>Ga0315277_10003972_pt1 | contig 19852 bp, 18 predicted proteins | sample YL17G05_15_MG_FD_203695 | JGI IMG/M metagenome (GOLD analysis project Ga0315277, IMG submission 203695) | Sediment microbial communities from Yellowstone Lake, YNP, Wyoming, USA - YL17G05_15 | ecosystem: Environmental > Aquatic > Freshwater > Lake > Sediment | place: USA: Wyoming | collected... | reverse complement strand
TGCATTTGAAAAGCCATCGAATCATGTCGTGGCAGTCCGCTCGCTACGCTCGCGGCTCTGACATTTATCTAAAGGGCCACAACCATCCAAAATGAGACATCCTCGGGGGATTTTCATGGGAGACACGGAGATCACAGGGTCTTTTCTTTTGTTATTCGAGGTGGGCGGTGCAGTTTAGCAGCCGGACCTGCCAGGGGGCCTGCGAATCAATGATCGTCACTGAGGTGTTGCCCCACTGGAACAGAGGAGGGACATCCGCTGTCATTTTCAGGTGCCGCTGGGCGAGTGTGTAAGACATCATCCCATGGGTCACGACGGCCAGATGCCCGGAGATGGAAGAGACGGTCCGCACCACTTCCCTCCAGGCGGCATCCACGCGGTTTTCAAATGCCTGCCAGGTTTCGCCGCCCGGAGGCTCATACTCTTTCGAGAAGATATCGACACCCAGGGCATCGTAGGCAAGGCCACGAATGTCACCGAAATTCCGCTCCCGCAGCAGTGGCGTAAGCCGAAGCTCGGCGCCGGTTGCCGCCTGCAGCCGTTCGGCAGTCATCGCAGCTCTGCGCAGATCGCTGGAGAGGATCGTCGTAATTCCCTCACCCGCGAGCCTACATGCAAGTTTCTCAGCCTGTTCCAGCCCGCGTGCACTCAGTCCTACATCCGGCAACTGCAGCACTCGCGAAACGTTGTAAGCGGTCTCCCCATGACGGATCAGATATATCGCCATATCTCAGAAAACAGCACCATGACACTAGTCAATTGCGAATTGCAGACTGCAAATTTAGAGAACAAATCGCAGGTCTGCAATTCGCAATCTGCGACTGTGGGACAAGAATTCTCAGACCTCCGATGTATGAATCAAATCCTCAAGATTCATTGAGGGTTTACGGTCGGGAACTCGGTGATGCGCAGGCGCGTGCAACCGTAGGGGATCAACTCGAGATCGATCACCGGCCCGGCCGCCGCCGCGGGGCTCGTGGGTGTTTCTCCGGCGGAGTTGTCCACCAGCGTCCACGACGGAATGACGCGACCTTTCACCCGAAGCACCACCGCAGCTGTCGATTGCGCGAACGGAATGCTGCTCACATGCCGTGTCTTCACCTGAATGCTCTTTTCCAATGCGTCTCGATCGACGATCAATCCGTAATTCCAGGGTGTCCCAGGTTGAATCTCCCAATCAGCGTGCGGATATTGCGAGAAGCGGAAGGTTCCCTTCTCGGTCTGAGGAATCTGCCGGTAAAGTTCTCCTATCTTCAGAGAGAAATAGAGCGGGCCACGCAGCACGGAAATGGCTCCGTTGTACCGGGTTTCGATGCGCAGCCGCATCGGGAGATTCACAACCACGCGATCTCCCGATTTCCAGATTCTAGACAGCTTGTGGAACTTTCCCGAGGGTGCTTCCACGGTTTTTCCGTCGACGGTGATGCTCCCTCCCTCCCAACCGGGCATGCGGAGGTAAAGCGGAAATGACACGCTCCTGGGAGTGCGGACGGTAAAGATGATCTTACCGTCGAAGGGATAATCGGTTTCCTCGGTGATGGTCACCTCCGTGCCGGCAGTTACCTTTGTTTTTACCTCGCAAGGGCCGTAGGCGATCGTCGCAAGACCATCGTCCTGCGTAGCCGTCCAGAGGTGCGTGACAAGCTTCGGCCAACCCTGATGCATGTTCGAAGTGCAGCATCCATAGTTTGGCTCGACGCCATAGACGTTGGAGGTATCGCCGTTGGTGGACCAGTGCCGCTTGGCCACCGAGACAAGCACTTGATTGGCCTGCTGGTCATACTGGTGCCCCCAGTAGTCCGGCGTGCAAGTGCCGGGCTTGGAATTGTAGGCCAGCAACTCGAGGCGGTCGGCAAATGCGGGATCGCCGAAGATCTCCGTCAGGTTCTCCATGGAAAACATCTCCTCGACGATACCGCACAACTCCGTTCCCTGTGTAGGCTTGGGCCCGGAGAGGTGTTCATCGGCCCCGAAGCGGCCGCCCACCTGTCCATGATAAGTATCCAGGCTCCGCAAACCTTCATAGACTGCCCGCTTGAATCTGTCGTCCCCTGTAAGTGCGTAGCGAAGTCCCGGATACTTTATGGCCATCGCAATGTTCACCACGTGACTCGGATGCGAAGGCTTCACTCCCATCTCAATGATCCCGCGCGGGTAGGGAAACCTCGCGAAGTATGCAGCCCAATCGAAGCTGTTGGAAAAGATCGATTCGGCAACCTTCAAGGCGTCGGGGTCGCCGGTCTTGCTGTAATACCAGAGCGCGCTTACGACATTTTCGCCTGCACGCACACCGCGCCACTCCTTGTCGGGCCAGTCGGGAGGATTGCCGGTGAGATACTTGATGTAACCTTTGAGCACAGCGAGGGCTCTGCCGTCGCCGGTGGCTTCGTAATATTGAGTGAGCACCTTCATGGCAACCGCAAGAGGCCACCGGTCTTTGTTTTTTGACGGCCCAAACCAGCCGTTCGGTTGAGCGCTCGACAACATCCACTCGATCCACGGCTTCAGCTTCTGGATCAAGCGTGGATCCTCGAGCAGATAGGCAAGCGGCACCAAGCCATCGAGATAGTATGGCCCCCGTTCCCAGCCTTCGCCGGAACCGCCTTTCCAGGCTGTGTCGGGACCAAGGTCTGGCCAGAACTCTTCGAGATGACCCGTGAGGCCGTTCGCCTGAATCACAAGCTGATCGCGCAACCAGCCTTTGGGCTTGATCGAGCCCAGCGGCAGCGGGCGGAAAGCGCTCCGCACTTCGGCGCCGGAGCCGGCTGAGGGTTTCTCAGCGGCTTGCACCATGAGTGGAACCAAAAGAATGAAGGCCAGGGGAAAAAAGGCACCCTTGCAAATTGCTTTCATGGCAGTCCTCCGTGCGGCACGTTACTTTACCACAGGGACACAGAGGCGACAGAGTCTATCGGCGATCACAATCATGAAAAAGTGCGCATTATGACTCAGCGATTGCGCTGCAGTCACCCAATTACAGGGGACAGTTCGACAAAGCCATGCTAGTATTACCTCGATTTGAAGTAATGATCAAATTAGGAGTCGCTAAATGGACGTATACGAACATGTCGGCACTGTGACCAAGAAGGGCCAAGTCACCATCCCGCTGTCTGTACGGAAGCTGCTTGGTGTTAAAGCTTATGACAAGGTGGCCTTTCGAGTGAGTGAAGGCCGAGTCGAATTGCTGCCGGCCCACATGAGCCTCGAGGCCGCATTCGGCGCCGTGCGGCCGCGCTCCCGGCCTGAGGACTGGAAGGCCGCGAGCCGCCTGGCACGCGATGAACACGCTCGCCGCCGCCTTGCCAAGACCCGAGCACGGCGAAGGGGTAGCCGCTGATGGAGTTTCTGGATGCAAATATCATCCTACGCTATCTCACTCGAGACGACCCTGAAAAAGCCGAGCGCTGTTTCGAGCTCTTCCAGCAGCTTAAGAGAAAAGAAATCCGGCTGGTCACATCGGAATCAGTCCTTGCCGAGGTTGTGTATGTTCTCTCATCGCGCTCACTCTATAATCAACCTCGGGACAATATTCGCGCGTTGCTGTATCCCATCGTTACGCTGCCTGCCCTGAAAATCCCCTATCGCCGCATGTTTCTTCATGCACTGGATCTGTACGCGGCGGCCAACATAGATTTCGAGGACGCCCTTTCAGTCGCGCACATCCGACGCCTGAAGATTGACACAATCGTGAGCTACGACCAGGACTTTGATCGAATGAAGGGTATCCATCGGCGCGAACCGTAGCCGGCCAGCCTCGAGTTTCGTGGTAGCCGGGGCTACCGAGCGGAATGAATGGGCTCGTTTTCCCAGACCTCGTTGCGCTCGTATTTCTGGAAGAGCTGCCCCCAGCCGGTCGCGGCTTTCCACTGCTCGAAAACACGCCTGTCTCTCAACGGCCAGCGATAATAGTCGTGGTAAGCTTCGGATCCGAAAACGAAGAGATGAACCATCGGAGTCCGGAAGAATAGCTTTTGCATCGGCCGGAGCGGACCGAACCAAGCCAGGTTGCCGAACAGGCTGACGCAGTTATTTCCGACCTTGAATCCCCATGATTCCCCGCTTATATCCGCGCCCACGATCTCGATGTCGCGTACGTCTCCGATGCCCAGCTTGTCCTCGTGCGCGACGCGGATGTATTCGATTCCGAGTGGATCGAAGCCCATCATCTTTGCCGCCACCGCGTCGATGGCCACCTGGTCCGCGCCGGCTAAGATGTAGTTCTTTACCACCGGGTACATCGTGCGCGGGCCGGGACCATTTCCCACCGTGGTTCCGTCCATCAGCGCGAAGATGCCGGAGTGGATCTCCCTCTGGATGGCGAGCAGGTCCACAAGGGTTTGGTGGATCCATGAGTGAGTATAGTGGCGTTTGGTGTTGAGCAGGCCGCCGAAGGCGTTCTTCATTGCGCCGGTTGTGGTAGTGTAGATGTGGCACTTCACAGTCGGAAGATGAACGATGTTTTTCCCGAAGAAGTAGTCTGGAATCGTGATTCCTTCCGGGTAGATCTCGTCCAACAAGTGCATTTTTGCCCTGGGCCGGAATGTCATCCACTTCATGTCCTCATCTTTGAAATTGAAGAGCACCGGAATTCCGTAGCGTTTGAAGATAGGCACGTAGTGGTTCAAATCCTCGCCCTTGAAGGCGTCCGTGACGACAGTCTTGTTCTGGACGCAGGTGATGTCTCGGAAACCCGCATTGCGCAGCGCGACGATCGTCCCTTCCATCTGCCAGGGAGTTGTGTTGGCCGCCGGAAACGGGAAGTGCCAGGAGATGTTGTCTTTGAGAATGGTGGTGGCGCCAGGCTTCAATGCGGACGAAATGCCGGCCATCTGTGCAAGACGCTCATAGTCCTGCAGCACAGTATCCGGGCTTGTCTTTATTACAGCGACCTTGGATTTCGGCATGTTGGGGCCCTCCCCAGCCTGGCACATTGATTGTACCACCTAAGAAGTTTTTGTGGATCTTTGTGTCCTTCGTGTCATTGTGTTGGCCTTTAAAAGACAAGACGAAGACACAAAGGACACGATGATTCGCAATACGCAGGCAAGGAGACGCGGCTATAATCGGTTGATATCAAAGGAGAGGACCATGGCACGACCCCTGAGTAAGATCGCCCCGGACTGGTGGGACTACACTACCCTCGACAAACAACTGCTTCAGGCTGCCGCCCGTTTGACTGCCGAAGATCTGGTCTCGCTCTCGCGCCCGGGATTCCAGGTGATCCTCTACGACACGCTCGAGGACTTTTACCTCGCCGAGGCGCTGGAATACATTCACGCCTGGCGCCAAGCAACAGCCAACGATCCAGTGGGGATATGCGGTCCCATCGGCCCCACGGAGCAGCTCCCCTTGGTCGCGCGGATCGTCAACGAACTGGGCCTTTCGCTCAAACACGGTCATTTCTGGGGGATGGACGAATGGGTCATCGATGGCAAGGAAGTGCCGCCGTCGCATCCCCTCTCATTCGCCCGAACCGACTATGAACTGTGCTTCAAACGCATCCGACCGGAGCTTGCCATGCCCGAGCAGAACTTGCACTTTCCGCGCGCGGACACGTCGGAATACATCCGCAGCTGGGACCACGCCCGCTGTGCCGTCATGCAGGGGGGCCAGGGAGAGGTAAAGCACTGGGCGTTCAATGATCCGCCCAAACGGGAGGGCAATTACCAGTACACCCCGCCGGCACCGGAAGAATACTTGCGACTGAATACAAGGATCGTCGATCTCCACCCCATGACGATCATGCAGAACGCGCGAACGTCAGGCGGCGGACAACTGGATCTCGTTCCTACTCAGGCACTCACGGTCGGGCCCGTGCAGACCTGGAAAGCGGAGAAAGTCTCCATCTGGCATGCCGGAACCCACGACAACCCGTTCGGGATGCGTCTGACGGCACTGATGATTTCCAAGGGAATCCCGGACAGCTCCTGTCCCATGTCGCTGCTTGCACTGCATACGAACGTACAGTTTAACTTTTATCGCGCCGCGATCGGAACCTGCGCCGTCGAAATGCACTAGAAGCAATTACCGCAGAGACGCAGAGGACACGGAGAAACTGAATCATTCCCTGTGTTTTCTCGGTGTTCTTTCTACCTCTGTGGTAAATATTATTGCATGGAAAATACGACCCCCTCTACTGGCCACCCGTTCCGGGCTTGCGGTTCATGCCGGAAGGAGTGGTTTCACTGGCGTGATTTTGTTCTCGATCCAGGCCTGCGTCTGCTTGGGTTGCAGGCCTACCCCGACTTGCCGGATGCGAACCTCCTCGTTTTCGAGCATCGCTGCGGCAGCACGGTCTCCGTCCTAGCAACGCGCCTGCGGCCGATGTTCCAGGACCCAAATGAGGGCTCAGATTTGCCACTGCTCTATGGCACGGAGACTTGCAACGGCCGCTGCCGCCGCATCGAAGACCTGCAGACGTGCAATCGCGACTGCATCAATGCCCGAGACCGACGCTTGATGCTTCAGCTGCTTGAAATGAAAAAGGGGTCTGCTTCCTGAAGGCCCCCCGGCAGCTTTTACTGTGAAAACAAGGCCATTTTCTTCTTCCCGGAGGGTCCGACCATTTCCTTCTCGTAGTGCCGTGAGAGAGTCTCTTCCGCCTGCTTCTCGCCCTGCTGGATCAGCGCCTTTGCGTTCTGCGGGTTAAAGTCGAGAAAGCTGGTAATGCCTTTGGGATCGGGGTCCGGCCGGATCACGTAAATGCGCAGGTAGCGGTAGTGGCGGGTCGAGATCTCGGGTTCCTTTCCGGGAGTCGTGTCCATCTTTGATATCTCTAACTTGTCCTGAACCAGCTTCCCCTGCATATGTGCTGCAAGATAGATACGGTTGAGCTCATGCGCTGATTCGATGTCGCGGCGCAGCGCCGAGGAAAACCCGGCGCTCAAGACTTGATAGGCAAGAGGAAGCGTCGCACGCTCGTAGGTTCGCGGAGGGGACGTCAGGTCAACCACATATATTTCGTCAACTTGCGCGTCGATGGCGGGCTTCAGGGGACTGTTCATCACAACCCCGCCGTCACAGTACGTGTGAGCGCCGATGTTCACTTAAGGGAATATGAGCGGCAACGAGCACGAAGCCGGAATGTGATCATGGCTGATTTGTTTCTTGCGGACAAACACGAGCGGATCGCTGTCGACCGGTTTCAGACGAGTGAGGGCAATGCAGATCTCCTTGTCGTTCCTTTGAAGAGCATCCAGGACGACGTTTTTGCGGATCAGATCGGCCAGAGGCGAGGTGTCCACCAAAATTGAGTCGAGGTCTATCAGCTGCCACCAGCTCATCCCAGTCCTGATGGAATCGTTCAGGATTCCACCCAGGATTTTTGCCGACTCGAGAGCGAAGCGCAATGGCGGGCGCGGATCGAACGTGAGCAGTTGCTTGAAATCGAAGCGCAGCTTGAAGACGCGACTGTGCGTCAGGCTGACCCAAACATCTTCCATCTCCTCCAACATCCTGCCCGAAACGGCCATCGCGCAGTTAAATGATCCAACCGAAGTGCCGCAATAGATCTCCGGTTCAACCTTATGCTTCCGCAAGGCCTTAAGCGCACCCACTTCGTATGCGCCTTTGGCACCGCCGCCTGAAAGCATAACCGCTACTTTTCGTTTTTTTCTGTCAGCGCTCATGGAGGGCCTCCCACCCGTAGATATTTCTCTGTTTAACGCGAGCCGGTCTGTGGACCCAGCGAGCTCGCTGGACGCAAGAACCGATTTTAATCACGGAACTCGAGGCTGAATTACTGCCACCCGACCCAATGATCTTAGCGAAGCTTTCGTCGTTTTGGAAGGAGTCTTTGCGTTCCTGGTATCTCCCCAGAAAATCCTCCGAGGGTGTCCCATTTTGGATGGTTGTGACCCTTTCGGAGGATGTCAGAGCCGCGAGCGAAGCAAGCGGACTGCATAGCATGATTCGATGCCTTTTCAAATACAGATCAGAAAAACCTTGATAGGAGAGAATCCTGGCCTCCATGCTGTGTGATCCCGCTCCCTACGGTCGCGGCTCTGAAGGCCTGCTGACGGGGAAGCAAGCATGCGGTTCTCGGTCCGTCTTCATAACCATTGGTAATTTTCATGCGCAGTGGCGCAGCCCCCTGCATGAGCAACTCCCCGGAAAACAGCCGGCTCGAACGGGTGCTTTCGCTTCACAGACTGTCGTTGCTGTTCCTGGTGTCCTTTGTGTTCTTTGCGTCTTTGTGATGAGGCACTTAACCGACACCACAAAGGCAACAAGATCACGAAGAGCGCCAAGAAACACAAAGTCAAATACTTTTTGTCGTGTGAATTCGGCCGATTCCGGTGAGAATGGGCTCGGCATGCCAGTTTCACAGCAGCACTACTTTCGGAAATCACGGTGACAGGCAACAATCGGCATCAATCATTCCAGGCAATGGAGGTAGATTTCATGAGCGATCAATACACAATGGAGCGGCGTCGATTCCTGAAGACTCTCGCCGCGGCTGGAGCTACCTTGACGGCAGCGGCTCATCAGGCTCCGGCGATTCTGTCCCAAACCAACACGAACGATCGGATCGGGGTTGCGTGTATCGGCGTTGGGACACAGGGCCATTATCTGTTGCAGGGCGTCCAGGCGGTTCCAAACACGGAAATCCGCGTGATCTGCGATCTGTACGAGGGCAACAGAACTAGAGCAAAGAAACTCTGCAGGAACCCGGACGTCCGGTTGGTGCGGGAATGGGAAAAGGTAGTGGAAGATCCCGCGGTTCAGGCTGTCATCATCGCCGCGCCCGATTTCTGGCACGCGCCCATGGTGATCGCTGCGGCCAAGGCAAAGAAGGACATCTACGTCGAAAAGGGCTGGTGCACGAAGCTTGAAGACGCCAAGAAGATGCGCAAGGCCGTGAAAGACAACAAGGTAGTGATGCAGCTGGGGCATCACTACAACAGCCTCCCTTCTTTCCACAAGGCTCGCGAGATTTTTCAGTCCGGCGTCCTTGGCAACGTCCCCCTGGTTCGCACCTACATCGACCGAGCCGGGACCACTCCCGAATGGAAGTTCTACACGGACTACTCGATTACTAAGATGCCAAGCGATGCCAGTCCGGAGACCATAGATTGGAACAGGTTCATCGCCAACGCGCCCAAGAGACCCTTCGATGCCGAGCGCTTCTTTACCTGGCGCTGCTACTGGGACTACAGCACTGGAATAGCCGGCGATTTGCTATCGCACCTCTGGGATGCGGTGAATATGGTCATGGGCATGGGGATTCCCGAGAGCGCCGTGACACAAGGCGGGAATTATTTCTGGCTGGGCGACCGAGAGGTTCCCGACATGTGGCACGTCCTGTTCGATTACCCGAAGAAGAAGCTGGCCGTCACCTTCGGCTGCAGTTTCCACAATCGGCACGTAGGAGAAGTCGCGCAGTTCCTGGGACGAGATGCTACCCTGGAAGTGTCTCCCAGTTTCTGCCGCACCTACAGCGCGGAGTGGAAGCCGGACTATGCAAACAAGATGATACAGGCTCGGGAGAAGGCGACCCAGTTGGGCTTGGGGCGCGGGGAAGCCGTAGTTGCGCCGGAATACTCGATGATGCCCAACGAACTGAGGGTCACCAATCACATGGAGAACTTCTTCGAGTGTGTTCGCACGCGGGCTCTGCCGCGGTGCCACGTAGACCGGGCATTTGAGGAGGCCGTCACGCTGCTGATGTCCCTCGAATCTTTTAAGAAGGAAAGGAAGGTCCGCTGGGATCCTGCTAAGGAAGCGATTGTCTGATGGCGTTGTCTTACCTTTCTTGGAGTGCGGCCGCTTGCAGTAGTAGATCAAGGCGTTCCACACAACGGGACGCCCTCCAAGGAGAGCACGCACAACATTCATCCGCCCAAATAATTGATTACAAATACTTTACGCGGCTTGCGAGCACGAGTTTTGGAGTGTGCAGATTAACAGTTTCCGAGATTGGAAACTATTTTGGCGGGCTTCAGAACCGTATCTTTTATCTTCCGGCACAGATATCCTGTGGAAAATTTTTGTGGAAAAAAAGTTGTTGACGGGCTCTTAGGACTCTGGCAAAGTTCACCTCGGTCGCTGCGATTAGCGAGACCTTGAACACCGGCAGAAGAGCAACGGACGGGCTTAACAGGTTTGTTCGCTGCACTAGGAGGCTGGAGCCAATCGCTGATTGGCGTAACCGGAAGAAAGATCCGGTTACTGGTAGCACCTTCCAGCTGATGCTCGATCCCGGGCAACGGGAAAGAGGATACCGAAAGGGTCGGATCAAGGAAGCGGAGTTGCGGCGGCCATTTTTTTGCCCTCTAGCCAACCCTCAATATTAATTACCGCAGAGTTGTCATGATCCTCTGGCTCACGACTGCGGATGAAAAAACCGGGACAGGCCCGAGATTTCCCGTGATACCCAAGACAGAGGCTAGGACTCAGTGGAAACTCGGAGCCAGTCTCGGTTTTTTCACCCGTTTATTCGTGAGAAACATAGAGAGCGCAGAGAAAACGCGGCCATCTCAGCGTCTCTCCGATGAAGTTCGGTTGGTTAAACAGCGGCTAATCCGGCGCGGATCTCTTCGAGCTTGCCGCGAGAACCAAGAATATGGCTCTTGTGCTCGATCATCTTCGCATACTCTTCGACGTAGATTTTCCCCGGGTCGCGCAGATCGAACTTGTCGCTGTGGTCTCGGAAGAACTCGCGATGCACGCGGGTCCACACGAGGCGGCCGTCGGTGTCGATATTGACCTTGCAGACACCCAGCTTCGCAGCCGGCAGGAAGTCCTCCTCGGGCACACCGCTGGCTTCCTTCATGCAGCCTCCGGCTGCATTGATGCGATCGATCTCCGATTTGGGCACGCTCGAACTCCCATGCATGACCATCGGAAATCCCGGCAGACGTTTCTGTATCTGCTCGATCACCTCGAAGTGCAGGCCAAGCTTCTTCCCCGGCTCAGCTTTGAATTTGTAAGCGCCGTGGCTGGTGCCGATGGCGACTGCAAGCGAGTTGCAGCCTGTCCTTTCAACGAACTCCTTGGCTTCATCGGGATTGGTCAGGCAGATGTGGCCGATGATGTCCTCTTCGACTCCTCCCAGCATGCCCAACTCGGCTTCGACCGAGACACCGCGGGCGTGCGCACGCTGCACAATACGCTTTGTGATTTCGACATTTTTGTCGAAGGGTTCGTGGCTGGCATCAATCATGACCGAGCTGTAAAAGCCGGAATCAATGCAATCATAGCAGGTTGCCTCATTCCCATGGTCGAGGTGGACGGCAAAAACCACATCGGGATACACCTGTTCGGCAGCCCGGATCATGGCCTCCAGAAACCGTTTGTCGGTGTACTTGCGCGCTCCCCTTGATATCTGAATAATGAAGGGCGCCTGGCTTTGCACGTGCCCTCGAAACAGGCCCACGGTCTGCTCGAGGTTATTGATGTTGTATGCGCCGATGGCGTACCGGCCATAGGCGGCTTTGAACAGCCTGTCAGTGTTTACAATCATTTCGCATCCTCCCTATTATTCCGCCCCATTATTGTCGCTCCTGCTTCCGGGTGCAAGAACTCTTGAGGAATTGCATTGAAGGCAGGGGTCAGGCCTTCGGATTCGATTTTTCCGAAAGGTCCTGCAATTTGAAGGCTGAGCGCACAAAGCCTTTCATCTCCGGCACGATCAGAGCCGCGTGCGCAGGCATGCGGGAAAACGGAGCAGTATTATGAGATCTTCCCGATCCCCGCCGGCCGCGGCTCTGATTTCTCGTTGAGTGGCCGCGTCACAGTATTATGCGATTTCCTATAGAAGCGAACCGCGGGTTCGCCTGCAGCGCCCGGCGCAGACAGTTCTCCGCCTCTTCCGCTCTGCCCTGCTCCGCAAGAAGCAGCCCTAGATTGAAATTCGTTTCCGCGCTGTCCGGACCGTATCGCAGAGCTGTACGCAGGGAGCCCTCGGCCAAATCCGGCTTTCCCTGTCGCGCATAGAGGATCGAAGAGTTCACCAGAGAGGGTATGAAGGAAGGAAGCAGCCTTAGAGATGTCTCGTACTCTGCAATCGCCCGGGACGGGTCCCCTCTCTCATGGTAGTAGTTGCCCAGGTTGTAATGACTCCGCGGATCGTCAGGCTGGCACTTCAGCAATCCTTCGTACTCTGCGAACGCGGTCTCGACAGCACGTCGGGCCTCCGCGTCGAGCGACCCAAGGTCATGGCGTGTGAGTTCGGCCGCTGCCTGGATGCGGACGATCCGGAACGAGTCCTCAGCAGCCTCGCCTAAAGCCTCGAGAACCCGAGGATAGGGATACTGCCCGAGACCTGCGGCTGCACTGGAGCGCACGAGCGGAGAGGGATCCCGGAGAGCCTTAAAGAACGCAGGCCACTTATCCTGTGAGGAACAGCGGCCGAGCAGGCGAAGGAGGTTTGTGCCGTTTCCTGAGTGCCATCAGCCGTCAGTCATCAGCTTTCAGCTTCGAAGCAGTCATCAGCTTTCTTCAGCCGACAGCTTCTGGATCAGAGACGTCAGCATTCGCTTGATCTCGATCACTCCCCCAGCCAACCGCTCATAGTCTGCTTTCGCCAGTAGCTGCAGATCCCGAGCCAATAGAAGGTGGTACTCCAGTTCGCTTGCCGACCCCGTGGCTATATGAAGGAAACGGGCAAGCTCGGCCGTCCCGCTTCTCCCGCAGCCTTCAGCAATGTTCGCCGGGATGGATGCCGCGGCGCCTCGCATCTGCCCCCCCGGCGCTCGCGCCAAAGTGCAAACGTTATTCATTGACAGGCCCTTAGTAGCGCAGAGATCACAGTGATCTTTGTGTCTCTGTAGATTACTTCTTGAGCCTCGGGACCTGGCCGACGTTACTCACGTCGACTTGCTTGGATCTCGTCTCCTGGTAAGCCTTTTTTACCTCCTCCGGAAAGCCCTCGATCATGCGCTCAACCCGGTGCAGGATTTCCTTGACCACCTCAGGGTTCTCAGGCGCCACGTCGTAGCTCTCGTCCTGATCTCTCTCGAGATTGTAGAGCTCAGGGCGAGGCAGCGGCAGGTTGATGCGGCCGCCGGGGGGTGCCGGGTTGTACGGCGCCGCGTTGTAACGCGTGAAGTGCAGCTTCCATTTCCCCCAGCGCGCGCATTGCACGTGCCAGTTGTCGAAATACAGCAGCGCTTCCCTCTCAATCTCCTGCTTCTGACCCGAAAGCATAGGCCAGATGTCGATGCCGTCAAGTGCCTTGGGCGGCAACGCCGCGCCGCAAAGACGGGCCAGCGTGGGCAGGATATCCATGGTTGAAGAAACACCCTTGCAGACAGGTCCCGCGGGAATCCGGCCGGGGAATCGGGCGATGAAAGGCTCGCGCACGCCGCCTTCGTAAGTGGTTCCCTTTCGCCCGCGCAACTTGCCCGGGCTGCCCTGGAACCACGGGCCGTTGTCGCTTGAAAACATCACGAGCGTGTTGTTGTCGGTCCCGTACTTCTTCAACGCTTCCAGCACACGGCCTACGCTCCAATCCAGCTCCTCGATTACATCACCGTAGAGCCCGGCTGGGGATTTGCCGCGGAATTGTTCCGAAGCAGCCAGCGGGATGTGGGGATAGGTGTGCGGCATATAGAGAAAGAACGGACCGTTCTTGGCGCGTTCGATGAACTTGAGGGCCTGCTCCGTGTAGCGCGGCGTGAGTGTCTCCAGCTTCGCGGGCTCCTCGAGGGTTTCCAGGTTGTGTATGAGCGGCCGCGGATTCATGTCGTTGCTGTAGGGGATCCCGAAGTACTCGTCGAAGCCGCGGTTGGTCGGAAGGAATTGCGGCAGATGCCCCAGGTGCCACTTGCCGATGCACATCGTCTTGTAACCCTTGGCCTTGAGCATCTGTGCGATTGTCATCTCCGAATCCGGAAGACCGGCGGTATCGCTGGGAAACAGAACCCTCGGGACTCCAACCCGCGTGGGATAGCGTCCCGTCAGCAGGGCAGCCCGCGACGGCGAGCATACGGGATTGGCAGAATAGAATTGTGTGAACCGCATCCCTTCCGCGGCCATCCGGTCCAGGTTGGGCGTCGGGATACTGGAACCATAGCAGGCAAGGTCGCCGTATCCCAGGTCATCTGCATAGATAAAAATGATGTTGGGGGGACGCTCGGCAGCCTGCAACAGAGGTACGAAGAAGGCAGCGGCGGCAGTTTTCAAGAAGTCGCGCCGATCCAGCTGCTGATATGGCATGATGACATCCTTTCCGCTAATTGAAGCCCGTCAGGGCCGCGCGCGAAGCAAGCAGGAGTTCGGAACAGTAATGTGAAATCTCCCCGCTCCCTTACGGCCGCGGTTCTGATTTCCAGTCGATTGGTTACATCACGATATCTTCCGGGTCTCTATGGCCTTGAAAGCGCGCATGGGCACGGCGTGCCGAGCCCATACCTCTCCTATTGGCATGGCCTAGAATATCAGCTTTAATCCCACGAAGATAGGCACGGGTTGCAGCAGTCGAAGACCGCAAAGCAATCCAGTTCCGGGATCACTGGATTTTCTGGTTGCGGCCTCGGGTGGCGCTAGTCCATGGTGGTGTTTGCACTGATCAAGGCAGGATAAGGGCTCGCGCAAGAATTAATTGGCATTTTGGCGCGAGCGCCGGGTGGGCAGATGCGAGGCGCCGCGACGCAGGTGATGTCGGTGTACATCGTCGAGGAGCGGCAACGAAGCAGATGCCCACCCGCCGCCGCGCCCTTTCAGGCTGCGGCCCGCAGGCCCGCTGGCTTTGTTGCTCGCTCCTCACATACCACCTCGGGTATAGCTCGTCGCTCGCGTCTCGCCAGCGGGCCAGGGGGCCAGCAGCAAAATGCCAAGTAATTCTTGCGCGAGCCCTAAGCACAGGAGTGGGATCATGAATGGAAGAGAGCGAATTCGAGCGGCGTTGAACTTCAAACCGGTGGATCGGGTGCCTGTCGATCTATCCGGCCATCGCTCCTCAGGCATCTCCGCCATCGCTTACGCCAAGCTGCGCAGGCACCTTCAGCTCGAGCCGCGGCCGATCCGCGTTTATGACCCGATCCAGCAGTTGGCTATCGTGGACGAGGATGTGCTTGACCGGTTCGGCATAGATACCATCGAATTGGGTCGCGGCTTCGCTCAGGATCCATCCGCCTGGGCCGACTGGATTCTTCCCGATGGAACTCCCTGCCAAATGCCCGCCTGGGCTCTTCCTGAGCGGCGAGACGGGGAATGGGTCCTGCGCTCCCGCTCAGGGAGGGTGATCGCGAAAATGCCGGACGGGGCGCTTTACTTCGAGCAGGTTTACTGGCCGTTCGAGAAAGAAGTGGATCGGAATTTCAACCACATTTCCGAAGCCATGAACGAGAGCATGTGGACAACTGTCGCCTCGCCGCCCGGACCACTGGCGGACGGCCCCAATGGTCCCAAGCTCCTCGCGGAGGGCGCTCGAAGGCTTCGTCAATCCACGGACCGCGCGGTCATTGGCCTCTTCGGCGGGAACCTTCTCGAAATCGGACAGATGCTTTTCAGGAATGACCTCTTCCTCATGTTGCTCGCCGAAGAGCCGGATAAGGCGCACGAGTTTCTCGATCGTCTGCTGGAAATACATCTGGCCAACCTCGAGAGGTTTCTGAACTCCGCGGGTCCGTACATCGACGTGATCCTGTTCGGCGATGACCTGGGAATGCAGGGCGGGCCTCAGATCTCTCCCCGGATGTATTGCGAGTTCTTCAAGCCCCGGCACCAGAAGATGTGGAGGCGGGTGAAGGAATTCGCCGACGTGAAAATCATGCTCCACTGCTGCGGAGGTGTTCACCCGTTGCTCTCCCATCTAATTGATGCGGGGCTCGACGCGATCAATCCTGTGCAGGTTTCGGCAGCCGGAATGGAACTGACGAAATTGAGGCAGGAATTTGCAAATCGGCTGACATTCTGGGGCGGAGGCTGTGACACCCAGACCATCTTGCCCAAGGCCAGCCCCGAAGAGGTGGCACACCACGTCCGGCAGCAGGCCGGGGTTTTCGGCAGGAGAGGCGGCTGGGTGTTCCAGCAGGTCCACAACATCCTGGCCGATGTTCCCCCGGAGAACATCGTAGCCATGTACGAGGCCGTGCAGCAAACCTGAAGTCACCCACCACAGAGACACATCGATCACGGAGATGAAATCTGCACGATCTCTGTGTCTCCGTGGTGTAAAATAACAACGGTTCTGACTTGGAAAGTGCATTCATATCATTGACAGGAGGAATAAAAATGAAGCGGTTTCTGGCAATTGCAGCGGTGCTGGCTCTGGTGTCTTTCATCGTCTTGGGCATCGCCTTCGCCCAAGCCAAGTTTGTGTTGAGAGTGAACGCGGGAGACTCAGCTTCCTATACAGACAAGGCCGGCAATGTCTGGAAAGGCGACAAGGAATACACGAAGGGCGGAGGCTATGGCTTCGTCGGTGGAGACATTGTGGACCGCGGCTCGTCTATGAAAATCGAAAGCACCAATGACCCGAAGATCTATCAGACCGAACGGTACTCCATGGACCGCTTCGTGGCTGAGGTTCCCAACGGTAAGTACACGGTGCGGCTGCATTTCGCAGAGACATATGACGGCATAGACACCGACGGCCCGCGCGTGTTCGACGTGAAGATCCAGGGCGCAGTGGTGTTGAAAGATCTCGATGTGGCTAAAACCGCCGGCAAAGTGCAGAAGGCCCTCATCAAGGAATTCAAGGGTCTCGCTGTCACAAACGGAACACTCGACATCACCTTCGTTGCCAAGCAGCAGAACCCGGAAATCAACGGCATTGAGATCATAGCCGAATAAACGGGCTTCATATCGGATCACAGGGGAGCACGGCTCACCGGGTTTTTCTTCCCGGCTAGGGGGATGTTATTTCCTCTGACGGCCGAACAGGGTTCCAAAGAGGAAGCGGGGTGGAAGATTTGACTGCCAAATCTCCCGGGGATTGTAGTGTGCGCTCCCCCTTCGACGATGCCGAACTCTATGATGTACTGTTCGGCGACCTCGAATTCGACCGCGGCTTCTATCTTGAACTGGCTCGCGAGGCTCGCGGACCCGTTCTGGAGGTGGCTTGCGGTTCGGGCCGAATCCTGATCCCGTGCCTTCAGGCCGGCGTGGACATCGAGGGGGTTGATCTCTCCCAAGAGATGCTCGAGGCCTTGCTTCGCAAAGCTGCCGCACTGGGACTGCAGGCACGAGTCTGCAGGGCCGACATGCGCAACTTCGTGCTGCCCCGCCGCTACGCGCTTATCTTTATCGCATTCAACGGGTTCGTCCACGCCCTCACCACAGAGGACCAGCTGAAGACCCTGCTGATATGTCGTGATCACTTGAGCCCGGGCGGGGTGCTCGTGTTCAACATATTCTACCCCGGTCTCGACATTCTGGGCGGAACCGAAGGCGTTCCTGTGCTTGAACACGAAGCGCGCCATCCTGTGACTGGACTGCCGGTGCGAATCTACGACACCCGAAGTCTCAACAGGGTCGAACAGGTCCAGCACTCCAACATTGATATCCAGGAACTCGATGCCGAAGGAAATGTAAAAGCTTCGCACCAGTCGGAGGCCTGGATGCGATGGACTTTCAAACCGGAGATGGAGCTGCTCCTCAAGGCTGCCGGTTTTTCGCGCTGGCAGATCTGTGGTGGATTCGACCGGCGGCCGCTTACACGCGAAGACGATCTGATGGTCGTTTTCGCCTGGAAAGATTGAATTCTTAACCGCAGAGACGCAGAGAAGAGCAATCCGGATCCAGTTTTTCTCTGTGCCCTCTCCCGTCTCAGCGGTGAAAAAATCCTTTCCCGCCGGCGAAGGATTGACTCCTAAGGGCTCGCGCAAGAATTAATTGGCATTTTGGCGCGAGCGCCGGGTGGACAGATGCGAGGCGCCGCGACGCAGGCGATGTCGGTGTACATCGTCGAGGAGCGGCCACGAAGCAGATGCCCACCCGCTGCCGCGCCCTTTCAGGCTGCGGCCCGCTGGCCCGCTGGCTTTGTTGCTCGCTCCTCACATACCACCCCGGGTATAGCTCGTCGCTCGCGCCTCGCCAGCGGGCCTGGGGGCCTGCAGCAAAATGCCAAGTAATTCTTGCGCGAGCCCTAAGTAGCACGAAGATCGAATATTATCCGTACCCTACCTCTGCAATTGAACTAAAATACCCGGCGTAACAAAACATCCACCAGCAAGTCGGCCGGCCTAGGAGGAGGAGCCAATGCGATCGAATAGCAAAATCACCAGACGTGAGTTCATGCAAACCACGGCCGCTGCAGGAGCGGCATCCGCGTTCGTGATCGTGAAACCTGAATCAGTTCGCGGAACCCAAGCCAATGATGCAGTCACCATTGGGTGGGTAGGCGCAGGAGGCCGGGGTACGGAAGACTCCAGGGGTCTTACGGCCGCCGGCGCAAGGGTCATCGCCGTCGCCGATGTCTTCCGGGAGAAGCTCGACGCGGCGCGCACAAGATACAACCTTGACGAGTCCAGCTGTTTTCCCGGTTTCGACGGTTACAAGAAAGTATTTGATTCCAAAGCCGACGCCGTGCTTCTCACCTCGCCGCCAGGCTTTCGGCCTCTGGAAATCGTGGGAGCGGTCGATGCCGGCAAGCACGTCTTCGCCGAGAAGCCGGTTGCCGTGGACGCCTGGGGATGCCATGCCGTCCTCGGGGCCACTGAGAAGGCTAAGGCCAAAAAACTCAGTGTGGTCGTAGGGCTTCAGAGGCGCTACAGCAAAGCCTATCGCGAGGCTCAGTCCCGAATCGCCTCGGGCGCGCTTGGGACGATCGTAGCGGGCAGAGGCTTCTATTTGACACAAGACGTCTGGCGCGGCAAGACCTGGCCCCGCAGCGATTTTGATTCCGAACTCCTGTGGATGGCCAAAAACTGGTATTACTTCCGCTGGCTCTCCGGAGATCTCATCACCGAGCAGAACATCCACAATCTCGATGCCTGCAACTGGGTGCTGGGCGGACATCCCGAGCGCTGCACAGGCTTCGGTGGCCGCAAGTGGCGAACCTACATAGGCGACATTTTTGATCACTTTAATGTGACATACGAATATCCCGGCGGCGTTCACCTGACTTTCATGTCGGGCCAGTTCTGCACCTTCCATGATGCCTCCGAGCAAATCCTCGGCTCCGACTCCACCTTCACAAACTCAGGCAAGACCATGAAAATCGAAGGGAAGAGTCCCTGGGAGTGGTCAGGCGAGGATAACGCCAATCGCAACGAATACGAGGCGTTCATCGCCAGCGTGAGGAATGGACAACCGCTCGCCGACGGGCAGCACGCTGTGGACGGCACCTTCACGACGATCCTGGGACGGGAAGCGGCTTACAGGCGGCGTGAAGTGCAGTGGAAGGAACTCTGGGAGGAAAATCAGAAACTGGACCGGGTACCCTATCCGGTGGCGTAAAAGGAAGGACGGAGCCGAAGCTGTCCGGCTGATGATGCTTGTCCCTCTATCAGTCCCAGCATGAATATCTCTTGGATTTCGGGGACAGGCTCTGGACGGGATTTAGAGACGACGCTTGCCCGTCGTCCCCCTCACAGATCGTTTATTTGCCAAGAATCCCAGTTCGACAATTCGGCCTTTGCACTCGGGGAGTCAACGGGAGGAAATGATCAGACGGCCCCGTTCGATGCGCATATCCCGAATGTAGGGCGGCAGGCGGAACTTCTCCTTGTTTTCAGGTGAGTCGAGAACACGTTGTGCAGCGCCGGCACTCTTCGCCACCGTCCTGTTGGAATCCACACTTGGGACAAACCATTGCAGGCACGGCTGTGGGCCCCCTCCTCTATACAGAACTTAGCTCGCTTCGCTCGCAAACTTTAGGGGTCAAGGGGTAAAGGGAACAGAACACCATCTGGAACCCTCTATTCCTTTGCTCCTTTGTCCCAAAAGTTTGCGAGCGAAGCGA
>Ga0315277_10003971_pt1 | contig 19852 bp, 22 predicted proteins | sample YL17G05_15_MG_FD_203695 | JGI IMG/M metagenome (GOLD analysis project Ga0315277, IMG submission 203695) | Sediment microbial communities from Yellowstone Lake, YNP, Wyoming, USA - YL17G05_15 | ecosystem: Environmental > Aquatic > Freshwater > Lake > Sediment | place: USA: Wyoming | collected... | reverse complement strand
AGCCATGAGCAGGCTGGGATTCAAGCACCGCAGTAATGGTGTTGCCATCAGGGTCAGAGTCATTGCCCAAAACGCCAGGGACAGCAACGTTTAAAGTTGTGTTCTGGCTGGTGGAATACGAATCATTATTCGCCACCGGAGCATGATTGACCTGGGTGATGGTGATGTTCACAGTTGCAGTGTTCGAATTCATCTGGCCATCCGTGGCATGGTAGGTGAAACTATCAGAGCCATAATAACCAGTGGTTGGAACAAAGCTGAACGAGCCATTGGGGTTGAAAGTCAGCGAGCCATGAGCAGGCTGGGATTCAAGCACCGCAGTAATGGTGTTGCCATCAGGGTCAGAGTCATTGCCCAAAACGCCAGGGACAGCAACGTTTAAAGTTGTGTTCTGGCTGGTGGAATACGAATCATTGTTAGCCACTGGGGCGTGATTGACCGCGTTGACTGTAATCGTAACTGTCGCATTCCCAGAATAAGCAGACCCGTCATAAGCGTGGTAACTGAAAGTATCAGTTCCGGAATAACCAGCATAAGGGGTATAGGTAAATGATCCGTCGCTTTGAAGATTCAGTGTGCCGTGACTGGGTTGAGAAACAAGGCTCGCGCTTAACTGGTCGCCGTCCGCGTCTGTGTCATTGTTCAGCACACCGGGTGCGTTAACAGTCAAAGTCGTATCCTGGTTCATAGTATATGAATCAGGATTGGCCACCGGAGCCTGATTGGCTTCATGAATAGTGATGGTGACCGTGGCATTTCCGCTGTTTGCACTCCCATCATTGGCATGATAGCTAAAGCTATCAGAACCGATGTATCCGGAATTAGGGTTATAGGTAAACGAGCCGTCTTCGTTTAGCGTCAGTGTGCCGTGGCTGGTTGTAGCAACCAAGACGGCAGTTAAATCATCGCCATCTTGGTCGTGATCATTAGTCAAAACCCCAGGCGCATTTACTGTTAATGTTACATTTACTGTTGTGGTATAGGAGTCGTTATTTGCAGTCGGGGCATGATTGCCGCCACCGCCACCACCGCCACCGCCACCGCCGCCATTGTCCTCTTCAGACGATTTTGACGACGAGTTATCTTGGCTGCAATTCGTGTTGAACATGGGAATCATGCCAAGAAGCATGACTACCAGCAGAACCTTTACGATCTTTGTTATCTCTTTCATTCTTTTTTCTCCTTCCTGTGCCGCGTTATTTTGATTAACTTGGCATAGACGTTTGGTTGTTGATTGTTTTGCGGTAAGTGTCAGGATGATCCCGACGTAAAACCGCCAGCCATCTAGCTTGTCTTGCTTTTTCAGAATTTCCGGTTTGGGCTAAGACCATATCAAAAGCAGCTGTCGGGCTGCTACTATCTCCAACTAACGAAACAATTTCTTCGTCATGAAGTATAGGAGCGCACCGTACCAAGATTTCTTTTGCTGGTCTTCCATTAGACTGTTCTTGAGCTCTTGCCATGGTTTGGCTTTCTCCTTTCTTGGGGGTTGTCTGTTAAGTTGTCAAAAAACTAAACCTTTCCATCTATTATAAAGTAGCTTTCATTTTATTTGTTAAGCTACTGAAAAGAATAAATTAGTTGGGAATTAGGAATTGGGGTAAAGGAATTTATTCGGTTTCAGGAGCTTAAATTTAGCTAAAAAGAGTTTTTTGGCCATGAAATGGCCTCCTTGAGGCTAAGATTGGTTTAATAAGGAATATTAGCATAATTTTTTAGATTTGTCAAGGTTTAGCGAATTCTTAAAAAATAAAAAAACCGGGCTGAATTTATCAGACCCGGTTGGGTTTAAAGAACAATTTTTAATGCTGACTGGAGTCATTGGGAAAATTATCATTGGCATTAAGCCAGCCATCATTGTCATTGTCAATGCCTTGGCAGGCGTCGCCAGCTAATTGGCCATTAGCGCCCAGCGGATTGCCTGGGGTGGCTTGCTGATTGGGATTTTCCACCCAAAGACAATTATCATTTGGGTTTAAAACTCCATCGCCATCAGTGTCAATCGGCAGATTGGCAATAATATTAATATCATCACCATTGCTGTTTACACTTTGCAGATCAACTCGGAAATTTCCGCCGCCTTGGCTATTATCTACAATGGTCCAGCTAAGTTCTATTTCATCTGTGACAAAGCCACTTGCGCTCAAAAAAACATCAAGGTTAGCTAGACCATCGCCATCAAGTCCAGAATATAAGTTGCCATATTGATCTTGGCAGGGGAACCAGAAGACATCAGTACCGCAACGATTATTGAGAGATGGCTCAAAGTTAATGCTAAAGTCGCAATAACCATTGGCCACTGCTTCAGTATTGATGTCGCCGACAATTGTGCCGCCACTGCCTTGGCCATTGCCCATTTCTGGAAAGGCATCTGGCGGATCAGGATCAGGGAAACAGGTGCCATAGACAGTCCAAGTGTAGGCGCCAGAAGCAAAATCAAAATCAATTTCCAAATAAGGACGGAGTGTCTGGCAAATATTTTGAGGATCGTTCAGACAGCGGTCAAGCGGCGGCGGAGCTGTGGTTGTATAGCCAGTGTAAGTGCTGGGCAAGCCCACACAGCGCAAAACAGCAAGATTGCTGTCAGGAATATTGTCGCCATCAGCATCCGGATACAAGATGATCTCTTGCCAATAATTCGCGTCATTGGGCGCGCAGTCAATAGAATCAGGCCAAGTGTCGCCATCTGCATCATTAGCATTTGGCAGAGGGTTGGTTTTGTAAGTTTTGCTGGAATGATGATTGTCCTGACTGCAGCCGCTTAAAATAAAAAAGTTTAGCAAAATAATCAGCAAAGCAACAAAGATTAGCATTTTTTTCATGGCAATTTTACCTCCTTGGTTTTTTGTTTTGAAATTCAGATAATTTTAAGGTTCTATCTTTTTGGTTATCTAATATTAGCACATATTGAAAAAATGTCAAGTGGAATCGTTTAAATTCTGTTTTGAAGAAGATTTTATGAAGTGAATCAATAAGATAAAATTTTGAGAAATTAAAAACCGGGTCCTGCTTGCGCAAAACCCGGTTATGAAATTTATTTCAAGTTTTTTCAGAAGATGAAGACCGGCAGCCAGAATATGGCTTGCATTAAAACTGCCATAACCGCGCCAGTCCGGCCCAGACTCCTTACGGTCTTGGCCCATTGGGTCTTCACAATTTTTACACTCGGCGCGATGAAAGTTTGGTCTCCAGTTAAAGTATTGTAGGCGAAAATATTGTAAGCAACTATTTCGCGCCTGATTATAATGGGGACCTGTTGTATAACCCATGGTTCTTTTGGTATCGGGGTTTTCCACTCCTCATTAATTTTACATAGCATCCCCCGCTGTTCATCAAAATAGCAAGGGACGCTATTTTTGGGGTCTGGGCTTTCATTCTTCTTTTTATTCGGAACAGGAGAAGAAGGCGAAGGATAATTTGCCCAGGCCAGACTGCTGACGAAAAATATCATAAGTATTATAAGCATCTTTTTCATTTGTTCTTCCTCCATTTCTTGTCAGGATAAGAATCAGTTTTAATATAATACGTCGGAGTTAAAATCGTCACTTTCCTTACTTTTTGTTCAGTTGGTTGGGGTGGCGGAGGAGGCAGAGGATTTTCAACTTGTGGTGGTGGCGGTGGCGGTGGAATATCACTGCATCCGCCTGAACAATGGACAACGATTTCCAGCTTATTATCGTTTGTAGCTGTTGGCGGTGGCGGTGGAGGCGGCTTAGGTGTCGGTGTTGGATGCGGATGGGGTTGTGTAGGCGTTTTTGGAGGGGTGGTAAGGCATTTTTTTACATCTTCGCAGTTAACTTGAACTGGTTGATTAATTTTTTCATCCAGTTTTTTTTGATTTTCAAATAGAACGCTTTGGCCTTCTTGCAGCTCTTTTAGCGTCTTGCTAATGTCAGATGTCTGCTGGAGCTGGGAAATAGGGTTGGTCCCTTTAGACCTTAAGATAAAAGTCCCAATGATTACCATGATCATTGCGATTATAGCCACAACCAAGATTAACGTTTTGTTATCCCGCCTATTTTGACCCCTATAATCAGCAGGTGGTTGACGGTCAATATTTACATGTTCTCCATTATCAGCCATTTTTCTTCTCCTTTCTTTAGATTAAATTTTTTCTTTTTTGACTTGAAATAAATTGTTAAAGAACTTTTGACTTTATATTTAAAGTAGCAGTAATTGTTTAAGCTACTGAAAAGAATAAATTAGTTGGGAATTAGGAATTAGGGAATGGGAATTTGGTAAAGGAATTTATTCGGTTTCAGGAGCTTAATTTGGCTTTTAAAGAGTTTTTAACTAAGTTTAGTTTAATAGGTTATGTTAGCATATTCTTATCGGTTTGTCAAGAGATTGGTATTATTTCGGTTTTATTAGGTTATATGATGTTGGATGATGTTATATGAGGTTAATAAGGTTTGTTAAGGTTAAATTAGGTTAGATTGGGTTTTAAGTCAAGGGGAATTGGGCATTAGAACGAAGAATATAGAATAAAGAATTATGGATTCTAAATTATAAAATTTGGGAATAAAAAAAGCGGGTCCATGTTTTAGACCCGCGTGGAATTTTTTTAATGACTTACGCCAAATTAAATGTAAAAAAATAAAACTTTCCCAAAAAAAATCGTCGTAGTGAATGTTTTTGAATAACGTAAACCGGGGTGATAATGCAAATTTTTTTCGAGTCTCTGTCGCTAATGGTAACGACCCTTATTCTGGTTGTCCCTTTCGCCGCCATACGTTTTGAAATAGTGTACGTTACTGTGTGATGTTCGATCGTATAATAATCTCGTGTTAAGGGAATCTCTTTCCATGTTTGTTCTCCGGGCAGTTGATATTGGAGAACATTTTTTTCTTTAACTTTGGCCGCATAAAATTTTGTACCGAAGGGGAATGTAAATGTGCTGATTACGGTGTTTGTTGTTAAAATTTTTTCTTCTGATGTTACTCTTTCTTCTGCCCTGACTATGCCTATTGTGGTCAGGACGAACACTATTACCATTACCATTACAAGATACTTTCTCATTGCGATCTCCTTCTTTTTTTAAATTTTTGCTCTCATTAGAGCGGTTTTTAGGGTATTATCTAGTATAGCATGAATTGATAATTTTGTCAAGAGAACGGTATCTTTTTAGGTGGGATTGGGGAAATTTAGGATATTTTTTTAATGAAAAACCGGGTTTTGCTGCGCAAAACCCGGCGAATATTATTGACCCGGATTTAAGAACGATTTGATTTGATAAATAGGATAAACAATTTGGGCTTCAATAGCCTCTGCGATAATTTTTACATTAACCAAAAGTATTTCCTTTTTTGTCGGCGGAGTATTGGACACGGTTTTAAAGATTTTATAATCTGTCAGATTGGAAATATTTGGGAAAGTATCAAGGTCCCTTTTATTAAAATTAAACTGATTGATTTTTTTCAGATCCGCATCTTGCCAGACATGCTGTTCTGGCAATCGTGTTTGATGCCTGGCAGTTTCAGTATTATAATTAGATGCTTCTCTTGCTTGTCTTACTTGGCCTTGGGAATTTTCCGCGTGATTCCTGGAAAATTTGATTTTTGGCGTTGCCTTTGCCATATTGGCAATAGAAAGGATTATTACGCCAATTAAAAGAACTTTTTTCATTTTCTTCTCCTCTTCTTGTTTTTTTCCAAGCGCCTAAAAAATAGGCAGTATATTATGGAATCTGAAATAATATCATGTTTTTTAAAATTTGTCAAGGTTTAGTGAATTAAAAAAATCGCTCCAGACCATATGTGGAAGGCGATTTTTTTATGAAAATATTTTAAACCTTGATAACTACTGGTAAGATCATGGGGCGTCTTTTGGTCTGCTGGTAAAGATACTGCCCAATTTCATCGCGGATTTTGTTTTTGATAAAATCATCAAAAGCCGGTGATTTGGTGTCATGGTCTTCACAGATTTTTTTAACTTTCATGCGGGTTGCTTCAATCAGCTTTTTATTTTCCTTCATGTAAACAAAACCGCGGGAAATAATATCAGGATTGCCGATTAAACGGCCAGTTTTTCTTTCAATGGTGGCAATGACCACGAGCATGCCATCAGCTGACATGACGCGGCGGTCGCGCAAAACAATATTAGAAACATCACCCACGCCCAAACCGTCAACCATCACATAATCAGCAGGCACAAATTCTTTGGTTAAATAGCCGCCCTTTTTGGTAAATTCAATAACCTGACCATCGGATGCGACAAAAATATTGCTTTTAGGAATGCCTAACCCTTCGGCAATTTCAGCATTGATCCTTAGCATATAATGATTAGCTTCTATGGGGATATAATATTTTGGCTGGATTAAACGAATTATAAGTTTTAAATCCTCTTTTTTGGCATGGCCGCCAGCATGCACATCCATTATTTTATAATGTATAACCTTGGCGCCTTTGCGGTATAAAGTATCTTTTAAATTTTGAATGGTGCGTTCATTGCCAGGAATAACAGAAGAAGAGAAGATAATCGTATCGCCTTCTTTAACATGGAGATATTTATGTTCATTTTCAGCAAAGCGCACCAAAAAAGCATTTTGTTCGCCTTGGGCGCCAGAGCCAATAATCACTATTTTATCGCTGGGGAATCTTTTTTCATTATAATGCTCGGCTTCAATTAAAGTGCCTGGTTTTATTCTCAAATAGCCAAGTTTATGGGCGATTTCCACATTGGTTTTCATGCTCCGGCCTTCAATCATGACTTTGCGATTGAATTTTTCAGCAATGCTGATAGCTTGCTGAACGCGGTTTAAAAGCGAAGCAAAGGTGCCGATAATAATCCGGCCCGGAGCATTTTCAAAAATTCTTTCCAGTTCCTCGCTGACTTTGGTTTCGGAAATTTGGTAGCCCTCATCTTCGGCGTCTGTAGAATCAGCCATTAAAGCCAAAACTCCCTGGGAGCCGATTTGGGCAATTTTATTTAAGTCAGCGGGCTTGTCATTAATGGGGCTGTGGTCAATTTTAAAATCACCGGTATGGACAATAGTGCCGACTGGTGTTTTAACCACAATGCCAAAACTGTCAGGTACATTATGATTAACTCGGAAAAATTCAACTTGAAAATTACCCAGTTTCAAATGGCTGTATTCATCAATTAGATAAAATTTTAATTTAGGTACATTTCTGTATTCTTCTTGTCTTTTCTGAATAATGCCAGCTGAAAGTTTGGCAGTGTAGATAATCGGATTGTTGATTTTGGGCAAAATATGGGGAATGCCGCCAATATGATCATAGTGGCTATGAGTAATAATAACGCCGCGCACATTTTTTTCTTTGCCTTTGAGATAAGAAATATTGGGGATAATATAATCAATGCCCGGCATGTCTTCTTCTGGGAATTGCAAACCCATGTCAATGATAATAATATCATGACCATATTCCAGCAAGGTCATATTACGGCCGACTTCTTCCAAGCCGCCTAAAACAATAATTTTTAATTTTTGTTCTTTACTAAAACTATCACCTGCTGGGGTGTGTTTAATTTTTTTGTAAACCATAAGTTTGGTGATTGGTTTATTGGTATATTAAAACTAATAACCCAATATACAAATAAACGATTAATATTTAAGAGTTCTTTATTTTTTAAAAGTTTTTTTAGTTTTAATATACCAGTCCTCAATTTTAATAAACCTATCAGCTGGCAGGGCAATTCTTTGGGCGCTGATGCCTTTGATTTTTTTATTAACCGGATAAGTGTAAGAAGGGCTATACAAAAAGATTGACGGCAAATCAGAGATTAAAATATTTTGAAATTCTTGATATTTTTGGCTTCTGATTGCTGGATCACTAGTTAAACGCGCTTCTTCCAAAAGCTGATCAGCCTTGCGGTTAACATAATTAGCCAGATTAACGCCAGGCGCTTCTTTTTGGGAAGAATGCCAGAAAGAATATAAGTCTGACTCATAGCCAATTATTTCACCATAAAGCAAAGACTGGTAATTGCGGGGGTCTATTATTTCTTTTTCCATACGTTCGGCAGGAATTAATTGCAAATCAACGTTAACACCAATACTAGTCCAAAATTCTTTAAGCAAATTGGCGACTTTGATATTTTCAGCCTGCTCAACTGCTGTTAAGCTAATTTTAAGCTCCTCGTCTTTTTTCTTAAAAATTTCACCTGACAAAGTCCAGCCATCATTGATTAAAAGCTCAATTGCTTTTTGCGGATTATATTCATAAATTGTTAAATTTTGATTATAGCCCAAAAAGCCAGGCAAAATCGGTCCGTCAATTTGTTGACCTTGGTTTTGCAAAACGTCTTCCAGAAATTTGTTTTTATCAATGGCATAGCTTAGGGCTTCTCTGATTTTTTTATCTTCCAGCAGCTTATTATTTTTTTGATTGAAAAAAACAGCTGTATACTGGGAAAGAGGCAAATTATTGATGACTAAATCTCTTTTACTTATTTTTGGCAAATATTCTTTGGGCAGAAAACTAAGATTTTCAATATTTTTATTAATTAAAGCATTGACTGCGCTTTCATAATCTGGGAAAAATTTTAAAATAATTTTATTAATATAAGGTACCTTATTGTAAAAATCCCTATTTTTTTCTAAGGTATAGGCCTTGATCAGCCCGGTTTTTTCTTTGATTAAAGATTTAAATTTATAAGGTCCGCTGCCGATTGGTTTTTGATTAAGTGTAGCTAATTTGGCATTAATGGCTGGGATATCATACCAAAGATGCTGGGGAATAATGCCAACTATCAAAAGATTTAAAAACGCAGCATAAGGCTCTTTGAGGGTAAATTTAACAGTATAGTCATCAACTTTTTCCACTGTCACACCAGCAAACGTTCTATAAAGCGGGCTTTTAAAATCAGGGTCAAGAATGCTAGCGATGGTAAAAACCACATCGCTGGCTGTAAGGCTTTCGCCATCATGCCATTTGACGTTTTTTTTAAGATAAAAGGTATATGTTTTTTGATCTTGGGAAATTTCATATTTTTCAGCCAAATCAGGCACGAGTTCTAATTTTTCATTATACTTTAATAAGCCGGAAAAAATCAGACGGGTTAAATCTACATCAGCATCAGTATAAGCCAAAAGAGGATTGAGATAGAGAGGCGAGCCAATTAATCCTTCGGTAAATTCACCGCCGTCTTTGGGCACTTCTATTAAATTTTTGATTACATTAAAATAAAGCAGGCTGCTTAAACAAACTAAGATTAAGAGGCAAAAGATTTTGATAATTAAAGATTCCTGAGCCGATAATGTTTGAGGCAGTCTTTTAAATTGTTTCCAGGAGGGCAATTTTTGCGGCCGCAAATTAGCAATAATTTTCTGGTCAAGATTTTTTTGCTTTTCAATTTTTTGGTATTTTTTAAATTTTTCCAAATGTAAAAAAATAAAACTTTTTAAGTTTTTACTTAAATTTAAAAAAAGTAATTTAATTTTAGAAGCCACAAAAATTGCTTAAAATATATTTAGAGTGTTTTAATACAAAATGTTTAATAAAGCTGTAAGCAGAAATAAAGCAGCCAGAATAATAGTTAAAATATGAAGAGACTTTTCTAAACCCCTTTTGGTTCTGTAAATATTGCCTTGACCGCCAAAAGCCGAACTTAAGCCAGTGCCTCTTTGCTGCAACAAAATGGCTATGATTAAAAGTATAGAAATAGTAATTTGGATGAGATTAAGTAGCATATTTAAATTTGAGAGTAAAATATAATGATTTTAAAAGCTTAGCAAAATTATGAGAACTTGTCAAGATTTTAAATGTGGGATCAGTAAATTTATGCTATAATATGATTATAATCTTTAATTTATAAAAAAGCAATGACTGAAATAGAAAAAATTGAAAAAAAGCCGAAAAAATGGCACCAAAAATGGTGGGGTGTGATTTTTTTAATTTTTGTCGCCTTGGTAGTTTTATATATTGCTGGTTTTATTTATCAGGTTGTTACCTTGGTTGAGGCGCAAAATCAATTAAACTCACAAAATTTTGGCAATAATCAAGGAACAAGTCTAAGCGCTAGTCTTAGAAATATAGTAGAAGCCCCAGGCTCGCCATCATGGGGAGCCCAAGATGCCAAAATAGTGATTGTGGAATTTTCTGATTTCCAATGTCCCTATTGCCAAGAGGCGGCCCCGATTATAAAAAGGATTAGGCAGGAGGATCAAGATTTTGTAAAAATTATTTACCGCCATTTTCCTAATTTAGCGGCCCACCAGAATGCTTTAAACGCTGCTTTAGCCAGTGAATGCGCTGCCGAGCAAAATCAATTTTGGCCTTATCAGGATTTGCTTTTTGCCAATCAAGATAATTTGGCTGCGGAAAATTTAAACTTAATAGCTTTGAATGTTGGTTTGGACACAACCCAGTTTGCCCAATGTTTAGACAGTCAAAAATATCTGGCCAAAGTGCAAAATGACATGCAGGATGGTTTAAGATTGGGGATTAATGGCACGCCCACCTTTTATATTAATGGCATTAAGGCACCAGGTGTTATTTCTTATCAAGATTTAAAAACAGTCATCGATAAATTAATCCAGGTTTTAAATTCGAATAATCAAATATCAAATTCCAAATAATTCACATTTTCCATATATGATTTCTGTTAGAGTTCACGGCCGCGGCGGCCAGGCCTTCGCCCCGCGCGGCGGGGCTTCGGCCTGCGCAGATTATTTTATTATTCTCTATTTTTTAAATTTACAATAATGTATGGTTAAAATTCGTATACATGGTCGAGGTGGGCAGGGTAATGTCACGTTGGCTTTTTTGATTGCCATGGCAGCTTTTTATGACGGAAAATATAGTCAGGCTTTTCCGGTTTTTGGCGTGGAAAGGAAAGGTTCGCCTGTGGCGGCTTTTGTGAAAATTGATGAAAATTTTATTAGGAGTCGCGAGCAAGTTTATAAACCAGATTATATTATTATTCAGGATCCAAGCTTAGTTAAGGTAGCTGATGTTTTAACTGGCGCTAAAAAAAACACGGTTGTGATTGTTAATTCTGACAAAATACCAGAACAGGTTTGCCCGGGCTATACTGGCAAAGTTTATTGCGTGCCGGTTTTAAAAATTGCTTTAAAAGAAATTGGCAAACCCATAATTAATACTGCTATGTTGGGCGCTTTTGCCAAAATTTCTGGTTTAATCAAATTAGAATCAGCAAAGAAAGCGATTAAGGAAAATTTAGGTGAAAAATATGGTCGCGACGTGATTGATAAAAATATTAAAGCATTGGCTGTTGCTTATGGTTCAGTTAAAGTATAATTACACATACAAAATTACAAATTTGAATACAAATAATACAAAAATATTCTTATGGAAGATAAGGTAATTTATAAAGAATTGAGTTATGAAATTGTGGGGATACTTTTTGAAGTTTTTGACGAATTGGGATTTGGTCACAAAGAAAGTTATTATGAACAAGCAGTAGCTGAAGGGTTGAGGTCTAAATATATTAAATTTAAAAGGTAGGTTCCTTATAAGTTGATATTTAAAGGCAAAGTTATTGGTAAGGTTTATTTAGATTTTCTAGTTGATGATAAGATCGTACTGGAAATAAAGAGAGGATATTATTACAGCAAGAAAAATATGGAGCAAGTTCTTAATTATTTGAAAATGACTAATAAGAAATTGGCCATATTAGCCAATTTTACGCCCAAAGGAGTTAAATTTATTAGAATTTTAAATTCAGATAAATATATTAAGCAACCAGAAGAATATAATTTAACAATTTCTAAAAAATTAAAGCGTTTGTAAATTTGTATTTATTTTGTAGCTTTGTAGTGACCATTATGAAAAAATTTCAAAACATATTAACTGCCAAACCAGGTACAACTGTGGAAAATAAAACAGGGGGCTGGCGCACATATCAGCCTATAGTTGATCATGAAATTTGTATTGGTTGCGATATGTGTAAGAAAGTTTGTCCCGAGGGAGTTTGTTTTGCTACTGGCGAAAAGAATTCTAAGGGCCGCATTTTTTATGACCGTGATTTAGATTATTGCAAAGGATGTGGCCTGTGCGCCAAAGAATGCCCGGTGAACGCGATTAAAATGGTGGATGATTACAAATAGAATTACGAATGCCGAATTCTTAATTATGAAATTTGGTGTGGGCGAAAACGCCCTTTGTCATTCTGAGTGAAACGAAGAATCTGATATTAACAGATCCTTCACTTCGTTCAGGATGACAATTCCCGACAAAGGGCGTTTTCGCCCGAATAAAAAATAGAATTCATTATGAATAAAAATAATAAACAAATTTTAGTCAGTTTAATAATTTTAATTCTGTTTTTAGCTGGTTGTAGTAATTTAGCGAAAACAAATGTAGATAATTTAGCAATGCAAGAGAAATGCGCCAAAGCCGCTAAAGATTTTTTCGCAGATTACATGAACAATCAAGATGATTATACAAAAGAATATCTAAAGAATAATTTTAGTTTTACAAATCACTATAATACAAGATTAAATAAGTGTTTAGTAATTATTACTGATAATGAAGGAGATTTGGGTTTTCACGAAGTTTTGTACGATGCTTATGAGAATAAAGAATGGGGTGGAATACATACAGCCGGAACAACTGGAGGATTATGTAGTATCTGGATAGAGAATAAGCAGCAATTTTGTAAAAATGAAAGCGAATTCAATGATTTAATTAAGAAATATATGGAAGAATAAATATGCCTAATTCTAATAAACAAATCCTAGAGGGTTCCCATGCAGTGGCGGAAATTGTGTGCAGGTTAAGACCGGCAGTGGTTTCGGCGTATCCGATTACGCCGCAAACCCATATTGTTGAAGATCTGGAAAAAATGAAAGCCGATGGTTTGGCTGATTTTGAATATATTAATACTGAATCAGAGTTTGCTGCTGCATCGGTTGTGTTAGGAGCAAGCGCAACAGGTGTGAGGACATATACTGCGACTTCTTCTCAAGGACTTCTTTTAATGACAGAAGTTTTATTTAATATTGCTGGTTTGCGTTTACCTGTGGTCATAACCTGCGCTAACCGTGCGGTTTCTTCTCCGATAAATATCTGGAATGACCAACAGGATTCTGTGACAATTCGAGACGCTGGCTGGATTCAACTTTATGGCGAGACAAATCAGGAAGTTGTGGACTTGCATATTTTAGGATTTAAACTGGCCGAAAGTTTAATGCTGCCAGTCATGATTAATATGGATGGCTTTGCTTTGACTCATACTTATGAGCCAGTGGAAATTCCAAGTGAAAACTTGATTAAAAAATATTTACCCAATTATATTCCGCCCAAGGATTTTATTTTAGACGTGAATAATCCGCGCTCTCTTGGCACTTTTGCCACGCCAGACAGGTATATGGAAATTCGGCAGGAGCTTTTTGAGGATGTGGCGGCAGCAAAAAAAGAAATCGTAAAATTAAATTCTGAATTTCAAAAAGTTTTTGGTCGAGGGCTGGGATATGATGGTTTGGTTGAACAATATAAAACTAAAGATGCGGAAATAATTTTAGTAGCTATGGGTTCTGTTTGCGGCACAATTAAAGAAGTGATTGATGGATTGAGAGATCAAGGTAAAAAAGTCGGTTTGCTAAAAATTATTTCTTTCCGGCCATTTCCTGATGATGAAGTTTGCGCGATTTTAAGTAAAACAAAATATGTTGGCGTAATTGATAAATCCATTTCTATTGGGACTGAAGGTGTTTTGGCTTCTGATTTGAAACGCGCTTGTTATGGGAAAATTAAAGCGCCAATAAAGTCATTTGTGGTTGGTTTAGGCGGACGTGATGTGACAGAAAAGATGGTTGGAGCAATTGTTGATTTGGCAAAAACGAAAAATGGGGGAGTTAAATTTATTGGGAAGTGATCTGCAAATTAAAAATTCAAAGTTTAAAGTTAAAAATTACAGTTTAAAATCCAAAATTTTAAATTTTGCTTTGCAATTTTGAATTTTGCTTTTTGAATTTTAAATTTCGTTATCAGCCCGTTAAATAGGTTGTAAATATAAAATATGCCAACATATAAAAATCCATTTGAACACTTAATAAATCCAGGCCATACTGCTTGTCCTGGTTGTGGTCAGTTAATTGCGGCTCGGCACGTGATTGATGCCTGTGGTAAAAACACAATTATTGCCAATGCCACTGGTTGTTTAGAAGTGACAACATCCAAGCACCCGACTTCTTCTTGGAAAGTGCCGTGGATCCATTCTTTGTTTGAAAATCCTTCAGCAGTAGGCACTGGTATTTTAGCCGCCTTAAAACAAAAGGGTTTAGATAAAAAAGTTAATGTCTTGGTCCAGGGCGGTGATGGCTCAACTTTTGATATTGGGCTGGGTTTGATTTCAGGCATGTGGGAGAGAGCTGATAATATATTATATGTATGTTATGATACTGAAGTTTATTCTAATACTGGTTATCAGGCCTCTGGCGCCACACCCCATGATGCTTTTACTCGTACCTCCTGGCCAGGCAAAAAATCATTAGGAAACAAGTTTTTTAAGAAAAATATGGTGGAAATTGCTTTGGCCCATAAAGTGCCATATGTGGCGACTTCAACTTCTGGTTATATCGAAGATATTAAACGCAAAATTAAAAAAGCTTTAGAATTTATTGGTCCGAAGTTTATACATATATTAACGCCATGTATTCCTGGCTGGGGAATTAATGATAACCAGGCAATTGAGCTAGGTAAACTAGCACAAAAAACCGGCTTTTTCCCAGTGGTGGAATTTGTTAATGGCGAATTGGTTAATGCCATGAAAGTGCCGCAGGATAAACCAAAAGTTGAAGAATATTTAAAACAGCATATTAGGTTTAAACATTTGTTTAAGGATCCAAAAGGTAAAGAGGAAATTGCAGTTTTACAAAAAATTTGCGAAGATAATATTAATAAATATAATTTAAAATAAGCCATTAGCTATTATTAATTAATCTAATAATTAAATAATAAACTTATGAAAAAAATTCTAGTGATTTTATTTTGCTGCGTTTTAGCTGTTAGTTTAATTGCTTGTGGAGCGAAGAAAACTGCTGAAGAGCAGGGCACGCCATTTACTGGGTCTGTTGAGGATTTAATTAAAGCTGGCAAAAGCGTTAGATGCGTTTTATTAGCCAAAGGAAACGAAGACATTAGTTCTGGCACAATTTATGCCAGTGGCAATAAGGCCAGAAGTGATTTTGAGCAAAAGGTAGCGGATAATAAAAATTATCCCGGTCATTTTATTTCTGACGGTACCTGGATGTATGCCTGGAGCGAGGCTAATAAGGGTCAGGCGGTAAAATTCAAAATTGAGGAAATGCAAAAAGAAGAATTTAAAAGCCAGGCAGACAAACAAGGGGTAGAAAATTATGAAACCAAAATGGATTATAAGTGTTATGCTTGGAAAGTTGATCAGTCCTATTTTACTCCGCCTGCAGATATTGAGTTTATGGATTTTACTCAAATGATGAATCAATTGCAGCAGCAAATCGAAGGTCTTAATAAAAAAATGCCGGTTAATAATCCGGCCATCTGCGCTCAATGCGAAAATATGCCAGATGCTAATACTAAAGCGACGTGCAAAGCGCAACTGGGCTGCCAGTAAATTTTAAAACCATGAAAAAATATTTTTTGGGACTAATAATTTGTTTTTCCCTAGTAATTTTTACTGGTTGCGTTTTAAATCAGAAAATTAATTTGCCCTCTTTGCCAATTGACGATCTTGTGAAAAAAAGCAATGATTTTTTTAACGAGCCAGCTCTTAAGACAAACGTGGTAACGGAAACAGAAAGTATTAATGAGCAGACAGATTTATATTTAGTTAAGGCAAGTTATCCGCAAATCAAATTGGCTGACGAAGAAATCGCCCAAACAATTAATGAAGATCTGGAAAGTTTGGTTTTAGGCGAAATTAATAATTTTAAAGAAGCTGCTTTAGAAAGCGGTGAGCCGCCTGCGCCTGAATTAATTAGTTCAATTGAGATTGACTATAAAATTGATTATTTGGATGACAATCTTTTAAGCTTAAATTATGAAATTAGCACTTATGTTGCCGGCGCTGCGCACCCTTTTAGCTATGTTATGGTTTATAATTATGATCTTGTTAATGACTGGGAAATTGAACTCGCTGATTTATTTTATGCAGATGCTGATTATTTAGAAAAAATTGCTAGCATTGCTAGAGCTGATTTAGAGCAAAAACTAGGAGCCGGTTATTTATTTGAAGAAGGATTAGCGCCAGAAGATGAGAATTTTGAAAAATTTGTCATAACCAAAGAAGGCTTGAAAATTTTATTTGATCCTTATGCTGTAGCGCCTTATGCGGCTGGACCGCAGGAAGTTTTAATCAAATACGAGGATATTAAAGATTTGGTTGATTTAGAAGGTTCAATTGGGTACTTGATAGAATAATATGAAAAAAGTAATTATTCCAATTATTTTTACCATAGGTTTAAGCTGGGCTTTTTTAGCCTCGGCACACCAGCCACGTTTAGTAGAAACAGGCCAAATAATAATAATTAAAAATCCAGAGGTTTCCCAAGCATTTTACGGAGAATTAAGGGGAAGTCCGCAGTTTTTTGAAATTAAAACCGATAGAAAGATCAGTCTTTATGTTGGAGTTTTAGTACCTGATCTCCCTGGTATCAAAAAAGATATTTCTGCCCAAGTATTTTCAGTTGGCGGAGAAGAGATTTTTGTTTTAGATGGCTTGCAGGGCGAGTGGAAAGTTTTTTTTGAAGAATTTGCCGGTGATAATTATTGGCAGGGGCCAGATAAGAAAATGGATGTTAATCCAGACACTTATCGAATAAAGGTTTATAGCCCTGATAATTTAGGCAAATATGTTTTAGTTGTAGGAGAAAAAGAATCATTTCCTGCCAGCGAAATGTTAAAGACGCTTTTAACTTTGCCCAAGTTGAAAAAGAATTTTTTTAATAAATCGCCCTTGACTGCCTTTTTTAATTTAATTGGTTTATATTTGTTGATAGCACTTGTTATTATTTTGTTGATCGGCAGCTTAATAATTTTAATCATTAAAAAAAGAATAAAAAACCGGAAAGAATCTAAATAAATTTTAATTTAAATAAAAAATGCCCCAGCGGCATTTTTTTGCTATAATTAAACCATGATTTATAAAGGCTTAACCAGTAAAAAAGTTAAAACTTTGCAGCAAAAATACGGCTTTAATCTGATTGCAGCCAAAGAAGGTCCATCTTGGCTGATTCTTTTATTAGCGCAATTTAAAAGTCCGTTAACCTATATTTTAGTTCTGGTAGGTGCAATTTCTCTGGTTTTGAGCGAATATATTAATGCCTTGTTAGTTTTGGTTGTTACCTTGCTTAATGTAATAATTGGTTTTTTTCAGGAATATAATGCTCAGAAAACCTTGGTTGCTTTGCGGACTTATTTAAAACCTTTGGCTACAGTTATTCGTGATAATAAAAGACAGGAAATTGAAGCCAAATATCTAGTGCCAGGCGATTTGGTGGTTTTAAATACAGGTGATCGGGTGCCAGCTGATGGATTTTTATTAGAATGCCAGAATCTTTTAGTCAATGAAGCAATTTTAACTGGTGAAGCCGAAGCAGTGGGAAAAAATTTAAGTCCGGAAAGTAATCAGCTCTTTATGGGCACCAGTATTTTACTGGGTCATGGCTTAATGGAAGTTTCAAAAATTGGCATGACAACAGAGATTGGTAAAATTGGGCAATCATTAACTGAAATAAAAGAAGAAAAAACTCCGATCCAAATTAAATTAGAGGAATTTTCCAAGTCCTTGGCCAAATTTGTTTTAATTATTTGCCTGTTGATTTTGCTTTTAGGACTGCTTTATGGCCAGGATTTTTTAAATATGCTGGAAGTGGCAATTGTCCTGTCTGTTTCAGCCATTCCTGAAGGTTTACCCATTGCCATTACTGTGATTTTAGCTTTGGGCATGAGACGCATTTTGCAAAGAAACGGTTTAGTCAAAAAATTGATTTCCATTGAAACACTGGGTTCCACCTCTATTATTTGTACTGACAAAACCGGCACTTTGACTGAAGGCAACATGAAAGTGACTAAAGCTGAAATGACTGATAAAAATTTAGCCCTGCTGGGCTTGGCTTTGACCAATAACCAAAAAAGCAATGTGGAGGTATCCTTATGGCATTATTTGGAGGAAAGCAGCAAATTGGATTTGATTCAGACTTTAGAACAATATCCGCGCTTTTATGAAGAGCCTTTTGATCCAGCCCATAAATATTCTCTAACTATTAATAATTTAGCCACTCATCAAGCTGCCTTTATTTTAGGCGCGCCAGATATAATTATTAATTTCTGCTCTTTAAGCCAGCTTGAAAAAAAAGAGCTTTTAAATAAATTTGCTCTTTGGGCTGATAAGGGTTTGAAAATAATTGGCTTGATTTACAAAGATATTGGCAATTTGCAGGAAAAAAGCGATTTTAAATGGCTGGGGCTTTTTGGTATTGATGATCCAATCCGCAAAGAAGCGCGGGAAATGATTAGTGTGGCTAATAAAGCTGGCATAGAAGTTAAAATCGTCACCGGTGACTTTCGGCTGACAGCAGAGCGAGTAGCTAAAAATTTAGGTTTTAAAATCAGCGCTAAAAATGTGATTGAAGGCAAAGAATTGGAAAATTTAAATGGTCAGCAATTAATCAGCGTAATTAAAAGAACAGCAGTTTTTACCCGGGTTACACCTTTACAAAAATTAAAAATTGTTGCTGTTTTGCAAAAAGAAGGCGAAATTGTGGCCATGACAGGTGATGGCGTCAATGACGCACCTGCTTTAAAAAAAGCAAATATTGGCGTAGTCGTGGGCAGTGCGACAGAAGTGGCAAAAGAAACAGCGGATTTAATTTTGTTAGACAGCAATTTTAAAACAATCATGGCAGCAGTAGAAGAAGGCCGGTTGATTTTAGCTAATATTAAAAAAGTCGTGGGTTATGTGCTTTCTAATTCTTTTGCTGCCATTACTTTAATTTTTTCAGCCATGCTTTTAGATCTGCCTAGCCCTTTAACAGTGGTGCAGATTTTATGGATTAATTTGATCTGCGATGGTCCGCCTGATTTGGTTTTGGGCTTTGAGCCAAAAGAAAAAGGTCTGATGCTGGAAAAACCAAAAGATTTAAAAAAAGAAAGCATTTTAAGCCATTACATGAAATTTTTAATTTTTGCTGTCAGTTTAACTATTGGCTTGATGGCCTTGGTTATCTTTATCTATTATTACAAGACAACGAATAATTTGATTTTAGCGCGAACTATTACCTTTGTCTCATTTTCCCTGGTCAGTTTGATGTATATCTTTTCTTTCAAAAATTTGAAAAAATTTGTTTTAGCCAGTGAAAATTTATTTGCTAATCCTTATTTATATCTTTCGGTTTTGTATGGTTTGATTTTGGTTTTTGCTTCTGTTTATTTGCCGAGTTTAAATAAGGCACTGGGCACCATGCCTTTGGCTGCTAAACATTGGTTTTGGGTCATTTTAATTGGTCTGGCCGCGACAAGCTGGGTGGAAATTGTTAAATATTTCAGTAAAAAGAAATTATAATTTACTCAATTGATTTTATGAAAAAAGAAATTTTTAAGCCCACAGAAAAAATAGAAAAAGTCAGAGTGACTGATGAGGATGTGCTTGATTGGATAAAGCTTTTAAAAGCCGAAGGTTTTTCTAATGAGGAAATTGATAATATTATGTCAGGTTTGAACAAAACCTATAGAAAAAAACTAAAGCCAAATTTTATTGAAGAAGAATTAGAAAAGATTGAACAAGAATTTAAAGAAAAAACTGGCAGACATTTAAGCAAGGTGTCAAGTACCCCTTTTGTTAGACACAAATTCTACGAGCTGATATTGCCTGCCGTAAACAACGGGGGGCATTTTTAATTTAGTATGAATGCGGTTATGGTTGTATTTGTGAATGGAGCGATAAATCT
>Ga0315277_10003970_pt1 | contig 19853 bp, 14 predicted proteins | sample YL17G05_15_MG_FD_203695 | JGI IMG/M metagenome (GOLD analysis project Ga0315277, IMG submission 203695) | Sediment microbial communities from Yellowstone Lake, YNP, Wyoming, USA - YL17G05_15 | ecosystem: Environmental > Aquatic > Freshwater > Lake > Sediment | place: USA: Wyoming | collected... | reverse complement strand
TTTATTTTCAAAACCGTTGATTTTGGGGTCGGGGGGTTGTTTATCAACCCCCCCCCCCCACGACACACCGACTACTCATACAAAGACCACTTCATTCGCTGCACTCCGAGGCTGATCGGCGGCGCTTCGGATGACAGAATCAGGTTGCCCCAGCCGTATTCATTGTCCCACGGGTCCGGGTCTATGGCGCCGAACCACCAGAGTCGGGCCTGTTGGGGGACGCTGCTATCGCGGTCCTGGAGTTGGACGTTGAAGCCCACGGTCGTGCCGGAAGTCGGCAGGCCGGCGGCGGACTTTCGGATGAAGAACTCGATGACGTAGTTGGTCGGCGATGGCAGGGACGGAACGGCGTTCCACTGGTCGGTCGGCCCCGGTCCCGTCAGACTATTTGCTCCGCCGTGTGCGGTGACATTCCAGTTCACGCCGACTTGGCCGATGTGCCCGACGGTTTGGTCCACCGATCCAAGGTTCTGGCTGTGATTATCGTCCACGAAGATTTCGACGGCATCGTCCTGCCACCAGTTCTGCGGGACCGTCGCCGATCCAATATCGTCGTCGGTCACGGTTACGGCCACATAAATGAAGTTGGCGTCGTGAACGACGTTGAACGTCGCGCTGAAGTCAGCTGGGCTGTCAATCGTACCCAGCCACGAGTAAAACCGTTGCGAGGAGGACGCCGGCCACTCACCCGAACCCAAAATGCCGTCTATCACTGGCGGCGTGGCGACGAAATAGGCCGTTGTCGCCCGGCGTGGCACCAGCGTATAGCTCCAACGGTCTCCGGCAAACGGCTCTGCGCCGGCCACGATGGTCCCCGAACTCAAGACCACGTTGACGAGGCCGTCCGAGGGATGGGCATAGCCGGAGAAGACATAGGGTCCGGCGCCGCTGCCCGTGACGTTGGTTGCCGAGCTGCCGGCCACCTTCAGGTTGTTGGCATTTACGCCAGTGACGCTCTTGCTAAATGTCACGCCAATGGTGCTCACATCGGTGTTGGCCAGGGTCAATCCCCTCGCCGGCACGACGTTCGAAATTGCCGGCCCTCCCACGCGGACGGTGTAGATGTGGTCGAGCCAGACTGTCGCGGCGTTGTTGCTGAACACCTGGTATTGGAACGTCCCCAGGTTGGCCCAATTCAGGGTGACCGTGTTTGTGCCCGCTGAAGAGTTGTACCAGGAATCCACTCGGAAATCAGCAATCGGCACTTCGTACCGGGCCCAGGAAGGACCAATGGGACTGATGTCGGCAATTGATGATCCGGCGCCCCACGACCCGGTGATCAGATGCAACGTGATCCGCACCTCGGCGGTGCCGGTCGCCTTGGCCCAGAACCGAACATGGGTTTCGTTGGTGAGATTGTAGGGTGTGGCATATTCGCCCTGGAGGGCGCCCCACCAAGCGGTGTTGCCCGTGTAAGTCAGCTTGGCCGAAGTGCCTGCTCCGGCGGATGTGTCGGCGTCAAAAGCCCAGGCGGCCATGTCGGCGCCGGTTATGCCGTACCATGTGGCCATACCCGGATCGTTCAGGTGATCCAAGAGAACGTCGCCATACCCCATCGGGGCGGCGAGCACAAACAACGCGAAAACCATCAGAACCACATTCTTTCTCATTTCCCTTTGCTCCCTGTTGGTGAATTCATTGCGTCTGCCGGCTATCGGGCAGACCTTTCAAATGGCACGAATGTTTGCGCATCGCCTCCTTTCCTTTTGGTTTCGGTTGAGCCGGGATTACCTATTTGGGTCTTCGTAAGCCCATTTGTCGTAATTGTATCGGGTTTGTCCCCGAAACGCAAGCGAATTCTTGCTTCCAACGAACCCGTGGCAATCCTCGCGCCCTGGATAGAAGAATGGGGCGTAAGCCGCTATTGTTGCGCGACTTACGCCCCAAAATGAGTGGTGCCGGAGGACGGAATCGAACCGCCGACACAAGGATTTTCAGTCCTCTGCTCTACCGACTGAGCTACCCCGGCATCGTTCGGTGACAAACGCGACCTCGCTTTTGCTTGTCGCTTTTTTCAAGATCGTGCGTTCGTTCGTCAACTGTCGGGAAACGTAGGTCTCGATGAATAGCCGGTCAAGCAAAAAGACTGTAGAGTACGGGGTTGGGGGCGTAGGGTCTGGGATTGGGACTTCTTTCGGTCTTGGTGCATCTTTTTCGTCGCGTTCGACGGCTGTCTGGGGGAGCCAGAGGTTGGGCGCCACAGCGAGGGGATCGAAAGCCCCAAAAAAGCGCGAATTTCGTCTTGACAGGGCGGCCCTGGCTCAGAGAGAAACTCTATTCGCGTTGGTGATAGTGCCCGCGCGCGGCAGTTTGCGTGCGGGTTATTTATGTGATCCAAAAGGAACAGCGATGCCTACGGTCAATCAACTGGTCCGCCACGGTCGGCGGCCGAAGCCCCGGAAGACACACGCGCCTGCTTTGGGAGGCTGCCCGCAAAAACGCGGTGTCTGTCTGCAGGTCAAAACGACGACGCCCAAGAAGCCCAACTCGGCGCTGCGCAAAATCGCCCGCGTGCGCCTGACAAACGGCATCGAAGTGACCGCCTATATCCCGGGCGAAGGGCACAATCTCCAGGAGCACTCGATCGTTCTGGTGCGCGGCGGCCGCGTCAAAGACCTGCCGGGGGTTCGCTATCACATCATTCGTGGTGCGCTCGACGCCCAAGGCGTGCAGAACCGCAACAAGAGCCGCTCGAAATACGGGACGAAGACGCCCAAGTAGAAACGTTGGCCGGTTAGAAGTTAGAAGAAACTCGATATCGAGCACTCAGGACTCAGCACTTTTAAGGATGGGACACTATGCCACGGCGCCGTCAAGCCGAAAGCCGGGAAATTCTGCCCGATCCGCGCTTCAACAGCGTGTTGGTTGCACGTTTCGTCAATTGTGTCTTGCGACGAGGCAAGAAGAGTGTGGCCGAGCAGATCGTCTATGGCGCGCTGGACATGATCGGACAGCGCATGAAGAACATCGAGCCAATCGAGGTCTTCTTGCGCGCGGTGGAGAACATCAAGCCCGTCCTGGAAGTCAAATCGCGTCGCGTCGGCGGTGCGAACTATCAGGTGCCTGTCGAAGTGCGTCCCGACCGGCGCATCTCGCTGGCCATCCGCTGGTTGATCGAGGCCGCCAACTCGCGGTCGGAAAAGACTTTGTGCGAGCGCTTGGCCCTCGAACTGATGGATGCGTACAACAATACGGGCATCGCCGTGAAGAAACGGGAAGATACCCACAAAATGGCGGAAGCCAACCGCGCTTTCGCCCACTACCGCTGGTAACCCACGAGACGAGACGCTTTTTCGTTCCGGCTGCGAAGACCGACCATGAACCTCCGCTAATTCCAAATCGAGGTGCGAGCGCGGGGTGATTCATCGCCCTGACGCTCGGCCATGGCCGCTGGTCAGCCGGTTTTTGTTTTATCCAAGATACGGAATCGCCGCAGTGCATTGCGGCCGCCGAGCGGCTTCGGCAGGAGAATCGTTCTGCAAAATGGCCAGACGAATCGAACTCGATCTTGTGCGCAATATCGGAATCATGGCGCACATTGACGCCGGAAAAACCACAACAACCGAGCGAATACTATTTTACACCGGTCGCACCCACAAGATGGGCGAAGTGGACGAAGGTTCGACCGAAATGGACTGGATGCCCCAGGAACGAGAGCGGGGGATCACCATCACCTCGGCCGCCACAACCTGCCATTGGCGCGAGCGCGTCATCAACATCATTGACACGCCGGGCCACGTGGACTTCACCGCCGAGGTCGAGCGTTCGATTCGCGTGCTCGACGGCGCCATCGCCTTGTTCTGCGCCGTCGGTGGCGTCGAGCCCCAGTCGGAAACCGTCTGGCGACAGGCCGACCGCTATCACGTGCCCCGCCTGGCTTTCGTCAACAAGATGGACCGCGTCGGCGCCGACTTCTTCGGTACGATTGAGATGATGAAGGAGCGTCTCCACGCTAAGCCCTTGGTTGTTCAGATTCCGGTCGGGATCGAGGAGAAATTCCGCGGCGTCGTGGACTTGGTGACCCTGCGCGCCCTGATCTGGCCGGACGAGGACGAACAGTTGGGCAAAGAGTATGCGTCGGTCGAAATCCCCGCCGAATTGCGCGAGGAAGCCGACCATTGGCGCGAGCTCCTGATCCACGAACTCGCCGATCATTGCGATCATTTCGCCGAGCGCTATCTCGACGAGCATGAGTTTTCGCCCGACGATCTGCGCAACGCGATCCGCAAAGCGACCTGCCAAGCGGGCCTAACGCCGGTTCTCTGCGGGTCGGCCTTTCGCAATCGAGGTGTCCAGCCGCTGCTCGACGCCGTCGTGGACTATTTGCCGTCGCCTTTGGACATCGCGCCCGTTCGCGGCATCAACCCCAAGACCAGCCATGAGGAGAGTCGCCCGCCGGACGATAAGGCGCCTCTGGCGGCTTTGGCGTTCAAGATCATGACCGATCCTCACGTCGGCAAATTGACCTATCTGCGAGTCTATTCTGGAGTGCTCAAGGCCAGCTCGGCCGTTTTCAACAGCAATCGCGGGCGTCACGCGCGGATCCACCGCTTGTTGCTCATGCACGCCAACGACCGCGAACAAATCCAAGAGGCTCGCACGGGCGACATTGTTGCGGCCATCGGATTGCGCGAGACCGTAACCGGCGATACGTTGTGCGATGGGAAACATCCGATTGCGCTCGAAGCGATTCATTTTCCCGAACCGGTCATCTCGGTTGCCATCGAGGCCAAGACAACGGCCGATCAGGATCGTCTCTCCGAAGCGATGGCGCGGCTGGCCGAAGAGGATCCCACGTTCCGCGTTCGCGTGGACAACGAGACCAACCAAACGATCATCTCCGGTATGGGCGAATTGCACCTCGAAATTCTTGTGGATCGCATCCGCCGCGAATTCAACATCGAGGCGAACGTCGGTCGGCCCCAGGTTGCTTATCGCGAGACTCTGACAACGTCCACCGAGGTTGAGGGACGTTTTATTCGCCAATCGGGTGGCCACGGACAATATGGCCATTGCTGGTTGCGAATCGAGCCGCTACCGCCGGGTTCAGGGTTCGAATTCCAGAACGAAGTGCGTGGCGGCGACATTCCGCGCGAATACATCCCCGCCATTGAAAAAGGCGTTCGCGAAGCCATGAGCACGGGTCCGGTGGGCGGCTATCCGGTTGTGGACGTGCGCGTCACCGTTTTCGACGGTTCTTCTCATCCGGTTGATTCTTCCGACATCGCTTTTCAGATCGCCGGTTCGATAGCCTTCCGCGACGGCGCTCGGCGCTGCCATCCGCAGTTGCTCGAACCGATCATGTCGCTCGAAGCTGTGACGCCGCCCGAGTATCTCGGCGATATTCTGGGAAATCTCAATCAACGTCGGGCCGAAATCACCCACATCGAAGGACGCGCGGGCGCCCAGCGCGTTTCGGCCAGAATCCCGCTGGCCGAGACATTTGGCTATGCCACCGACTTGCGCTCGATGAGCCAGGGCCGCGCGACCTACACGATGGAATTCTCGCACTACGCCAAAGTCTCTGAAGAACTGGCGAGCGAAATCCTCGGTGTGAATGCCGACCAGCTGGGACATGCGTGAGAGGGATCGGCGTTCAGCGCTCAGATTTGTTCCAGCAGGGTTGTTTGAGTTTATTGGCTGACGGCTGATTGCGGGTCCGCTCTTTGGCACTGGACTCGGCCAGAGTGTTCTGTTATGCGAACGCAATGTGCAGTCGTTAGGAAATCAGGCGAGCATTCCATTCCTTCGGCCGGCGAGTTTCTCATGATGAATCTTCGAATCGCGCGCGTTCCTTGGGTTTCCGGTTTCCGGTTTCAAGTTTCCGGCGCAGCGCTTGCTTTGGCGGCAGTGAGTCTGTTGTCAGCGTTCCGATCCTTCGCCGCCGATGACGTCCCTTTCGCGGCCGACAAACTTTGCGAACGACTCCAGATTGACCCAGGCGAGGGAGCGTTGTGTTACGGCGAAAGCGACATCGAGATGAACGCAACCGGGTTTGCATTGGCCCTGCGGCGTTCCTACCGGTCGTCCAATGCGGCTGAAGGCGTGTTTGGCCGGGGGTGGACGTGTCTGCTCGACCCCCGGATCGAAACCAGTGAGAAGGGGCGCGCAATCCTTTATGACGAAACGGGCCGGAGGGTCGCTTTTCTTCGGCGCGGGCGCTCTCTGCTTCTTTCCGAGATAGGCCGTCCGCAATGGTTGTTGCTGGAAGATAACGGGGCGCTTCTGCGCGACTGGCGCGGGCAATTCCGGTCATTTGACCAGAATGGGCGGCTTACCGGCATTTTCAACTCGGCCATGACGGGTGTGGAAATGGAGTGGGAAGAAGGTCGGATTGCGCGCATCTATGATCCCTATGAGCGTTCCATTCGTTTCAAGGCCGACGAGCGCGGCCGAATTGTTGAAGCGCAGAGCTCGGCCGGCCACGTCTTTCGCTATGAATATGCGCAGGGTCGCCTGGTCCGCGTTTCAGACGGCGATGGCGTGCGTGCCGAATACTCTTACAACAGCCAGGGACGCCTGGCCGCAATTGTCCTTGCCGGAAGCGAACGCGCCGAGATCGCTTACGATTCGCAGGGACACGTTGTGCGCCTCGCCGGTCCCAGTGTTGCCGGGCGAACGGTTCGCTACCAGCAACGCAAGGTTCCGTTTCCCGCCCGCATGATCGAGATCGCCGATGCGCTCGGCCACGTCACGCGCTATCGTCTGCGCGATGAACCGCGCCAATGGCAGATCACGCTTCCCAGCGGCGCGCCGGCGACGATTGACTATGACAAACGCCAGTTGCCGACGCGCATTGACCTGCCGCAGGACCGCCGCATCGAGTTGCGATACGATGATTGGGGAAACCTGAAACGGCTGACGTTGCCGGGCGGCGCGGAATACAGTTTCGCTTACACGGGCCGAGGCGACCTCAAGCAATGGACGCGTACCGATGGGACGACGTTCTTCATCGAGCGTTCGGAATTCGGCCAAATCCGCCAGGTTCGCAGCCCCCGTTCTGATTTTCTCCGCCGACTTTCTTTCGATCCGCAAGGACGGCTGGCCTGGTTGGCCGACGGCGAGGGTCGAGCGATTCTGTTTTCGCACAACACCCGTGGCGATCTTTCTTCCCTTGCTGTCCAAAGCGACATGGCCTCGTTGCTTTTCGACCACGACGAATCGGGGCTTCTGAGCCGGATCGCGCCGCCGGGCCGGCCGGCGCTGAGTGTAATCTATGGAATGAACGGATTGCCCGAAACTCTTACCGACTCCGTCGGCTACCGTCTTGCCCTTGCGCGCGACCGCTTGGGGCGGCTTGTTGGAATCGAGGACTGCGAGGGGCAGCGCGAGCATTTCGAACGCGATCTGTGGGGATTGCCGAACCTCTGGCGGCGGCCCAAGGGCGGCGAGAGCCGGTTGACTTTGGACCGCGAAGGCAACCCGACCGAAATCCAATTGCCCGAAGGAAACACCTATCGTCTCGTTCATGACGAACGCAATCTGGCAACCAGCGAAACGTGGCTGGCCTCTCCGCGCCGTCTTCAATATGACGAATTCGGTTGCGTGGTCGCCCGCCGCAACGGACGCGGCCAGACGGTTCGTCTCTCCTACGATCTCATGGGCAACCCCCTGGAAATTATCCGCGAGGGACAAGACACGACCCGCTTCCAGTATGGACTCGACGGCCGTTTGCTGCGCATGACGGGAGGCGACGTTGAGTATCGTTTCGGCAGCGACGCTATGCGACGGCCAACCCGCGTGGCCGATACGCGAAACAAAGTCTGGGCCGAATACTCCTATGATCCCAAAGGGCGCGTCGCTGCGCTTGCGACGCGCGGCGGCCGATGGCTCTACGAGTATGACGCGCAAGGACGGCTCGTCCGCATGGTTCTCGAAGGCGAAAAGTTTACCGAGGTGCGCTATGCCTATGAACACGATCAGGCACGCCTTCCCCACCGCGCCTTTCTTCCCGGTGGCACAAATATCGCCTATGAACACGACCCTTACGGGCGAATCGCTTCTTTGCGCGTGACGCTGGGATCGGGAAAAACCGCACTGGCCGAGCGCTACACGTATGACGGCCGCGGCAATCTCGCGCGGGTCGAATCCACCGAACGGCGTGTGGATTTGGAATACGACTCGGAGAATCGGTTGGCCGCGCAACAACTGAACGGCCACATCTATGCTCGTTTGCAGTATGGCCGCGACGGTCGCCTTCTCGAACTTGAAGGCGAAGAGGGCGATCTGGAACTTGCTTATGATGCCAATGGCAAACCCGTGCGTTCGTCGCAGGCGCGCTTGGAATATGACTCGGACGGCAACCGCATCAGCCAAACAACGGCCGAGGGGACAACAAATTATCGCTTCGATGCGGTCGGGCGATTGGCGAGCGTCACATTGCCCTCCGGTGTCGCGATCACCCATACCTATTCGCCGAATGGGTGGGCGATCGGTCGGAGCCGCCGGGGCCAAAGGGTTGGGTTTTTCTTTTTCGGCGATTGGCCGCTGTTTGGAACTCGCCGCAATGACAACACCTCGGGCTGGTTCATCGCCGATCCGGTCTGGGCCGGCCCTCTGGGAATCCGCGAAAAGCCCAAGACGGATCTGGCCTACCGCGACGCGTTGGGCCGGTTGAGGTCGTTTGGCGAGGCGGGCAGCGATGCGCTCAAAACGGTCGCGTGGGGATTGTTCGGGCGGCGTTTGGGGCCCGACCGACCGGCCTTCTTCGATCCACTCAGCCTCGGCGCCCTCGGTTTCGATGGAGAGGAAAACTTGTCGGGCATCCAGGAGCCGGCCACGGGGCTTTTGCTGTCGCCTCGTCCGCTTCGCGAGGGCCTGTCGCCCTACTTTGCGCCCGCGAACGGCAGATCAGACATCCCGCCCGCACCTTCTCGCAAAGTTTCGGGCGAGACAGTCCTGCTCGAAGAGATTGCGATTGCTTGCGCCGCAGGTCGCTTTGCTCCCGAGGAAGGAGCGATCCTGCGGTATCTGTTTGCATCAGTAGGTTCGCCGGGTTGGCCCAACGTGGGAAGCGACGAGACGTTCGATCGCGTTCTCGACGGCGGCTCGTTTTGCACGCCCGCGGTGATCGCCCGCCGAATCATCGAAACGGCGCTGCGCGACGGCGCCGGCGGACTGCCCGCATCCGCTTTCGTGCCGCGACCCCTTCTGCCGGCTTCACGGCTGGGTCTCGGTCACTTTCGGACGCTTTGCCCTGCTCTGAGTGTCCTGCCGCCGGTCATTCTGGAAGGTGACATTGTCGGAGACACTGTCTGGAGCGACGATCAGGCATTTGCCGGGACCGATAACGCGCTGCATGGCTGGATTGGGCGGCTCATTGCTCGCGCCGCCGATGGTTCTGAAAGACGCGTGGCCGAGGATGGCTCCCTGCGGCTGCTGGGAGAACTCCTGGAATTGTGTCGTTGGACAATGAATGTCGCCAACCGAGGCAAGGACGAAAACCTACCCACTATCCCTGAAGCGCCGCAATTGCCCGCCTCGGTGACGGAGCGCCTGGCCCGCCGCGATCGTTTCCTTAAGAGCCTTGACGAAACCCCATAACTCAGCGCGGCTGGACGCTATAATTTATCGCAGTGCCCACTGACGGCATTCCATAGCCGCCGTAGCCGCCCCAGCCGAACACGGGTCGTTCGCTGTATTGGACGCTGACCGCGACGGAACGCTGTCCGTTGCGCGACGGCCTTGTATAGTCCGACGAGGACGGCACGCTGCTTTTCGCTGACGATGAGCCTGACGAGGGGATCGGTTGGGCTATCTGCCATTGGCGGCTTGCCTCGCGTCGCTGGGCGTTCCACAGACCCAGTTGCTCGCGGCGGGCCGAGGCATCGGCCTCGCGGAAACGTTGCATGTTCTCATCGTTCATGGGTTCACCAAACCAAGCGTGAGCATAGCCGCTGCGAACAAGGTCGAGATTGAGAAACGTTCCGTCGGCCAGATACATGTAGCCGAGCAACTGGCCGAAGTCGTCCATGCGGCGCCGGTCAAACTCGATTCGCACACGCTGCCCTTCGGTCTTCTGTCTCGTGTTGAGGAAGGCTTCGCGGCCAAAATACTCCAGCGGACGGTTGGGGTCGGTCGTATCGGGAGCATCCACACCCAGCAGCTTGACCTTCTGGCCGGTGTCGAGCCGAAGCATATCGGCCTGAATAACCGATTGAACCGTTGTTTCGATCGGCGGATAGGCCGGAGTGGCTTGGCGGGGTTGCGAATCTTCCGGCGACGGCGCCGCGGCAAAATCCGCGCGCCGAATGCCCGAATGCCATCCCCCCTTCAGCCCCGAGGGTGTTGAGACCGCTGTCGGCACGATGTTGAATTCCGGTTTTCCGTCCGACACGCGAAACGAGGTGATCTTGACGTTCTGCCACACGGTGCCGTTTTCGAACGCGATTGTATCGCTCCAGCCGCACAGCCCGGCCAGGGCGAATGCGAGCATGACGAGAAACATCTTTCTCATTTTCTCCTACCTCCGTTGACGCAAATCCGTTTCATTCCTTCGCTGCCTCCGAGAACGGCACGAAGATTAGGCATCCGTTGTTCTTCTGGCCGCCGCCATGTGTTCGAGTAACAAAAAGACCGTTGGGAGCAATCGCGCAATTGGTCACTCCATAGCCGTCCACCTTCTTCTTCGGTAGATCCCAATCCAGTGGAACGCGCCACAGTTCCTTTCCCTCGGGCGAGAGCGCGACCACGGCGCGGGCGCTGTAAAGCGCCTGATAGATCGTACCGTCGTCATCCACACGCATCCCGTCGGGCGTGCCGGGTTCCTCGAATCGGATGAAATCTTCGGGCTCTCCGACGGTTCCATCCTCGCGCACGGCGCACTTCACGATCTTATTCAGCTCTGATTGGGCGATGTAGAGCGTCTTTTCGTCGGGCGAGAGTCCGATGCCGTTGGGCGTGCGGATGCCGGGGATGATTTTGACGACCTCACCGGATTTGCGACGGAGATAAACGGCGCCCGGCTTGTCTTTCGGCCAGGAGGGATCGGTGAAATAGAAATCGCCATTCCGGTTGAATACCAGGTCGTTGGGCCCGTTGAGTTCCACGGTGGCGCTGGTGACAATCCACTCGACCTTGTCGTTCCTCCCATCACGGCGCGCACGCAGAATTCCTTTCTGGCCCGGGCTGGCGACATAGAGCCAGCCGTCGGGACCCATTTTCGAACCATTGTTGCCGGGCTTGCCGACTTTGACCCAGGGCTGGAGTTTGTGCGTATCCGTCGTCTGGCCCATGCGGACGGCCTCCCAAATGATGCCATCGGGCTGCGAGTTATCCACGACGTAGATGCTGCCCAGCCATCGGGTTTCGAATCCCCCTCCGACCATGACCGTTGGCCCCTCGACAAAGCCCATACCGCTCGCAACAATTGCGGGGCGTCCCGGTTTCTTGGCCTCAGCCGCATCGCCACGCCCAACCAGCGCCGCTGCGATTGCCGCCAGAACCGCCATCTTTGCCATGCGCATTTCGATTATTCCTCCTTTGAGAGGATTCTTCACGTCCTTTATGTCTTTGGCATTTGAAGGTCTGCCCGAATCCCAAGGCGAAGATGCCAAAGCCCAACGGTAGTCTTCCCTCACTCTTGCCTTTTCACTTTCGCCTCACTTTTTCCGTTCCTTGAGTTGACGCGGAAGTAAGGTTGAACTATTCTCTAACCTAGTCGGGCGCGGGGAGCAAGGGAGAATGTCATTTCGCAGAACAATTCGCCACTTCCTGACGGTGGCATTTGTGGCAGTCGCCCTCGTGAATGCTTCCGTCGGAGGCCAACCGCCCGGCGGTGGTCACATGCGTCCCTACGGCGCCCGCGAGGTCGCGGCCTGGGCCGACATGGTCGCCATGCGGGACGCCGAGGTCATGGCCTATCTCGACACCGGCTATCTTTATTCGCTCGAAGACCTCAACGATCTTCTCGGCTCGCAGACGAATTACTATTTCGACGACATCATGAACGGCGGCGGCGCGCAGACCATCAGCCTCCGAACCGGCCGCTTTCTGCCGCAGCGCCTCGACGTTCGCCGCCCGGCCCACGTATGGCTCGGTCCCTACGTCACCTATCAACAGGGCCATTTCTCGATAGATGGCGCCGACTATGATCCCGGCACGCCGCTCGATCCCTGGGGCAACCCCTACTACCTGTTCACGCCACTGGGGCTGGTCCGGCCGACGCTCGGAGATATCACGCTCGAACTCTATGCGGATAATTTCGACCGCTACGCAATGGTTTGCTTTGCTTCTGATGGCGTCATGAGCAGCGACGATCTGATCCTGCTTTTTGAAGGGTCGGTCTTCGGCCCGCCCAGCGTGACGACGATTTCGAGTCTCCGTCCGGCGGCGGCTGGTCCGGGCCAGAGGATTACGGTTTGCGGCTATAATTTCGGCGCCACGCAAGGCACAAGCCGACTGGAGTTGGCGGGACAACCCCTGACGCCGGTCTCATGGAGCGATCGGGCGATTGTTTTCGACGTGCCTCCGGGCGCAATGGGCGGCGAGGTCGTGGTTATTCGTGGCGCCGAGCGAAGCAACGCTTTCCTGTTTCGTGTTCTCGTCCGCGCGCGCCACTGGTCACTTTATCAATAAGGCAAAAGGGAAAAGTAAAAAGGCAAAAAACCTGACGAAAAGGCCGACCATTCATCGTTACCCTTTTCCTTTCACCTTCTCACTCTTGCCTTTGTCTTTCAGTATTGTTTCGAGTCGCTTGCGGACTGCCTCGACCTGGTCCTTGCGCACGAGAAAGCTGCAATGCGTCTCATACCAGAACCAATCCCGCGGAACCTCGGAAACGACCTGCTCGAACGGCACATAGTTCTCATCCAGGTAGGGCCGCAGAAACTTCGCGCGTTGGTCCACCAAGTCCATCCCCAGCCACTGTCTCTCGCCCCCTTCTAACTGACCCAGGAGAATGATCGTCGGCCGTCGCGCGTTCAGATCGGCGATCATCCGTTGCTGCATTTCCTGCGAAATGCGTTTTTGGAACTTGCCCTTGAAAAATGGCGCATTGTGAAAATAGCGCGCGCCGGCATATCGCTTCGCAGCGAAATAGCAGGCATTCGGTTGAACCCCGAGAAGGAGGATTCGCTCGTCGGGTTCCGTCAATTGAGCGAGGACTTCACCCAACGATTTCTCGACCGCCAGGTCGCCAGTGGGTGATTGATTGCGCCGGACGACCGACCGGTATCGTTCAACGTAAGTCTGAATGCCGCCCACCGTCAGCCATGCCGTCGCGACAAGTACGATGAGAGCAGCGACCGCGCCCCCGACCCGTTTTGCCGCGCTCGATTGGTTTTCGAGCGACCTTCCCGTCAGACACGACACAATCTCGCGGATCGCTTCCGCGACCATTGCCAGAAGCAAACAGGACGAAATCGCCGCTTGAATATAGTAGTGGTGGTAGTATTCGCCGCTGATCGAAACAGGGACAAACTCGCAGACGAACGCCAGAATCAGCAGGCCAAGAACCGCTCGCAGCCGCCGCGGCAGCCACCACGATAGAACCAAGGCCAGTATGGGTGCGGCGAGCATCGGCCCCGTGTCGCGCAGAACACGCCAATGCTCGTGGATGCTCTCGGCGAGCGTGATCTGTGCCTCTCTCTCCGCGCCGACATAGAAGAAATTGAACAGGTAGCTTCCTTCGAAGTACTCGCGCCAGAGACCCTTGAACGCGAAATAGCCCGACCAGTAGGCCTCGGGCAGAGCGAAACCCAAGCCCCCCAGCAGCATCGCTCCCATCGCACTCGTTGCATTCATGCTTGCTTGCCGGCTTCGCCACCATGCCGCGGCAGCCAGAAATGGAAGTGACAACGCATAGGTCTGGCGAAATTGTGCGGCGATACCCAAGAACAGACCCGCCCAAAAGATGTCGTGCCACACACGCCGCGATAGGCGGAAGATCATCAGGTAGCAAAGTGCCACGAACGGCAGCGACGCTTCTTCTGTAAAACCGCCCGACCGGACTGTCACGCGTTCGCTGACAAAGAGACACAAAAAGACGACTCCAACCAGCGCTGCCATTCGCGAAAGGTGTAGCCGGCAGACCGCCACAAAAAGCGTTGCGGCCAATGCCAGCCACAACAGCTCGTTCATGAGGACGGCCACGCGTGAGAAAGGAAACAACGTGAGCGGCAGAGAATGGAAAAGAAAAATGTGCGGTGGCTTGTGATCCCAGAAATCTCGATAGGGCGTCTGTCCGGCTGCCCACGCTTGGCCCCCGTATATGAAAATCGCTTCGTCGTGATCAATTGGAGCGATGAATGTATGGCTGCGAAGCCCCGTGAGCGCAGCCAGAAGGATACACCATAGAAGGAACCACCGCAGGGCGAGTGGGAAACCCTTTCGCCCCATGACCCCGCTGTCCGACTTGGCGGTCCCCGCAGGCAGGCGATCATTCTGCGCCATCTCATTGGCGGAAGTCTCGCCAGGTTTCCTGTCCGAGCCGCCCTCGACTTTCATCGAGTTGTTTGCCATTGACGCGCTTCTTCCCCGTTTTGCTTCGTCGCAAAAACATATGCTACAGTAACCCTTCAACAAACGCAAGCCCTGAGAAAGTCTTGATTCCTCCCAGCCCAAGCTTTACAGGGGAGGCGTCATGGCGCGGTGCGCCACCCAGAAGGGCATAAAAAGTTCGGAGTCCCGGCTTGAGCCGGTGTTTTTTCCCGCCTCAAGGCGGAACTGCAAACCGGTTTTCGGGAGAGAAAAGGCAAATGGACCTTTTGGCTATCGGTGCTCACCCGGACGACTGCGAACTGTTCATGGGAGGAACACTCGCCAAACTGAGCGATCTGGGTTATGCAGTTGGGATTGCCGATCTTTCGCGGGGTGAATGTGCCACGCGGGGAACACCCGAAATTCGCCGCCGCGAAGCCGAGCATGCCTCGAAGATTCTTGGCCTGGCAAAACGGATTTGCCTCGATTTGGGCGACACACAAATCGGCCTCGATCCGCATCACCGTGTCAAGGTAATCACCTTGCTTCGTGCGGAGCGCCCGTCGTTGGTTTTCACGCACGGCACGGACGAACGTCACCCGGACCACGGGCGCACCAGCCAACTTGTTCGCGAGGCTTGTTTTTTCTCCTATGTCGCCGGGATTGATACCGGCCAAGAACGATTCCGCCCTGCCGCTTTGATCGAGTTCGTCGGTTACACGCTGGCCGGTCTTCCCAAGCCTTCGTTCATTGTTCCAGTCAGCGATACTTTTGGCCGAAAGATGGAATCTTTGCGGGCGTATGAGTCCCAGCTTTATGACGAAGATTCGGTCGGTTCCGAGACTTTGCTGAACACAAAAGGGTTTCTGGAACAGATCGAAGCCCAGGCGCGGTATTGGGGATCGCTGATTGGGGAAAACTTTGGCGAAGCCTTCTGCTACCGCGGTGTGTCGGCAATCGCGGACCCGGTTGCGTTCTTCAAAGGGAGGGGATCCAAAGTAAGCTGAAAGACCTGTCAGGATTTCAAGGAGGTTTCTACTCCACAGATCAGCCCAAGTTTTCCACAGAACGGTGGGCTTTTTCCACCTGCGTTCCTCTTTTGGCCAACTCGCAAATTCGCCAAGTGAGAACGCAGTGACGACTGGTTTGGCCTGGACCGATGGCAGCAATCTTGTGGATAGACTTGTGGAGAACTCTGAGAGAAGAACATGAGAATCGCTATCGTTTGCTATCCAACTTACGGCGGCAGTGGCGTAGTGGCTACCGAACTCGGTCGCTGGCTGGCCCACCGCGGCCATCAGGTTCATTTCATCTCCTATGCTTTGCCGTTCCGTCTGGCAACGCTCTGCGAGGAAAACGTTCAGTATCACAAGGTCAGCTTGCTCGATTATCCCGTTTTTCCAGCGCCGTCTTATACTCTGTCCCTAGCCGTCAAGATTGCTGACTTGACGCAAGCAATGAACCTTGACATTGTCCATGTCCATTATGCAGTTCCTCATGCCGTCAGCGCCTACCTGGCACGGCAAATGTCGGCTTCTCGCCGCGTTCCCATCGTGACCACCCTGCATGGAACCGACATCACATTGGTGGGAAGCAACCCTTCGCTGCATTCGATTGTCCGTTTCGCCATCGAGCAAAGCGACCGGGTGACGGCGGTCTCGGCATGGTTGCGCGATCAGACGGTGCAGCAGTTTGACACTACCAAGCCGATCGAAGTCGTTCCCAATTTCGTGGACCCCGACATCTACACCTGCCGCCACCGCGACTGTCCGATGAGACGATTTGTGGCGGAAGGTGAAAAAGTCGTCCTGCACATTTCCAACTTTCGACCGGTCAAGCGTGTCGCCGACATCATTCGAGCGTTTGCGCTCATTCGCCGCAAGATTTCCTCTCGATTGCTTCTGGTTGGCGAAGGACCCGACCGCGAGCAGGCCGAGGATCTCGCCCGCGAGTTGGGAATCCTGGGTTCAACGGCCTTTCTGGGGCAACACACCTCGACCGAGTGTTTCTATTCGATTGCCGACCTTTTCCTCATGACCAGCAAGAACGAGGCGTTTGGCCTTGCGGCCTTGGAGGCGATGAGCGCGCAGGTGCCCGTTGTCGGCTATGCCGGCGGCGGCTTGAACGAGGTGGTCCGCGATGGCGAAACGGGCTTCCTCGTTCCATTCGGCCAGATCGAGAAACTGGCCGAGCGTTCGCTGGAATTGCTGAAGGACCGCGAACGGGCGCGGGCAATGGGCCGGCGGGCGCGCGAGGTGGTTCTCGAAAACTACGTGCCCGACCGGGTCGTGCCGCAGTATGAGAAGGTTTACCACGACGCGCTCAACGCCCTTTGAGCGGCGAGCGTGAAAACGGAACGACAGTTCAGCTCCTTGCCCGCGACCTTGGTTTGAGGGTCAAGTGGGTGAGTGTGAGGAATCGGCAAAAGTAGGAAGGAATTGACATGACTGGCAAGAGAATCGTCCAAGACCCGCTGGTTGAGAAGATCGAGGCAACGGTACGCCGCCACGATCTTCTGCCGCGCCACAAGACGGTCGGCGTCGCCGTTTCGGGCGGACCCGACTCCGTGGCATTGCTGGCGGCGTTGGCCGATCTTGCCCCTCAATGGCGCTGCCGATTGGCGGTGCTGCACGTCAACCACGGTCTTCGCGGGCGAGAAAGCGGTGAAGATGTGCGTTTTGTCCGCCGCTTGGCGTCACAATACGGCCTCGCTTTTCATGCAACGAAACTCGATCTCGGCAAGCCGTCGAAATTTCGCCCGATTGTCAGCGAGGAATTGCTGCGCGACAAGCGCTATGCGGCAATCGAGCGTCTGGCACGCGAAGCACATGCCGCAGTTGTCGCCCTCGGACACCATCGCGACGATCTCGCCGAAACAGTTCTGATGCATTTTCTTCGCGGGTCGGGACCGGCCGGACTCGGCGGCTTTCGTCCGCAAACAACTCGCGGCAGCCTAACGTTTGTTCGACCGCTCTATGACTGCACGCGCGCGGAGATTCTGGCATTCTGCCGCCGACGGGGACTTCGCTGGCGCGAGGACCGAACCAATCGCGATGTCCGATGGCTTCGCAATCGCATCCGCCACGAACTTTTGCCCTTGCTGGAGAAAACTTACAACCCGCGCCTGCGCGAGCTTCTGGCCGACAATGCACGCTGGTTCCAGGAGGACGAAGCATTCTTCGAATCGCGGGCAAGAGAGCTGCTGGGACTTTCGCAACGCAAGAGCAGCCCACCCAAGTTGCTTTCGCTCGCAGCCCTTCGGGCAATCGAGCCGCCGGTCCTGGCCCGGCTTTTCCGCATTTGGGTCATGGCGGTGACGGGTCTTGCCTTGCCGCCGACTCGACGGCAAATCGAGGACCTCGTCGCACTGATCGAGCGACCGACAAGCCGGGCCGAAGTGCGCTGCGCCGACGGTGTCACATTTTTCAAACGAGACAATGCACTTACCTGGCGACGGCCGACATCTTGTAATGACGACCTCGCGCAGCTCGAGACGGAGCAGCTTGTGGCAAGTCGTGGGAATAATACTCAGCCGCCGTTTTTGCGCCTGCCGGCCGAAGGCCGGACGCTGCCCCACACAGGCCGATGCGCGATCGCCTTAGCCGATCGCCGGACTGCTTTGCGAATCGAGTTTCGGCGTTACAATCGCCGGCGCCAGCCGCGTCTGTTCAACCAAGCCTTCCGCCGCGCTCGCTCCGAAACCCGGTCAACCGACCTGGAGCAGCACTTCGATGCCGACCGGATCGAAGGCCCACTGATCTTGCGCAATCGTCGTCCCGGCGACCGGTTTCATCCGCTGGGCGCCGTTGGTTCCAAGAAACTCAAGGAATTCCTGATCAATCTCAAAGTGCCTGCCGAGTTACGGTCGCGCCTGCTACTGCTTTGCGACGCCAGAAGCGTGTTGTGGATTGTGGGGCTTCGCACGGCGGATTTCGCCCGACTGACCAACCGCACCGAGAACATCCTTGGCGTTCAGGTCCTCGCTTGATTTGTCGGCATCATTCTCGACGCAACGCGCACCATCCTCGAACGGTGCAAAGACGACAATGCCGCATAGGTCACCGGCAAGAGACTTTACGTGGGTTCACGTCCAACTGGTGCAGAGAGATGGACACTTTACCCCAGGTCGTTAAGAGGAAGGAACCGCTTGCACGGTTGCGAATGATCTTTGACGCGTCCGGCCATTTCGTTGTCTAGGAACTACGGCGAAGGTTTTCTTGTAGGTGCCTTTTTAGCGCTTGGCTTCGTCGTTGGGCTGGCAGGCCATCTTTTGCTCCGCTTTTTCAATTTCTTGCTGAGATCTTTCCCGGCCCCCTCGGGTCTTCCCTCCTTTGCGGCTGATTCGCTTTCTGCAGGCAATACCGAGCGGGTTGGAAGGACCAACAGGGGGAGGTCAAACGGCCGGAAGCCGCACCGACCAGTGATCTCGCTTAACAGTGCTCTCATGTATGGAAAGAGAATGAAAGGGGCTATTCGGCCTACCCATTCAGTAAAACGTTCTTTCGGTATTTCACCAGCAGCAGGCGTAAACTCCCCGAGCATCTCGACGCGGAATTCGTACGGCAATGTTGGCCCAACGGTCCCTCCAGCTGCAGAGCGGGACAGGCCGACGCCAAGTATCACGTACATACTCTTTCTTGTCTCGTCATACTCTGTGTGGCTGAGCGAAACCAGGATCTGCTCCGGGTTAGGCCCAGGGTACTCAGGATTCGGCTCCTGCAAGCTCCGGAATTGAATAACCACAGGCACAACGCGCCTCAGTTGCACAGGATGGGTATTAAGTTCGGATAACTGTCGCTTCGTTTCTTTCATCCCATTACCTTTTCGGTGCGGCGCATTGTGAGTTACGCCGCCAGCTCACTACAAGGCAGAGCGTCTGCCTCCCTCGCGGCCATGATGTTCCCCAAAACCTCCTCTGATCCAAGTTGCGCTCCACAGACGGTGCCGAATACTGGCTGGCCCCATATAGACGAATCTACCCACTCAGTAGCATCGTGCGTCGCATCGGCAGATTCGAAGTCTTCGATAGCCTGTTGAATCTCACGGTACTTAGGCTTGAGAAGTTCTTTTTTGATTGCTTCCGGCGACATTGCCCCAATGGCCTTTAGTGCCTGCTCGCGCCAAACGTCGTATTTGTTTCCAGCCATGACGGTCCCTCCTGGGTAATTGCCACGATGTCCAAGAATCTGCACAGATCCTCTCTGCGAAGGCAGATCATCAAGGCACGTCCTTGTTTACGAGGGAAAAGAAAAGTCTCCATCAGCACCTTCACTTCTGGCAGTAGATTACTGAAGACGAACTCTATCACGGGTGCATCTCCCGAAATCGGGAGAAGGCTATGCGGCCTTCAAGTTCCCCCAGTCAGTTTCCCACTCGTCGTTGAAGATGGAAAGGCGCAACGCCAGGACGTGGGGGATGTTCTCGCGCTTCCAGCG
>Ga0315277_10003969_pt1 | contig 19854 bp, 14 predicted proteins | sample YL17G05_15_MG_FD_203695 | JGI IMG/M metagenome (GOLD analysis project Ga0315277, IMG submission 203695) | Sediment microbial communities from Yellowstone Lake, YNP, Wyoming, USA - YL17G05_15 | ecosystem: Environmental > Aquatic > Freshwater > Lake > Sediment | place: USA: Wyoming | collected... | reverse complement strand
GGCGCGCGAACGACTTCGGGGACGCGCCGTAGCCGTGAAGCCCGATGACGAGCGGGTATGCCCGAGTCGAGTCGTAGTCGGCAGGCAGCCGAATGTAGCCGGGGACGAGACAGGTGGCTTCGATGTCTACCTGCTTGCCAGCCTGTGCCTGGGCGCTGTCGGCAGTCGCGGAGAGGCTCTCAACCAGGGCCGAAAACACCGGCCGCGTCCGAACCGAGTCGAAGTCCGGGTCCTGTTTCACGTGTCCGATGTCGTCGAATCCGGCTCGGAAGGCTCGCCTCAGGTAGAGCGCGGCGAGCGTATCCTGCTTGAGAAGCCCGTAGCAGCAAGCGAGGTTGTAGATGTCGTTGGAGTTGGTGACGTCGTGCTCCAATGCCGACAAGTAGAGTCGCGCCGCTTCGTTGTAGTGAGCTGCCTGGTAGGCGGAGTTCGCGGCCCGGCTGACTGAATCAAGCGGGAAGTCAAGGAAGTTGCCGGCCGTGGGGTCCAGCTCGTTTACCGCAGGCTGAGCCCACGTAACGGTCGCGAGCGCGGATAGAGCCAGTGCTGCGAGCAGCCTCATTGGTCGTTCTCCTCTTCTCAGACGCTAGACACGGGCGTCTTTGACCTGTTCAGCTATCTGGTCCAGTTCGGCTTCGTCGAACGGCGGCTTCATCCGCACCTGGCACCAATGGTGAAACGCCAGCGTCTTGTCGAGCAGGTTCTCCTCGCCCCTCACGCTCGGTATGAGGAGCATGTGGAGGTGAGGGACCCGCGTGCCCCGGATAAGCATCGTCACGTACTCGCAGTCGAACGCGTGCTTGAGCTTGCGAGCGACGACGTAGCAGGATTTGAGGAACGGGCCGGCGATGCCGTCTTGGGGTTCGATGTCGGTGAACCATTCCACGTGTTTCTTTGGAATCACGAGGGTGTGACCACGCGAAATAGGGTGCAGGTCGAGAAACGCCAGGGTGTGCTCGTCCTCATAGACCTTGCGTGCCGGCACCTTGCCGGCGATTATCTGGCAGAAGGGACATTCAGGCATTCGGACTCCTTTCGGGAAGGACATTGGACAATAGACGTTGGACTATGTCCAGAGTCCAAGGTCTATGGTCTACCATTCCGTAGGCTTCGTGATGACTTCGCGGACACGCGTGTCAAAGAACTGCCGAGAATGGGCGGGGCGGATGACGATTGCCGCGTCAGCGCCGGAGCCGGTTCCCGCGATCGCGATGACGTCTTTGCCGTAGGGAATCAGCCCTGCATCGAGCGCCATCACCGCGATCTCGACCGCAACCTTGATTCCTTCACCCAGCGTGCGATAGGTGAACGCGATCGTCTCGGCTGATCCAAGGCCGCCGAACTTCAGACGGATGGCGCGTTCGACTCCGGCGAACAGATGCGTGGTTCTCAGGACCGGAATGTCATGCTCCGCAAGCTTGTTCTCGACCGATTCGGGCAGCTCGTTCTTGCCGAACTCCCCGAATCCGGCGTGATGAGTCACGCATACTGCTTCATTGTCATTCGGCAGCAGCTTCGCGAGTTCCATCGCCGTGCTGCCGCCGGTGGAGGCCACGACGAGATGCTTGATGTGAAGCTCACCGGCACGTGCCAGTGCAGCCTTGAGCGTGGCTACGGTCCGGGACTTGCTGCTGGTTTTCATCTGACTGCTCCTTTCCGTTCGCGGGTCATGATATCCGGCTCTCCGGCGTGGTCAAGCCAAGGGGCGGCAAGCGTGCCGCCCCTTGAACTTTCAGGCTTTGGACTACTCAGCCGGCTCCCAGTAGAGGTCGAGGATGGTATTGGTCGAGCCCTTGGTGCGGAAGCAGGCTTTGACCTTCATCCCGATGCGCGCTTCGCCACGAACCAGGTAGCCCTTCATGATCGTCGCGGCGCCCGGTATCCTGACGTCGATCTGGTAGTAGGGATACGAGATTTCGATGCCGTTGCCGGGGTATTCGACGTGCGTGAACGTGAATATTTCCCCGATGACCGGGTTCTTGAGCTCAACCCACTTCAACCGGGTATGGCAGTCCGGGCAGTCGGCGCGCGGCGGGAGCCAGAACCCTGTCTCGCAGCCGTCCGTCGTGCACTTCGTCGCCATCAGTTTGCCTTTCTTCAGTCCCTCGAAGAACGGGGAGAGGAGGCCGTAAGTGTGATGGTGAACAATCGTGCGCGGCCACTGAATAACCATCGCCGGGTCGGTCTTCTCAACGACCATGGGTACGCCGGTCAGGTGGATTTCAGATGAAGCTTTGGGCGCTGTACGCTTGACTTTGGACTTCGGGGCAGGCTTGCGGACCTTTACGACCTTCTTGATGGTCTTCTTTGTCTTTTTCATCGCAGCCTCCTACCGCTTCACCTGTTCGGGGTTCTCGAGGATGCCGCACGTGACATGGGAGCCGACGCCGGCATGGGATATCCAGAGGGCGCGTCGCCGTTTCGGAATCTGAAGTGACTTCCAGTCCTTGGGCTTCTCTTTGCCGTAGCGGGTCCACATCTTCGGGTCGCCGTGGAACTTGTCGTACTTGCCCTGGAGCTGCCAGAGGCACTCCATACCCTGGAAGATGCCGGTGGCGCCGACCGCGTGCATGGTTCCGAGCAGGCCGCCGGATAGGTTCGAAGGGCAGCGGCCGCCGTAGTACGCGTCGCCTGACGTGATGTAGTCCTCTTCCTTGCCGTACGGACGCAGGCCGATGTCGCCGTAGGTCTGGAGGTCGGAAATGGTGAACGCGTCGTGGAGTTCGACCAGGTCGAGGTCCTCCATCGGTTCGTAGATGCCTGCCATCCGGTACGCCATATACGCGGCGAAGCGGGACGCGAGGAAACTCTGGAAACCGGGGTACGGCTCGTGATATTCTTTCTCCATCCAGTCGTACTGGCCGGGCTTCTCGTTGGGCAGCAGGGGCACTTCCATGTTCCTTCGGTCGGCCACGCGCAGGGTGTGAGTGCCGCCGCAGATATGAAGCCGCATCGGGTGGTCGGAGAGCTTGTACGCGGTTTCCTCATTGCAGAGGAGCAGGCTCGCGACCCCGACCGACATCACGCAGCACTCAAGCATCCGCAGCGGGTCACAGACCATCCGTCCGTTCAGTACCTCGTCGACCGTGTGGTGGCCCGGGTTCTGGGCGAAAGGCGAGGAACAGGCGTAGCCGCGGTTCTTCACTGCGATGGCGGCGCGGATTTCCTCTTTCACATTGAAGACGTGGGCAAAGCGACGGGCCATCGGCGCGTAGTACGCAGCATACATTCGAGCCATGCGGGTCTCAAAGTCCTTGCAGGCAGCGGTGGAAATGTAGAAGTTGCCGGTGCGCGTATCCACTTCATCCATCCGTTCCCAGCCGAGCACGAGGCAGCAGTCGGCGTAGCCGGACGCGATCATGCTGGCGCCGGCGAGCGTGGTGTAGCCGCCGGTAGCGCCGCCGGTCTTGACGCCGATGTTGGGCAGCGGGTCGAGCCCGAGGTAGTCGTGGACCTTGGCTTCACAGAGCAACTGGTCCTGGAAGTGGTCGGCGAACTCGCCGTAGCAGGCCATATTGATAAGGCCTTTGACATCCAAGGGAGCCATCTTGAGGTCGTTTTCCTCAAGCAGCATCTTGAAGGCCATCATCGCGAGCTCTTCCAGCTTGTACTCCGGGTAGTGCTTACGGTAGTCGGTGGTTCCGCCCGCAACCACGTACACCGGTCGCTGAAACTTGGGAACCCTGAGGTTCCCGGGTTTAAACTTTATCATCGACTTCCTCCTGAAGTCGGCCGCGCTGGCCGGCGCAGCCGGTTAATAACTCGGATAGCCTGTCGTGAGTCGTTGCCGGATGTCCGTCCCGGCAGTGTTGGATAATAAGGCAAACCTACCCCAAGTCAAGAAACAGGCTCCGCGCACGCGCCTGTTTGACAGGGAAGCGCCGAAGCCTAGAATATAGGGTGGCTCTTGAGCGGCAGTGGTCGCTCCAAGTCCGGTCGTGGCAGGGAACGACGTACTGAAGTGCCATCTTCTGTTTTACAACGTCTATTGCCTGGAGGCCTAATGCTTCATCGTCCTTTTGGAACGCTGCTCTGCGCACTGCTGCTGGTTGGGTCGGCGGCCGCTGGCCCGATGCTCGTGCGCGTTGGGGCGCACGACTACTGGGAGCTCTATTCCCATATCACGCTCGAAGGTACCTCGATTGAGATAGCCGGGGCCAAGCCGGGGCAGTCGTACGACCTCCTGCTCGACCGTGCCGACTTCGGCGCGGTGCAGGCATCCGGCCTGCCGGTTACAGTGATTCACGACGACATCGACGCGCTGAAGCTTGAGGCGGTCCAGCTTGGCTCGTACCATTCATACGACCAGCTTCTTGCCATGATGCGCGGCTGGGCCACTGACTATTCCAGTATCTGCCAACTTGAGTCCATCGGCCCGACCTACCAGGGTAACTGGATTTACGGAGTGAAGATCGCCTCTGCCCTGGCCGACGGCAAACCGGAGTGTCTTGAACTCGGCGTCGCTCACGCCCGCGAATGGGGCGCAATCGAGGCGACCCGCCATCTCGCCGATACCCTCATCCGCTTCTATGCCACCGACACCGGGTTCCACAGCTTCATTGATAACCATCAGCTTTACGTCTTCATGGTCCTGAACGTGGACGGCTTCAAGTACGACTACCCGGGCCAGTTGGACACGCGCAAGGATCGGCAGCCGTTCGGCTCGGACATCGGATGTGACCCGAACCGCGATTTCAACGGCGACTGCGACGGGAATCGGATGGGCGACTGGGGCTCACTGGTAAACGGCTCCAATACGTCGCACCGGGCGAGCGACCTTACATGGTTCGGCGCACGCGGGGCCTGGGGGCTCGAGATTGCCGCAATCAGCGACTGGTTCAAACAGCACACGGTCGTCGCCTGCGTAAGCATGCACACCTATTCCGAGCTCGTGCTCTGGCCGTTCGGGAACGGCGACACGACCCCGGACAATGCCTACTACGCGAATCTGGGTACCCGCATGGCGAGTCGGATGGGCAAATTGCATGGCGGCACCTACGATCCGATGCAGTCGAACTACTTGTACCCGACCAACTGCGGCTCGGACGACTGGTTCTACGGCTGGGGCCGCAACGTCGGCGGGTTCCCCTGCATGTCGTTCTGCACTGAGCTCGGCGACTCATTCTTCTACCCGCCGCCCGCCGACCTGGACAGCATCCAGAACGCATCGTTCCGGGGCAACTACTACCTGTTCAGGCAATCCGACTCCATTATCGGGGCGCTCGAGGGCAAGGTCCCGAGGCCGATACTCGCGGTCATGGATTCCTCGCCCGGCGACTACGCGATTCACTGGACTCCGATTCGGCCCGAGCACAACCACCCGGACAAGTGGGAGCTCGAGGAGCTATCCGGCCTGTCGGTGGTCGAGGACAACATGGAGTCAGGTCTGGCGAAGTGGAACGTGCAGGGCGCGACCCAGTCCACAACCCAGAAGCACGGCGGCACGTACAGCGCCTACCTCGGAACCGGCAACAACATCGCCAACTATATTTCAACCAAGGATCCCTATCCGGTCCAGGCCGGCGACTCGCTCAAGTACTGGATATGGTACAACACCCAGAGCAACCGTGACGTGACCGTCGCCGAGGTTTCGCTGGAGGGCAAGGAGTGGATCCAGCTCCACGACCGGTTCACCGGCAACTCGTCGGGCTGGCTCTACAAGTCCTTCCCGCTCGAGCCGTGGGTCGGCAAGTCGGTATTCATCCGGTTCCGGTACATGACCAACGACGGTACGACCAATGCCGGAGTCTACATTGACGACGTCTGGCCGGTACCTGAGTTCGCCTCTCGAACTGTCATATCGGATAGCATCACCGATACGCTCTGCAGCGTGTCTCGTGATTCGGTCGGCACCTACTACTACCGCGTGCGCGGCCACAATGCGGCCTGGGGCTGGAACGACAAGGGGCCGCTTGAGGATATCGTTGTCACCGGCACGGGCGTGGCACAGGAGCCTACCGGGAAGCTCGTGACTTCCGTCTTCAAGGTCGGCCCGAACCCGGTTCTAGCCGGCACGAGGGTCAGCTACGCGCTGGAGCGCGCCGGGCTGGCCAGCCTCAGCGTGTACGATGCGACCGGCAGACTCGTCCGCAACCTGGCGTCCGGTACGCACAAGGCCGGAACCTACACGGCTGCCTGGGATGCGAAAGACATGACCGGCAGGTCCGTGCCGGCCGGTGTCTACTACGTCCGGCTCTCGGCCGACCGGGCCTCGACTGCACGGGTCACGGTCGTCCGCTAGAGCACGGCCTTATCCTATCACTGGGGCGCGGCCTGTCCGCGCCCCAACCTTTGAAGGGAAGCCCGAATCCCGCACTGTCCGACAGGGGCCGTTGAGGCCAAACTCGAATGGCGAATCAAGCTCGAATCCACAAATGACCAAAGTCCGCGCGAACTCAGCCGGTGAACCTCGGGCCTCATTGGACATTGGGACTTGATTAGGAATTGGCAATTGGGAATTGGGATTTGCGACGCGCCTCTCGTCGCTTGACTCTGCGTCGCGCCGGGTTACTCTGTCTTGAGGAGCTGCTGCGATGACTAAAGCTTCAGACTTACGGAACGGCATGTGCATCCGGCTGAACGGCGAAATCCACAAGGTCGTTCTGGCCGAGATGAAAGTCGGCACCGCCAAGCTGCCAAGTTCGGTCCATGCGCGGCTGCGCAATCTCCAAACCGGCGCGCAGACTGAGCAGCGCCTGCACCCCGAAGCCAAGGTCGAGGACGTGATGGTCGAGACCACAATCCTCACTTACAGCTACAAGGACGGCGACACGTTCTACTTCATGCACCCGACCACATTCGAGCAGGTGGCAATTCCGCGGCGGATGGTCGGCGCGTTCGAGAAGTTCCTTGGCGACGGCGGCCAGCTCAAGGTCGAGTTCTACGGCGAGCAGCCGATAGACGCGCTCATCCCGCCGACCGTCGACGTCGTGGTCGTTTCAACCGGGCCGGCGCTGCACGGCGACAACGACTCCGCTCCCAAGCCGGCCACACTCGAAAACGGGATGGAAGTTCACGTCCCGCAGTTCATCAAGACCGCTGACCGCATCAAGATAGACGTAGCCTCCGGCCGCTACATCGAGCGCCTGCACTAGCCAGCCGACAGCCTACGCCTGACGGCTGCCAGCAACTGCCAACTGGGAACTGGTAACTGGAAACTGGTCACTGGCGGCCTACGGCCGCGCGGCTTGCGCTGACGGCAGGTGAGACGCCGCCGCGTGTTTGGCCCGGCAAGGATAGGTTTCGTGTATCCCTATCCTGCCCGGATCAGCCTAGTGGTCGGGTTTGTCGGTCCGGACGACCTGAACCTTCACCTTGGCCAGCAGCGCAGCCATTGCGCCGAGCGCTGCCAGAACAGGCGCAATCAGCACCACAACGCCGCCCGCAACCGCGCCGGCGGTGAGCGGTATCTCCAGCAGCAGCTTGTTGTCCGGGGTCCTCAGAATCACCCGCCGGACGTTGCCGGCCTTGACCAGCTCCTCGATGCGTACGACTAGTTCGGCCCCGGCGACCTCAATTTCCTCAGTCCATGTTCGCTCAGTCTTTCCGGTTTCGGTATCCATGGTTTTCTCCTGATGAATGATGCCTCTCTGCTTGCCGTTCTTAACATTAGACCAAGTTCAATCACGGCTCGATTCTAGAACTTGCGGGCAATTAAGTCAATAGGGAAGACGTGTCAAATGGGCGGGCGGAATTGAGTCGCGTCCCGGGTGCTCCCCGATGCTACCGACCGCCGCCGACACGGCCGGTGTTCTTGTTGTCATGGTGGAACTTGGGCCACGGCGAATCGGCCAGCGGGCTGTTGCCTTCAAGCGCGTAGAGACAGCAGTCCCAGGAGCCGACGTAGACTGTGCCGTCGGCAGCAAGCGCGGGTGACGATATGTCGCCGTCGATCGGGGCGCGCCACTTCAGGGTGCTGTCGGGGTTGACGGCGTAGAAGTAACTGTCGTTAGACTGGAAGTAGACGGTCCCGTCCCGGGCGAGCGCCGGGGCGCCATAGATTGCGTCGCCTGCCTGGTAGTGCCACTTTGACGTGCCATCCGGGTTGAGGGCATAGAGGCGGCCGTCGCCCGCTCCGAAGTAGATCGTGCCGTCGGCCGCGACCGCCGCTGAGTAACTGACCGAGGAGGCGCCGGTCCCGTAGCGCCACTTGAGCGTGCCGTCGGGCTTCAGCGCGTAAAGGTAGCCGTCAGTGGACCCGATGTAGACGGTGCTATCGGCCGCGATGGCGGGAGATGAGCGGATCATCCGGCCGGTCAGGTAGCGCCACTTGAGCGTCCCGTCCGGGTTGACCGCGTAGACGTAGCTGTCCCACGAACCGATGTAGATTGTGCCGTCGGCCGCGACCGCCGGCGAGGCGGTGATGAGGTCGTCCGTCGCGTAGGTCCAGCTCGTATTGCCGAAGCGGTCGATGGCGTAGAGGCGCTTGTCGATGTTCCCTACGTAGACCGTGCCGTCAGGGCCGACGGCCGGCGAGGAGAGGACGGAGTTGGTCGTATAACAGCGCCACTTTAGCGTGCCGGCCGGGTAGATGGCATAGACGTACTTGTCTGACCCGATGTAGATTGTACCATCGGCGGCGATGGCCGGCGAGGACTGGTCGATGGCGTACTCGGTCTGGTAGCGCCACTTCAGCATGCCGCCAGGGCTGATGGCGTAGAGGCAGCTGTCGCTCGAGCCGACGTAGATGGTTCCGTCGACGGCGACTGCCGGCGAGGAGGTGATGTCACCGCCGGTCTGAAAGGACCAGAGCTCCGGGAAGTCCGGATTGGTGACGGTCACGGCGAGCGGATCCGACCAGCCCGACGCGGATGCGTACGCGTCCCGGGCCTGGGCCCGGACGAGAAAGGACCCTGACCGTGGGTAGGCGTGCGTCAGGGCGAATGGGACTCCGCTTTTGGTCCAGTCGGACCAGTCCGACGTATCGCCGGCGCCCCAGTCGAAGCGGTAGCTGACAGCGTCACCGTTGGGGTCGGTCGTGACCGTTGTGAACGTGCAGATGCTGTCATAACGGGCGGTCGAAGGTCCGCTGGGGACAGCCGGGGTGCGGGGCGGCTGCTGTGGGCTACAGGCCGCCGAGAACAGCAGGAACGCGGCAGTCGCTGCCAGGGCCGGTATAGCCGTTGGGCTGCGATTCACGTTGCCTCCTGCCGTATTGTAAGCCTCGCGGGCGGGAATGTCAAATCGGCGGGCGGAATTGAGCGTGTCCCCGAAGTCCCTAATTCATCCTCTTTTCCCCAGCCGCCTCCGACAAGTGCGCGGGCGCGTTCGCTATTCAGTCTTGCCAGCCTGTGACTTTCCCGTCCGTGAGATACACGAATGGCTTGAACGTGCCGTATATCCACTGCTCGGCGGTCCCGGCTGTGGTAACGGTGCGGTTGACGTCGAGTGGGTCGCCCCAACTGAGACGAACCATCTCCGGCGTCATGCCGATACGCAGTTGGCACTGCCGAATCGCGGACTTGTCGGCGGATGACCAGGAGGCATGGCTCCCAAGGGGGTCGTGGTCCCACCAGTACTGCCGGAACTGTCCATACGGGCAGACTTCTGCATCGGAGTTGTCGAGGCAGTTCACATCGGATGCGTGGCCGACCCAGCATACATATGAACTGTCGGGCAGGCGGAACTTGAAGAGCAAGCCGCTGTGAAGCCAGCCGGGAACGTCAACGAGAGTCACCGGTGCCAGATTTGGCAGCGTTACTTCCTCCGATTCGCGTGCTGCTTCGTCCATCCAGGCGAGTTCGTGTGGCGGACGCCATCGATAGACGCTACGCGTGGCTAACCCGCTGGCTGGCGGACCATTGGCACGTCCTCGAAACACATGACCCATCCACGCTCGGGCCGATTCCGCCTCGGATAGGAACCCTACCCCCAGAAGATGTCTGCCCCCGAAATAGTTGCTGTACGCGCGTCGTCCGTCGCCGTCCAGAGTCAAAGCAATACGCCAGCTGTGCTCGCCCATCCTGCGAACACTGGTGATGGTTGCGGTTTTGCCAACTAGGTCGGAGAAGCTGTAGCCGTCACGCAGGCCGTTTGGGTCTCGGACGTACATCCTACTGACATACTGCTGCACAAGGGGGTCGTCGAGAAACACGACCCGTTCGCCGTTCCAGTCTTCCGGTGTGCGGGCAGTTGCTGCAGACAGCTGACATAGACAGAGAATGCCGATGAAAACGGACCACCCTCGAGTGCCCGCGGGCGCCATGCCACGGGAATTCGGGAATACCTTACTCATGTAGCCTCCGTCGAGACCGAGGTTATCGAACACACCGCCGACATGGTAGCCAGTGGGCAGAGGTTGTCAAATGGGCGGGCGGAGTCTGCCAAGATGTCCCGAAGCTTCCCGGAATAGGGTGCCTGTCCCTGGTTCGGCCCTTGTGGGAGATGTCCCGGCGAATGCACGTCCTGGGTCGCAGAGAACAAGGGGTGCGGACTTCTTGATATGCAGAAACTGCATGTTACTTATGGGATGAAGCACCGCACCCCAACAGAAGGGACACAGCAGATTAACGTCCCGTTGGTCAACTGTCAAGACCGAGCGGGGTTAGGCAAGGTCGCAGGTCGGCGACAGGCGATATATGGGCAACGGCCTACCGCTCACGGCTTGCGCCGATGGCAGGGGAGACGCCGCCCGCGCGTCGGTCCGGGACACGCCTAATAGGTGACTGTCCCTGATTTACCGCCGCGGCTGATGGCAGGCACATGCCGTCCGCGCGTCGGCCCATTGACAACCGGGGAGCCGCGACCGATAATTGAACGTTCCCGCCCTCCAGCGGGAACTGGACCGTAACCTACAAAGCGGGTGCGGGCGATCCTCGTTCCCATTGCAGTCCCGCACCCGCGCCATTCTGCCCGCGTGCGCGAAGTCCAATCTGCAATTCTGACTTGAGATGGGGGGTTCATCATAATGAACCGCGTGACATGGGCAGCAGGTGGGACACTAAGGTCCCGGGCGAATTCAGACGTCAGAATGCAGATACCAGAAGTCAGAAGTCCGGAATCCGAAGTCTGCGAACTGCCAACTGGGGACTGGGAACTCGCGGCCTATGGCCGCGTCAATCTGCAATCGACAATCTGGAATCTGAAATGCCCATCGGTGGCCGGGCGGAATTGGGGCGTGGCCTCGGAATAGGCGACTGTCCCTAGTTCCCCGTACCAACGTTGCCATCGGCGTCGGTCTTGATGAGCCAGACGTCGACATACCCTGCGCCGTAAGACAAGGTGAGACCGGCGACGATGTAGCCGCCATCAGTGGTCTGCTGGACCGAGAAGCCCTGGTCAGCATGTTGCCCGCCATAGGTTCTTGCCCAGAGCGTATCGCCTTGAGGATTTGTTTTGATGAGGTAGACATCCTCGAGTCCTGCACCAAAGGATGTAGTACAGCCTGCGATGATGTAGCCACCATCCGAGGTCTGTTGGACCGAGTTGCCCGCGTCACCACCGGTCCCGCCGTAGGTTTTGGTCCAAATGGTATCACCGTTGGCATCAGTTCTGACGAGATAGACATCCGAATTCCCTTCAGCGACGTGGCCACCGGAGCCTACGATGATGTAGCCGCCGTCAGTAGTCTGTTGGACGGACTCGCCCGATCCATAACCGTAGTATCTGGTCCAAAGCTCATCGCCCGATGCACCAGTCTTGACCAGACAAACGCTAGAGTTTCCTACGCCGGCGATGACGTAACCGCCATCAGTAGTCTGCTGCACTGAGGAGGCCCGCAGTCCGCAGGTTCTCGTCCAGAGCGTGTTGCCCGAGGCATCGGTCTTGATGAGACAAGTCCCTCCCGATGCTAGTCCGGCGACGATGAAACCGCCATCGCCGGTCTGGCGGACTGAGTAGCAGTACTCGTTGGCCGGCTCTGGCTCGCCGTACGTTCTCGTCCAGAGAGTATCGCCGGAGGCGCTGGTTCTAATGAGGTAAATATCCGTGCCCCCGGCGCCGAAAGATGCTGTGGTGCCGGCGATGATATAACCACCATCCGAAGTCTGTTGGACTGAGTAGCCCTCGTCGATATCTGTTCCGCCATAGGTTCTGATCCAGAGGGTGTCACCCGATGCGTTGGTCTTGATGAGGTAGACATCGTCCAGCCCTGCGCCGAACGACCAGGTAAAGCCCGTGATGATGTAGCCGCCGTCGGACGTCTGCTGAACCGAACGACCGTCATCCATGTTTGTCCCGCCAAAGGTCCTGGTCCACGACAGGGCCACGCTCAACTGGTGTCCGTCCGACCAGGCTGACAGAACATCGCCTGCGTCCTTCGCCTGCGCTCGCACCGAGTAGATACTGGCCGCGGACCACGAGTGCGAATCGGTCACTGCGGTGCCGCCCGCAACCACGGCCGACCAATCCGACGTGTCGCCGTCGCCCCAGTCGAACCTGATGGCCACGCCGTCGCCGTCGGGGTCAGTCGCGGAGCTTGTGAAAGACAGCAGCTCATCCGGGCGACCAGAAGTCGGACCGGATGGAGCCGCTGCCTGGTTCGGAACTTGGTTCTTCTTGCAGCCCGAAAACGGCATCGTCGCTGCCAGCAGCACGAGCAGGGACAGCTTCTTCACATTGCCTCCTATTCGCTGCGACATGATAGAACTGCGCACTGACGCCGTCAACCGTCTTATCTCTCAACCGAGTCAAGTCCACCGGCGCTGTCAGCCAGCGGCCGGCGGCCGACGGCGCACGGCTGGCGGCCAGGTCAGAGGTGGGATGTCCGATGACTGCCAGCTGCAAACTGGGGACTGGACACTGCAAACTTGCGGCCTGCGGCCGCGGCTGACGGCAGGGGAGACGTCGTCCGCAATCTGCAATCGACAATCTGCAATCTCAAATGCCTAGAAATGGGCGGGCGGAATCTGCCAAGATGTCCCGAAGCTTCCCGGAATAGGGTGCCTGTCCCTAGTTTGGCCCCCGGTTCGTGCTCCCGGTAGAAGCGCGCCCGCGCACCACAACTGACTCCCCCATTCTCTTCGTATCAGTATCTAGTGGGCTCTTGGGCGCAGACCGAATGCCTCGCTGAAGCCGCGCGCGTTGGCGAATTTCTTACGGAGGCCCTCGTATGGTGGAAACGCACCGCCGTAGCCGATGACCCGGCGTGCGTGTGCGACCATATCGAGCTGTCTGGCTGACCATCCCGGCGCAACGTAAGAGTTCTTCTCCCTTGGCTCAAGCGGCTCGTAGCGCATTGGATAGGCGGCCACGCCCCAGTCGAGGAGGTCCCGTGTCCGAGTAAAGAGGTCTTCAGGAGTGTCGTTGTAGTTGTGAAGGCAGTAGACGATGATCCTTCTTCCGTTGTACCCTCGTTCCAGCAGGAGGTCGATTGCGCGTTTTAGTTGACCACGCACACTCACAGTGTCGAAGGCTAGCCTGACGACCGGGACGTTCAGCTTGCCCAACTGCTCAACGACCCCTTCGGTCATCAGTCGGGCATCCAGGCCTTGGTTGAAGTCGACTGGCTTGCCGATCTCGGCGAGTTGAGCGAACACCGCGCGCCAGTGCGGGGAAGCCAGTACGTTGTTGTCCCATAGAACGATGCGTCTGTGTTTGGGGTCGATTAGGCGTCGGACGGTACGTAGCGCCGAGAACTCGGGCTCTAGTACGCGTACCGAGCAGAACGCGCACTTCCTGATGCACCCGCGGCTGCTGAACACGATGCTGGCATCCCATTTGGGGACAAGCGAGTAGTCGGGTCTGAGGCAGTCTAGCTCGGGCCGCACGCCCCTGCATATGGCAATCCGACTTCCGAACGCCCGGCGCAATTTGCCCGGGCAAAGACTCGCGTAGATGCCGCCAACCGTCAGCTTGGCCTTGGGGTATTTCTTTAGGTAGTGCTGAATCGTGATGTGCACGGCCTCCCATGCGTATGTGAAGAGACTTGTGACGTAGATGCGGTCCGGGTCATACCCATCTCCGTCCAAACCGTGGATGAGGGCAACACGGTCGCCCCTGCTCTTGTGATACCGCGCGAGCTTGAGCAGGCCGAGCGGCGGGTAGGAGGTGTAGTACTTTCTCGAGCGCTGGGGTTCGACCAACAGAACGCGCACCTAGGCTCCTCTACGCGTAGCCGACTCGACGCTGGACGGCCGCCTCTAATTCGCGCAGGTCATCCCTGGTTGCGCGGCCAACCGCATTCTCCTTCACCGTCACCACGGACGAGGGGTTGAGGCTCTTTATCACGAGTGCCTTGTACCAGTCAGGGTAGATTCGGTAGTTCGCACGCTCCTTACCGATGATGAAGGCGAACTTTCCTATGCTGTAGCCCTTGCGGTCGTAACTCAATCGCTCGAGTCGCAAGAAAGCAGGCATCATCCTCTGCGACCTCGGTAGGCTCCTAAATGCGACCAGCTTCGGAATACTGGTAAGGATGAACGTGCGGAAGTTGCCGTCGGCAAAAGACGAGATGTCGCCACCCGTCAGATTCTTGACGATGCCGGCGAAGTCGCGGTGGAGGCTGTTGTCGGCGAGGTTCTTCTTGAGGTCGTCGAATGTCTTTGGGTGGAACCTCGCGCGGTCGATTCTGATTGTCAGGAACAGAAGGAACGGGCCCGACTTAGTGTGTCGTACATGTTTGTCAATGAGCTTCACGATTGCGTCGAACGTGCGCGACAGCGGGTCGTGCCCGTCGAACCACGAGCCGCAGAAGTCGAGATTGTACGCGTCGTAGGGGAATAGGTCCCAGAAGGGCTTGTGAGCGGCGTCTGGGCTGTCCATGATAATGTCCTCAAACTGAGCGTAGACGCCTCGTGTGTTTCCGAGAACGCGCTTCGCGTTGGCGAAGGAGCTGACGTCATGGTCGCAGAAGCAGACCGAGGGATATCCTCTTCCACTGAATTCCAGCAGGCCCTCCAGTCCCCAGCGTTCTACGTCAAGGGCTAGAGGACCTGGGAGTGTGAAGTACCTGAGTGGGCGTCTAAGCTGCGTCTTAAGCTGGGTGAGAAGCGGAAGCCAGAGTTTCAGTCGCGCCTCGTGCTTTAGCACGTCCGTAAAGTCGCGGTAGACGACCTTGGCGCCCGTCACGACGTGCCGAAGAAGAGCTTCGTTAGAATCCGCTCGGGTTGTACACGGGGTGCCAATTCCAACATGAGGACGTGCGCGGCGACAGCTCTTATCTGGACGAGGCGTTCTTTTTCAGTCTTGGCCCAGCCCCTGTTCTTGAGGTAAAGCGATACTGTGCGGCTACTACGGTCGTATCTGAAAGGTGCGGACTGACGCTTCGACTGGCGCGCGACGCGGAAGCGCAGGCCGAAGGCCCACTCTGACTTCGTTTCTGTGGCCAGTTGAGAGATGAATCGCGTGAGTCCCTCTCCCGCTTCCTTCGCGCGTCTCGCCTTGGAGCGGGCCCGAATGTCGTTGACCACATGTTCCTTGACAAACCGGTGGAGTTCGTGCTGGAGCTTCAAGTAGTGCGGGTGCGTCTCGTTGAAGCTGTTCCTGTCGATGTTCAGGGCTCCCTCCAAGCCGCGCTCCACGAAGACCTCACCGGAGAGCATGCTGAAGATTGGCCCTTCCTCTCTCGGGTAGTGCAGCAGCGACTTGTCGTAGGCTCCTATGCCCACGTCGCGAATCCTGACCAGTACACCTTGGAGTTCTGTAGGTCTGATCTTCACTCGCTGGGAGTAGAGGTACCCGTGGAATCGTAGCCTTTCGTTGGCGATCACTTGACTGAAGGTTGGCAGTCGGTATACCTTGAAGTCGATGCCCTTGCGTCCGATGTTCTTGCTCCGGTAGAAAAGAATCGGCTTCCGCACCTCCATCCCGTCGAAGAGCAGCCGGAAGTCGAAGCTCTCGAGTCTCCGAAAGTCGGCGCGCAACTGATCTGGCGTGGGAAACACGGCCTTATCCGAGTTAACGTAGCCAACTGGACTCAGAAGTCCGAGTTCCCACAGCATTCTGTCATACTCCGCGAGTGACTTGAAGTCCTTGTTCTCCGCGAGGGCGGCAGCGAACTCCTCGAACCCCCGGCCGTCCGCGGGCGACTTCTTCGGGCGGGCTATCTGCAGCCGGTGTTCCTCTTTGAGACGTTGGCGGAAGCCCTCACGCAGCGACGTCATTACGATCTTGGTATAGGAGATGGGGATATCGTCGTCGGGGACCTCCGACGTGCTTATGTCATACTCCCCAAGGGTGATCTCGCCTTCGCCCTCAAGGTATGCGTCATCCGACTCGAACTGAGCGAGGTCGATGGTTGCCTCAAACGAGTCCCTGTCTCCTTTGCGTTTGGACACAACGGCGAACTTGTCGCATATCTGCGACACAGCGAGGAGCCCTATCCCTATCTTGCCAATCACCGGACGCCGCGCATGTGCGCGGACGACGTACTCCGTCTTCTTGGAGCGCTTCGAACTGGACCCGATTCGATGAAGAATGTGCTGGAATTCCTTCGGAGTCATGCCGGCACCGTTGTCCTCACATGTGAAGATGTCGAAGTAGGGAGCGTTGGTGGTGATCCTGACCCAGCCCGCGCCGGCATCAAACGAGTTGCTGACGAGCTCCTTGATGGCGCTTGCAGGACTGCGGTAGATGCCCCTGCCGACATCGGCCAGTATCTTACGAGAGACGCATATCTTGCCTCTACTCATGTCTCACTACGGTCACTTTGTCAGACCGCCCCACTAGAACCCATTCGGAGTCTCGGGGACGCAGTACTTGGTGCCAAACCGCATCGGGTTGTGTCTGTCGTCCGTGATCATTGCGGACATTATGAAGTGCGCGGGGAGTGGAGTCAAGCGGCGGTACGGCTGCAGATGAAGGACTACGCTGACATCGCGCTGCGACAGTGACGAGGCCGCCCATCACAGACGCCGACTGAGGCGGCCCGCGTGTAGGCCGGGTTCGGCCCGTGTCAAGCCGCGCAACCGCGACGGGCGGCGGGTGGGAACTGGCGATAGCTGGAGGGGTGCGTTTTGGGTGGAACCCCAGGCTGGCCCATAAGCTCCCTCATAAGCTGAGGGATAGGCTCTCCCATAAGCTCGGGGATAAGCTCTCCCAGTAGCTGGGGGATGAGCTCCCCCAATAGCTGGGGGATAGGCTCCGCCAGTAGCTCAGGGATAAGCTCCCCTAGTAGTTGGGGGATGAGCTCCCCCAGTAGCTGGGGGATGAGCTCCGCCAGTAGCTCAGGGATAAGCTCCCCCAGTAGCTGGGGGATAGGCTCCCCCAATAGCTGGGGGATAGGCTCCGCCAGTAGCTGGGGGATAAGCTCCCCCAGTAGCTGGGGGATAAGCTCCCCCAGTAGCTGGGGGATATATCCCCCCAGTGGGGGAGGTGTTTCTCAACAATTCAGAATAGTGAATTAAGAATTCAGAACTTGCAGGAATGACTGAGACGATTCGCTTGTTATCTGTTTGTCTCATGCGTATAATGGAGCATCATGAAGAGAAGAGCGGGTGACAGATTCCAGTTCAAGCCCCAGCTCGGCGAGCGACTGCGCGAGCTTCGCCTGCAGGCCGGTCTCACACAGCAGATGCTCGCCGTGGCCATGGGTAGCCAGTGCAAGGGGAATCACGCGGTGGTGCCGAGGCTGGAGCGGGGCAGGCTGAAGAACCCGGGCATCGGTCTGGTGGCGGACTACCTGCGGGCGTGTCGGGCCGGGTTCAAGGACATCCTGAGCGTGCTTGACCGGTACACGTCCCAATCGACGGTGGTTGAGGTCGAGACGGAGAAAGCAATGGCCAAGGTGCGCGAGCATCTTCCGCCAAGTATAGACAATGCCGTGCTCAACTACGACATCAAGACCGAAAGCCTGGCCGAGACCAAGCTCAAGCCGCCGCCAGCGCCGGCAGAACGGGTGAAGCGGGCGCGGAACTTCGGTCTATCCCAGGTCTGGGCCGTGCGGGTCAGACGCAAGGTGGTCAGTATCATCGAGACGAAGCATTTCATTCCCGGGCCGGTGAAGGAGCAGCACCTTCAGGACTATGCCGCCAAGGTCTGGCGCGTACTGAACCTGACCAGAGGGAAACGCACGGACAAGCGCCCGGCCATGCTCGATGAGGCGATTCGGCCCTACCTCGGCGAAGGCGGACCAAAGCACGAACATCTGGAAGCGATCAGGGATGGACTGCTCAACTTCTTTCACGAGTCAGAGATTGCCGGCGAGTTGGATGCACGGCCGTAGACCCTGCGTCTGTGGTTTCGCTTGCCTTTGACTCCGGGCTGTCCTAACATGACTTCGTGACGGATGTCACGCTGACCATAGCTGGGCAGGCCGGGCAGGGCATTGATACCGCGTCCGAACTGCTGGCCCGCGCCCTTGTCCGCAGCGGGTATTACGCATTCTCCTACCCCAACTTGATGTCTCGCATCCGCGGCGGGCACAACTTCACTGCGGTGCGGGTTTCGGACCGGCAGGTCTATTCGGCGCCGGCCAAGTTCAACGCGCTGCTGGCGTTGGACGAGCGGTCCGTAGCGGAACATGCCACCGACATGGTTGCAGGTGGAGTGGTAATCGCCGAGCCGCCGAAGACGAAGGACGAAGGACCAGGGACCAGGGACGGCAGTGTCTTCCGCATTCCGATGGCGGAGATTGCGGAGAGGCAGGGCGGGTCGAAGACGATGGCCAACGTAGTCGGACTGGGCGCGCTGCTCGCTCTGACCGGGCACCGGCTGGACAAGCTGCAGGGTCTGCTCAAGGAGCGGTTCCAGGCCAAGGGCGATGAGGTAGTGCGGCAGAACATCGAGTGCTGCAAGGCCGGGGCCGACTACGTGAAGAAGAAGTGGGGTGGGACCTGTGCCTGCGAGCTACCTAAGCAGTCGTCCCGAGCGAAGCGTCTGCTCTTGACCGGGAATCACGCGATTGCTCTCGGCGCGTTGGCCTCGGGCGTACGCTTCTATGCTGGGTACCCGATGTCGCCGTCAACGCCGATAATGGAATACCTCGCTGCAAAGCAGGCCGAGGCCGGCCTGGTGATGGAGCAGTCGGAGGATGAGATTGCGGCCATCAACATGGTGGTTGGCGCTTCGTACGCGGGCGCGCGAGCGATGACCGCCACTTCCGGCGGCGGGTTCTCGCTGATGGTCGAGGGCCTGGGCATGGCCGCGATGGCGGAGCTACCGGTAGTGATCGTGATTGCGATGCGGCCGGGTCCTGCCACCGGGTTTCCGACCCGAACCGAACAGGCGGAGCTGCTCTTCGCCATCAGCGCGTCGCAGGATGATTTCCCACGGTTCGTGTTCGCGCCCGGGACCGCGGAGGAGGCGTTCTACACGACCAACCGCGCGTTCGAGCTGGCGGGCAAGTTCCAGGTGCCGGCGATAGTGCTCTCCGACCAACTCTTGTCGGACTCGTTCTGGACTGTGCCGGGACTCAACTTCGGTCGCGTCAAGGCGAGCGATGACTTGGCCGAGCAGGAGTGGCAGAATCGTCCCGCATACAGCTACAAGCGCTACGCCGTTACCGAAAGCGGCGTGTCGCCGCGGCTGCGGCCGGGATTCCGCGGCCAACTGGTACACATGCTCGGGGCCGAGCACGACGAGGACGGGTTCCAGGTCGAGGATGCCGGCGTGCGGGTGCGGATGCACGAGAAGCGGATGAAGAAGCTGACGGCGATGTCCAAGGCGGTGGATGAGCCGACCTGCTACCCGGAGGAGACGGCTGACTGCGTTGTTGTCTGCTTCGGCTCGACCTATGGCGCGGCCCGCGAGGCAGTGGACATTCTGCGGGCGGAACGAATGAATGTGGCGATGATGCACCTGTGCGAACTTGCACCGTTCCCGCGCGAGCGCGTCTCAGCAAGGCTTTCCTCGGCGCGCAAGGTTATCACGGTCGAGGGCAACTCGACCGGCCAACTCGCCGCGCTGCTGAGACGCGAGACAGGAATCAAGGCTGGGGCACAGGTGCTGAAGTATGATGGGAGACCGTTTGTTGCAGAT
>Ga0315277_10003967_pt1 | contig 19856 bp, 17 predicted proteins | sample YL17G05_15_MG_FD_203695 | JGI IMG/M metagenome (GOLD analysis project Ga0315277, IMG submission 203695) | Sediment microbial communities from Yellowstone Lake, YNP, Wyoming, USA - YL17G05_15 | ecosystem: Environmental > Aquatic > Freshwater > Lake > Sediment | place: USA: Wyoming | collected... | reverse complement strand
TGCGGTTGCCCTTGAACAGCGATTGATGAACGTGCATACCGCTACCATTGATGCCGAGAACCGGCTTGGGCATAAAACTGGCATAGACTCCGTGCCTCAGCGCTATCTCCTTGACCACAATGCGGTACGTCATCACATTATCAGCCATGGTCAGGGCATCAGTGTAGCGCATGTCTATTTCGTGCTGACTAGCAGCAGCTTCATGATGGGATTTGTCAACACCAATGCCCATGGCCTCTAGTGCGAGCACTGTCTCCCGCTTCAAGTCATCGGCCGCACCCGGCGGGGTCATGTCAAAGTATCCCCCCGCATCCAGACCCTCGCAGCTTTTTGAATCCTTGAAATAGAAGTACTCTAATTCGGGGCCGACATAATAGGTGTAGCCCAGATTTGCAGCTCGCTCCAAATTCCTTTTCAATACAAGCCTGGGGTCGCCTTCGAAAGGCTCACCACCGGGCTTCAAGATGTTACAAAACATACGTGCCACTGCCGTATGCTCTCTAGGCATCCAGGGGAGCAATTGAAAGGTGTCAGGGTCGGGCACAGCGACCATGTCGCTTTCATCAATACGGGCGAAGCCTTGAATTGAAGAGCCATCAAAACCCATTCCTTCCTCCATAGTGGTCTCCAGTTCGTTTACGCCGACGGATAGGCTCTTAAGGAAACCCAGAATATCGGTAAACCATAGCCAGACAAATTTGACGTCATGTTCCTTTACCGTCTTCAGAACGTATTGTTTCGCTTCCTCTCTGGTCTTCTTGTCAATCATGCTTTTCCTCCTTGTTTCGTATATTATATCAAGCTACTTTTCCCTGAATCTATTCGTAATGGGCAATCTTCTATCCCGGCCAAAATCCCTAGGAGTTATCTTGATACCAGGAGCAGCCTGGCGGCGCTTATATTCGCTCCTGTCCACCAAGCGAGCCACCTTTATAATGGTGTCACGGTCAAAACCCATGGCCATAATCTGGTCAATCGCCAGGTCGTCTTCCACATGAGCTTTCAGTATCGGGTCCAATATTTCGTACGGTGGCAACGTATCTGTATCCTTCTGGTCTGGTCTCAGTTCCGCCGATGGAGCTTTGGACAGGACAGAGCGTGGTATTACCTCTTTCCCAGCCGCCCGGTTCTTATACTTGACCAATTGATAAACCGTGGTTTTGAGCACATCCTTGAGAGGGATAAATCCCCCGGCCATATCACCATAGAGAGTAGTGTAGCCTGTGGCTATCTCGCTCTTGTTACTGCAGGCAAGCACGAGCCAGCCGAACTTGTTGGACAGGGCAAACAGAATGTTACCCCTGATCCTCGCCTGAACGTTCTCCTCAGTGATGTCAGGCTGGCTATCTCTGAAGGGCTCTGCCAGTGTTTCCAAATAAGAACTAAACGGTTTCTCAATGGAGATCACTTTGTAGTGTATGCCTAGATTTCTAGCCAAAGCTTCGGCGTCAGACAAGCTCCCAGGGGATGAATAGCGAGAGGGCATGGAAACACCGATGACATTATCGGCCCCAAGCGCATCGGCAGCTATGGCTGCCACAAGACTTGAATCAACGCCGCCGGACAAACCTATCACCACTTTCTCAAAACCATTCTTGCGCACGTAGTCTCTGACGCCAAGAACAAGCGCCTCGTATATTTCGGCAACCTCAGTCAGTCTTTCAGGTTGCCTTGCTGGCAGAGGCGGCCTGACTGCTTTGGGGGCTTCCTTCGATATCTCAACCTTGGTAACCCGTTCCAATTCTTTCTTGACCCATGGTGTTTCTTTCCTCAGGCGAGGGTCGTGCAATTGTGAACGAAACACCGATTCCATATCCAAATCGACTACAACAAGATCTTCCTCAAACTGCTTGCCCCGCGCAATAAGGTTTCCCTGTTGGTTGAAAATTGCGCTATTCCCATCGAACACGAGTTCATCTTGTCCCCCAACTAGATTGTTGTAGGCAACGATAGCCACATTGTCTACTGCTCTGGTAGCCAGCATCCTCTCTCTTGAGAATCCCTTGCCAGCATGGTAGGGAGAAGCACTTATATTAATCAGTAGCCTGGCCCCCGCATAGGCTTGCAATGTTGCCGGCCCAGTCTCGTACCAGATGTCTTCGCAGATGGTTATGCCTACGCCAATGCCATAGGCAGTGAAAACGGGACACTCTTTGCCTGCCTGGAAATACCTGTTTTCGTCGAAGACGCCATAGTTCGGCAAGTAGAATTTGCGGTAAATGCCGGCCAATTTCCTGTTGTAGAGCACCGCGGCAGCATTATATGTATCGCCATCGCTATCGACGAAGCCGACCACTGCCGCTATGCCCGAAGTGTGTTCTATTATACTGTCAAGGCTTTCCCTATTCCGCCTGATAAACTGCGGCTTAAGCAGCAAGTCTTCAGGAGGGTAGCCAGTTATCGACAATTCGGGAAAAGTGAGCAGGTCAACTCCCAGCGATTTCGCCCGGTCAATGAATTCGACTATCTTCCTGGTATTGCCACTGAGATCACCCACAGTGGAATTAATCTGGGCCATCCCGAACCTGATGTTGTGCAATTTGTCTCCTTACCAAAACGATGAATAGTATAGCAGACGTCAACAAGCATTTTTCGCAGTTGATAGACGCCGATACAGGATAGACTACCTTCTTGCCCAAATGCTCTTGGCCCACCCCACAACATTCAGAAGAACGCGGAAGCCGTCTCCATAATTCCGGTAAAACTCTCTCTAGAGGAGTTTATGATATTTCAAGATCCAAGCTGACTGCCTCGCAGGACTCCATCCCGATTATTGTGGGATGGTTTCTGGCTGACCATGTTCAAGAAATAGCTATGAAACCTCAAGTCGTCTGTGAACTCCGGGTGAAAAGCACAGGCCAGCAGCCGATTTTGTCTGATGGCGACGATGGTGCCATCAGCAAGACGGGACAGGATTTCCACGCCTGGCTTGGCCTCTTCGATGATCGGGGCTCGAATGAAAACAGCATGGAATGGGTCCTCGCCCACAGGCGGTATCTCCAGGTCTGCCTCAAAGCTATCAACTTGGCTGCCAAAGGCGTTGCGCTTGACCCTTGCATCCATGAGAGCCAGAGTCTCCATCTCATGGTTGGAGACATCCTTGGCAAGCAAGACCATCCCGGCACAAGTCCCCCAGATAGGTAAACCACCACGAGCCATCTCTTTTACGGGCTGAATCAACCCAAAACTCTCCATGAGCCTCAGCATGGTAGTGCTTTCTCCGCCGGGGATAATGAGCCCGTCGAGTGTATCAAGCTCACGGGGCAGGCGAATTGGAGGGGCCTCAACGCCTAACCGTCGCAGACTGTCGATATGCTCTATGAACGTTCCCTGTACAGCGAGAACACCTACTCTCATATCCTATGGATTTCCCGTAGGTTTCCTGAATCGATTCTCGATGGCTGAACCTGCGCCGTCAGTGTAGACTCCCGGAATTGTCGCATGATCTTATCTTCATCATACACCAAGCGACAAAACTGGACAAGCTCTCACCATACTTGACAGGGATTGTTTCGTTGTGTTATTGTGGCAAACGGTTTCCTATTACCGACACAGTCAGGGTACTAACATGGGCTTCGAAACACAGGACGTAGAAAGAAAGACAATCGCCATCATGAAAATTCTGAGGGACTCGCCGGAGCCTCTTGGAGCCAGAGTTATTGCGCAGAGTCTGAAGGACCATGGGATTGAGCTGGGCGAAAGGGCGGTGCGGTACCACCTTAAGCTAATGGATGAACGCGGGTTTACAGAAAACATGGGTAGAGATGGAAGATCAATTACAAAGTTGGGCCTTGAAGAATTGCAGAGTGCTTTGGTTAGCGATAAAGTTGGTTTCGTAGCTTCCAAGATTGAGCTTCTAGCTTACCAAACGGACTTCGACCCAGATAAGCGCCAAGGCAAAGTTCCCGTTAATATCTCCTTCTTCCCCGAGAGGCAATTCAGGAAGGCAATTGAAGTCATGAAAGGGGTTTTTCGGGCCGGGATTTGCGTTAGCGACCTTATAGCTGTAGCTCATCAGGGTGAGAAATTGGGAGGGATAGTTGTGCCCCGAGGCAAGATAGGTCTTGCCACTGTTTGTAGCGTGATAATCAATGGTGCTTTGCTCAAAGCTGGCGTCCCAATGGATTCCAGATTTGGTGGCATCCTTCAAATGAAGAACCACGGACCTTTCCGATTTGTGGAGCTTATCCAATACTCAGGGACGTCCTTGGACCCTTCAGAGATATACATTGCCAGCAGGATGACCAGCGTTGGTCCGGTGGCTAGAAAGGGAGAGGGGAGGATTCTGGCCAACTTTCGAGAAATACCCGCCATATGCCAACCCCTGGCAGAAAAGGTCATTGGCAGACTGAAAGAAGCCAACCTAGGTGGAGTGCTCATGATGGGTGAGGTGAGCAAGCCCGTGTGCGAAATTCCTGTGGAACTGAATAAGGTCGGCATGATACTCACCGGGGGACTTAATCCTGTAGCTGCCGCTGTCGAATCAGGCATTGAAGTGGACAATCATGCCATGAGCACCGTCATGGAATATGAGCGCCTAATAGAATTCAAGGAGGTATAACGTGCAAGAGATCAGAATCATACCCTGTCTGGATGTGAAAGAGGGGAGGGTGGTTAAGGGCGTGAAGTTCATCAACCTGCGAGATGCACGCGACCCTGTCGAAGCCGCGCAGGCCTATTGCCGCGAAGGCGCTGATGAACTCGTCTTCCTCGATATCTTCGCCACTGTGGAGAACAGAGGAACAAGGCTGGAGTGGGTCAAGAAGGTAGCTAAGGTGGTTACCATCCCTTTCGCTGTGGGCGGTGGGATTAGTAATACCGAGGATATGAAAGCCTTATTCGACCTTGGCGTAGATAAGGTCTCGATCAACACCGCGGCTGTAAGGAATCCTGAACTTATCAGAGAAGCTTCGAAGCAATTTGGCAAGGACAGACTCGTTGTTGCCGTAGACGGGCGAAAAAACCGGGCCGGAACCGGTCTTCCAAGATTAGAGGTCGTAGTCAAGAGTGGTAACGAGTCTACCGGACTAGATATTGTTAAGTGGGCAAAGAAGGTGGAACAACTGGGAGCCGGGGAGATTCTGCTGACCAGCAAAGACGCCGATGGCACCAAGAAGGGATATGACCTGGAGATGACCAAGGCCGTGGCTGAAGCTGTCAACATCCCGGTTATTGCGTCGGGTGGAGCAGGGAAGCTGCAACATTTCTACGAAGGGATAGCTATCGGCAAGGCCTCGGCTGTCCTTGCCGCTTCCGTGTTTCACTTCGGCGAGATCTCCATTAGACAAGTCAAGGAATATCTCAAAGCTAAAGGGTTGACACCAAGAACGTAGGCAGCTTCGCAAAGTGCTAGAAGAATAATGAGAAAACAAAGGAGGTCGGAGCTATGAACCTAAGACGACCAAATGCCAATGAAGCAACAGAAACTGTCAATCGTTCGCGGAGCGTCGCCCCTATGTCCGGGATCTGTACAACATGCCTTGACGGGTGTGCTGGACGTTGCGAGGCCTGGCTAGCTTCGTTTCGAGGTCGAGAGGTCCTCTATCCTGGGCCCTACGGGGAGACGACTGCCGGTGCTGATAAGAACTATCCGATCGATTACTCTCATCTCAATATCCAAGGGTATGCGGTCGGAGCAAAGGGGTTGCCCGAAGGAGTTGAAGCTGGCCCTGACACAGCGCTGTTCCCTAATGTCGATACCGAGACAGAATACGGCTGGGGCAAGAAGGTCAAGATGCGAATACCCGTTTTCACGGGTGCACTGGGTTCCACAGAAATAGCCAGAAGGAACTGGGAGCATTTTGCCATTGGGGCTGCCATTTCCGGTATTACGGTGGTGTGCGGTGAGAACGTGTGCGGAATCGACCCCGGACTCGAGCTGGATAGGAATGGCAAGATGAAGAAGTCTCCAGATATGGACCGTCGTATAGAAGCCTACAAGAGGTATTACGAGGGCTACGGGGAAATCCTTGTCCAGATGAACGTGGAAGATACGCGCTTTGGTGTGGCTGAATACGTGCTGCAGAAACACAACCTTGACACCATTGAACTAAAATGGGGGCAGGGTGCAAAATGTATTGGTGGAGAGATACGCGTTGCTTCACTGGAGAGAGCCTTGGAACTCAAAAAGAGGGGCTACATGATCACCCCTGATCCGACGAGGCCCGACATCCAAGCGGCGTGCAAGGCCAGGGCGATCAAGGAATTCGAGCGCCATTCGCGACTGGGTTTCGTTACTAGAGATGCATTCCTTCGAGAGGTGCAGCGTCTGCGCAGACTTGGATTCAAGAGAATTACGCTTAAGACTGGAGCCTATTCCGCGGTAGAGCTTGCTATGGCACTCCGCTATGGCTCAGAAGCTAAGATCGACCTACTCACCATTGATGGCGCTTCCGGCGGAACTGGAATGAGCCCGTGGTCGATGATGAACGAATGGGGTATTCCGACCTTTTATCTGGAAGCTCTGACCTATCAGTTCGCGGAAAAACTGGCCAGCAAGGGACTAAGGGTTCCGGACTTGGCAGTGGCTGGCGGGTTTTCTGAGGAAGGTGGCGTATTCAAGGCAGTTGCTATGGGAGCTCCGTATGTGAAGGCGATTTGCATGGGTAGGGCATTATTGATTCCGGGCATGGTTGGAAAGAACATCGGACAGTGGATCAAGGAGGACAAACTGCCGAAAACAGTCTCCAGATATGGTCGCACTCCAGAGGAAATCTTCGTGACCTTCGATACTTTGAAAGAGAAATATGGCAAGGAAATTGAGAATATTCCGCTGGGTGCAATCGGTGTATATACATTCTGTCAAAAGGTCAAGATAGGGCTACAACAACTGATGGCCGGCAGCAGAAATTTCAAGCTTTCCACGGTTTCGCGCAATGATGTCATGGCCCTGACGGAGGAGGCAGCAAGGGTCTCTGGCATTCCTTATATCATGGATGCCTACAGGGAAGAAGCAGAGAAGATCTTGGCTTAGAAAGCGAGAAATGTCGACCCCCAGTCTGCTTACAGAATAGGGGCAGTTTCAAGTGTTTGCGGTACACGTAGAGAATCTAGTCAAGACATATGATAGCCGGCGCGTGCTTGATGGAGTCAACCTTGATGTGACGGAGGGCGAGTTCTATGCCCTGATGGGGCCAAATGGTTCGGGCAAGACTACACTGGCTTCGATAATTGCTGCGGTAAAAACACAAGACAGTGGTATTGTTGAAGTGTATGGGGAAAAGCCGGCACAGGCTAAAGAATTCATAGGGTACGTACCTCAGGAGAATTTCTCTTCGCCCAAGCTTTCAGGAAGAGAAAACCTTGTTTATTTCGCTAGTCTCTTGGGATACTCGCGGGGTCAGGCAAATCAACTGGTGGTTGAAATGCTTCAAGGCGTCGGACTCTCTGAAGAAGCGGATAAGAGAGTGGCCAAGTACTCCGGTGGGATGAGAAAAAGGCTAGAAGTTGTCACGGCAATCTTCCCCGGTATAAAGGTCCTCATCCTGGATGAGCCGACGACGGGACTCGACCCCGCTGCCAGAAGGTCCTTTTTCAGTATGATTCAAGAGATTATGGATAAGAAAACGAGCGTCATCTTGATCACTCATATCGGGAGCGATGCCGAGCTAGCCTCAAGAGTAGGTTTAATTGACAATGGCAGAATGATAGCCGAAGGCACGCCTGATGAGCTTAAAAGGAAACACGCGGTCGAAGATGTGATTACAGTGGAGACGGCTGCGAAGTCCGAGCGCGTGCTCTCGGTAGTGAAGGGCTTTGGCATCGACGGAAAGGTAATGGAATCAGAGGCTGGCTACAGAATCTACTCGCGAAACGGAGACAGAATACTGGCCGATGTGGTAAGAAGTCTCGACCAAGCCGGGCATAAGGTGATGCGCATTGAGATGGCACGTCCCACACTTGAAGACGTCTTTTTCAGACTGACCCAAAGGAACCTACAGGAGGCAACCGGATAATTGAGTCAGATATCCGCAGCCTATAACAAAGCACTAAAGGAACTCCTCAGGGAGAAGGCCGCGCTCTTCTGGACCATTGCCTGGCCGATAATCTGGGTAATCATTGGCTGTTTCTCATTCACAGGCGGTGCCCCTCAGGAAGTCGTTCCCTACATCAAGGGTTCCATTGCCATCTCAATGACGGTCTTTGCTCTGATGATAGCCGGCATGTCCAATCTGCCCGCCAGTATCGCCGGAGATAGAGCAAATGGACTACTTGCCAAACTCATATCAATGCCCATTAAACCTTACAAGGATTTCATCGGTAGAATTTCGGCTGTTGTTACCCTGTCTCTCTTGGCAGCAGCTCTGGTTATAGTAGTTGGTATCGCACTTGGTGCACGTTTTGCGGGAACTGGAGTCCAGATACCACAGGCGATTGGCTTCGTCTTTCTGGTAATTTGCGCCTCTGCCGGAGTGGGACTTATAGCCGGCACATTGATTAAGAATCTTCAGGGCGCAATTATGACAGGAGTTGGTATTGCCGTAGTGACATCTGCCCTGTCAGGCCTGTTCGCTCCCTATGAGTTTCTGCCGGTGCCACTTCAGACGTTTGCCCGAGTCTATCCCATTTCCTCAGCACAAGCATCCATCGCATACTTACTGGCCGGACCAGATATGGTTGCGTATAATCCTTTAACTTCCGGTCAGGTGACTCTTACCATAGCTCTTTCTATCACACTTCTCCTTGCCGGTACAGTCTTATACTCAAGACTCGGTTGGAAGCTCGAGTAACCAATCGATCTCACGCTTCTTACAGCAGACTGACGACTCCAAGCAAGTCTTGACTAATATGCTAGACTCGCAGGATAATAGGGTATCTGTTTAGTTATTCCAGCATTGTCAGGAGCCAACAGGATAGATGCCTGCCGAAATTGACGTAGCAATCATTGGCGCTGGGAAGTTGGAGCATCTTCATGAAGCTGTAACAACTGGCAAGGCCTCGGCGATTCTGGCCGCTTCTATCTTCCACTTCGGAGAAATATCCATACCTGAAGCCAAACAATGTCTACAAGAACGGGGAATACCCGTAAGTATACGGAGAACATGATTGCTGAATAGATTGGGAAACAAGGCTCTCACGAAATAGGAAGAACTGCAAGATCTGAAAGATGTAATATAAGGAGGTAAATTCATGAGTGCACACACTGTGGAGCAAGGGTTCAACAACGTAAGGAAGCTGATCAATGATATTTGTGAACGGATGGGAATTCATGAGACATGTCGCATAAGATTGATGGAATGTGAGCGGGAGTTGACAGTTCACTTCCCAGTGAAGATGGATGACGGGAGTGCAAAGGTTTTCACCGGCTTCAGGGTTGTGCACAACGATAGTCGGGGGCCCAGCAAGGGCGGAATCAGATACCATCCGGACGTCAACCTCGACGAAGTCAGAGCCTTAGCGGCCTTGATGAGTTTGAAGACCGCGGTGGTCAATATTCCCTATGGTGGTGCCAAGGGAGCCGTGATCTGCAACCCGAAGACCATGTCCGAAAGCGAGCTTGAGAGGTTAACTCGCCGATACGCTTCGGAAATTGCGATTATGATTGGCCCCGAGAGGGATATTCCCGCCCCTGACGTTGGTACCAACCCTCGGGTCATGGCCTGGATCATGGACACCTACAGCATGGGCAAGGGATATTCGGTGCCGGCAGTCGTCACGGGAAAGCCTATTGAAATAGGTGGCAGTATCGGTAGGTTCGAAGCCACCGGTCGCGGGTGCATGGTCAACGCTTTGCTGACGGCCAAGCATCTGCGTATAGATCCGCGAGAGGCAACTGTTGTGGTTCAAGGATGTGGAAACGTCGGGGCCGTAACCGCTGAGCTTTTGGCCAAGGAAGGTTGCCGCATAATAGCGATAAGTGATTCTAAGGGTGGCGTCTACAATCCGGATGGCTTGAACCTGGGAGACGTATTGAACCACAAGCAACAGACGGGGTCGGTAATAGGCTCCAGGAATGCCGAAAAGGTCACTAACGCTGAACTCCTGGAACTAAAATGTGGTATCTTGGTAGTAGCAGCTCTTGAGCGTGCGCTTGTCAAGGCCAACGCCCCCGCCATAAAGGCGAGGATAGTCTTGGAGGGCGCCAACGGACCGACTACGCCTGAAGCGGACAAGATTCTTCTTGACAAGGGCGTATTCATTGTTCCCGACATACTGGCAAACGCGGGCGGCGTGATAGTCTCATACTTGGAGTGGGTGCAGGGTCTGCAGTCCTTCTACTGGGATGAGACGGAGGTCAACGACTATCTCGGCCGTCTGATGACCGATGCCTTCAACCAGGTCTTATGCATCTCCGAAGAAAAGAGAACCGACATGAGAACAGCGGCTTGTATGGTTGCAGTGCAACGCCTGGCAACGGCTATGTCGACCAGAGGCATATTTCCATAAGCCTACGGCACCGAGGCGAAAGGCTTGCCCCATTTTTCCTACAATAGGCGACTGCGCGCGAGCCTTGACTGATATACGAAACTCGCAGGATAATAAGGCATCCTTTAGTCATTCCAGCGTTGTCAGGAGCCAACAGGATAAATGCTTGCCGAAATTGACGTAGCAATCATTGGCGCTGGAGTGATTGGCCTGGCTACGGCCTGTGAAGTCGCACAAGGCAAAAAAGAAGTCTTCGTCCTTGAGAAGAACCGCACTTTTGGGCTGGAGACCAGTAGCAGAAATAGTGAAGTAATTCACGCCGGCATCTACTATCCTGAGGACTCTCTTAAGGCTAAGCTTTGCGTTGAAGGCAGAAACCTGCTTTACAGGCTCTGTGACGACCATAATATTGCCTACAAGAAGTCCGGCAAGATCATCGTGGCAGCAGATGAGAATGAGGTCAGCTGGCTCGAAGAGCTTTATGAGCAGGGAAGAAAAAATGGCATCGATGATTTGGTGCTCCTTTCCCGCACGAAAGTGAAGGAACTTGAGCCGAATATCGAAGCTAGAGCCGGATTATTATCCCCATCCAGCGGAATTTTTGATTCCCACAATCTCCTGAAGTCCCTTTACAGCCAGGGGAGGGCAAAGGGAGCTGAGTTTGTCTTTGGTACGGAGGTGATAGGAGTAGAAAGGATAGGGACAAGATACAAAGTCCAAATCAAGGACCGAGATGGTATTTCTGATGTTCTTGCCCATGTTATCTTGAACTGTGCTGGCCTAAACTCTGACAGGATAGCCCACCTTGCCGGCATAAACATAGCTAAGGCACATTACAGGCTTCATTACTGCAAAGGTGAATACTTCAGTCTGGACTCCAAATACAAGAATCTTATAAGCAGGCTCATCTACCCCGCCCCAGATCAAGCTGGACACGGAATTCATTGGAGACAGGCGCTCGATGGCAGGGTGCTACTTGGCCCCAGCGCCCATTATGTCGGAGCGATAGACTACTCGGTTGATGAGACTCATAAGCAGTATTTCTACAATTCGGCCAAGAGATTTCTTCCCTTTCTTGAACTTGAGGATTTGGCCCCGGAATCTGCTGGCATAAGGCCTAAGCTTCAGGGCCCAGAAGACGACTTCCGAGATTTCGTTATTACGCATGAAGAGAAGGCAGGCTTTCCGGGCTTGATAAATCTAATCGGGATAGAATCCCCGGGGCTTACTGCCGCCCTTGCCATTGCCAGATACGTAGGCAGAATGATGTCATAACAAGAGGTCGCTTCATGACTTGGATAGGTGGTATCTTCAGCAAGGTTAATATGAGCCAGGAAGAGCTAAGAAAAAAACTGACCCTTATGATTGAAGCCGCCTGTCCGACAAACGAATGTTCCGCTATTGCTCGTACTCGCTGCATAAGCTCCATTCTCGATGACGTGCATGGCCAGGCCCTCGTACAAGTATCTATCCCTACTGAAGGAACGCCATCAGAACATGTTTGTATGAATTACCGAGAAAAGCCCGCCTTGATATATGACGGTCATCTCTATGGTTTCAAAAACATGGGATCCAAACTTTCCCGAATCCAGCACATAGCAAACAAACCGACTGCCGAGTCCTTAGCCCACTTGCTCGCGGAACTTCCTGGCGACCTGGAACAAAGGGTCAAGAGGGCATTACGTGGCCTGGATGGTCACTATGCTCTGGCAATCAGTGATACCGACCAGATGGTGATGTCACGGGATTCTTCAGGTACAAAGCCACTGTATTTTGCCGAAAATAATGAGCTCTCTGCTTTCGCTTCCAGCAAGAAACCTTTGTGGAAGATAGGCTTAAATGAAGTCAGGCCCCTCAGGGCGGGCATGCTCGCCGTTTTCGACTGTGAAGGAGTCAGGGTAAAGAAGGCTTTGCCTCTCCGTAAAAAAGCAATTGACATAAAGAGCATGTCACGGGCCGTGAATGCTTACGAACAGGCCCTCTACTCGGCAGTGAGAAAAAGACTAGCAGAGGTGAACCGCATACGTAAGGTAGGTGTGCTATTATCGGGTGGCGTGGATAGCTGTCTGATCGCCAGACTAGTACGCGATGCTGCCTCCAGTTTGGGAATGGACACAATCGCATATAGCGTTGGTCTACCTGGATCACCGGATATTAACTTCGCCCGGGAATTTGCCAGAGAGTTTGGTATGAAGGATAAGATGAAAATACTAAACATTGATGCGATCGAGGAGTACATTCCCAGGGTCATTGAAGCAATTGAGGATAGTGATTTCGTGCAAGTGGAGACTGGCATCGGTCTCTATGCTGCAATAGACATGGCTAGCCAGGACGGCATCAGGGTGATCTTTTCCGGACAAGGGCCCGACGAACTATGGGGAGGTTACACGTGGTACCCCAAAGTTTTGGGCAAAGACGGTCGTCAGGAACTCTGCCGCAGGATGCAGGACGATTTCTCCAGGGCAGACATAGAAACCCTGGACAGAGAAAATAAGATAGCTATGGCGCATGGTGTCGAGCTATTTTTCCCTTATTTAGATACCGAGGTAGTGAATTTAGCTATAAGTGTGGCATCCAAATTGAAAGTAACCTCCGAAAAAGACCACCTGGGCAAACATCCGCACCGTCAACTGGCCATAAAGACCGGCATTCCCGAGAAATACGCCAATAGAGAAAAGCTTGCCATACAGCATGGCACGGGCATTCATGGCGTATTAGATAACATAGCCAGAAAGAACGGATTTGATCCTTCTTTGGTGAAGGATATCGGCTACAAAAGTGAGAAGATTACCACAGAGAAGACGGGGAGTTCCGCCAGGTACGGCTATCGCTACATCAACAAAGAACTCTGGCAAGTGCCCCAACATGTACAGCTCTTTTTGCATGCATTAGCCTATAAAAAAGGCTTCCTTAATAAATCCGTTAGGGATAGGACAGGGTATTTCTTGGAAAAGGCCAGACTTTTCGCCAGAGTGTTAGTGTAACGCGCAGTATTCCGATTTCGTCACGATTCCTCGATACGACGTCTAAGAATTGGGCATTCGGTTTTTTACAGACAATCCTTCCCTAATATCAGTTGACATAACTTTTCCATTGCCTGACTTTAATCTGGGTCAGCCAGGGGATGATATTTGCGGTGAGTCTCTTCAGCATACTTGTCGGACGCATGAACATAGCGGGTGGTGGTATCCAGGGACTCATGGCCCAGAAGAATTTGGAGTGCCGCCGGATTAGCGCCTTGTTCAGCCAGATAAGTAGCAAAACCATGTCTCAGGGAATGTGCTGAAGTGGGAACGTTGATCCTTAATTTCTCCCGATATCTCTTAATTCTATCCTGAAGATAATTGGTGGAAATCCTTTTCTTTAATTTAGCAACATTTCTGCCGGCATAAGGGATAAAAAGGGCAGGACAATTATCCTGGCGGGTCGCTGAATATGCATCCAGGTGCTGTTTAGCCCGTGGAGTTAAGTAAACGAAGCGTTGCTTTCTACCCTTGCCAGTAATGAAAATCCGCCCGGTATCGTCGATTTGACTGCGATTTAGACCGCACAGTTCAGAGATTCGCATGCCAGTGGCAAATAGCACCTCCAGCATAGCTCGGTTCCTCAAAGCCGTTTTGACATTTGACTCTAATGAACCCGGTGCTTCGATCAATCTAATCAAATCGCCAAGCTCAGCTACCTGAGGATGTTTCTTTCCGGTCTTAGTCAATTTCACCGCCTCAGGCGGCACGGGACAAGGGCAGTCGATGTCAATTAAATACCGCAAGTAAGCCCTCAGTGCCGACAGCATGCGGTTTATAGAGCGGGAATCAAGCTGCTTCTCGCCTGGTTTTCCCAGTTTCGACGTCTTGCGGTCCCTCGAGACCAAATACGCTTTGTAGTAGGTGATAGCGCGCTTATCAACCTTATCAAATTGAATGTCGCTCTCATCCAGAAAGTTGCTGAAAACATTTAGATCCCGTTCATAGTTGTAAATCGTCTCCGGAGAGTATTTATTGGCCTGCAGATTCAGTAAGAAGTCATCAACACTCGGGAGCATCGCCTTCACCTCCGTAACAATTGTAACTGAGTGTAAGAAATATTATACTCAATCACATTATGCCTGTAGACGCTCTTTTTTGTCAATCCCTATTTGCCCGGGCAGACTGTCTAATGGCTCATTTTCATCCTGGCTGCTGAATTTGTGTCACCGTGCCCTCTATTGAGTCACGGTAACCTCCTCGCTTCTTGTGCTTAGAGCAATCAATTTACCCTATGACTTCTCGCAGGCATCCCGACTTTGGTTAGCCGCGTGAACACTTCCCGTATCTCCAGACTTCTTCTCCCTTGAAGCTGACAAGCTCGATGAATTACAATCATGACATGGCCAGCCAGTCGATCAAACGAAATGTTGCCAAATTGTTGGCTGAACTCCCTGATGCAATCGAGGTGGTAGCAGCAGCAAAAGCGAGAACACCGGAAGAAGTACTGGAAGCTGTTCAGGCCGGAATAAAGATCATCGGAGAAAATTATGTCAAGGAAGCAAAAGAGGCATATGAATTAGTGGGGAGAAGCGCGAAATGGCATTTCATTGGAACCCTACAGAAGCATAATATCAGAAGAGCGGTGCCGGAGATATTCGACATGATAGAAAGCGTCGATTCTTTAGAGATAGCTTGGGAAATTGATAGAAAGTGTGCTCAGATTGGCAAAGTAATGCCAGTATTGATCGAAGTGAACAGCGGCAGAGAGCCCCAGAAATCAGGAGTGCTCCCCGAGGATGCAGAACGATTAGTAAGAGAAATATCCGGCCTTGGAAGTATTAAAGTGATGGGGCTTATGACTATGGGACCAAGTTTTGGCAACCCTGAAGACTTCAGACCTTACTTTGTTGAGACAAGAAGAGTATTTGAAAGAATCAAGGGACTGAAGTTGCCCAATGTCGAGATGAGACATCTTTCCATGGGCATGACCGATTCTTATAAGGTTGCCATAGAAGAAGGGGCCAATATAATCAGGATTGGCACCAGAATATTTGGCGAAAGAGATCAGCAGTAATAGTCGGCGTGTCTAGTCTGTCCCCCGGAGTCGATGAACTATCCTATTTAGAAGCTCGTCCAGTCCCCATCCTTTGGCAGCAGAGATGAGAGCAACATCCTTGCTCGGCAATACGATTTCTTCCTCCAAGCCAGGAACACCGGTCATTGCTTTGAGTTCCACTTCACTACCGAGAGCCAAGTCTAGCTTGTTGAACACGGTGATTCTTGGCTTGTCCTCCAGATTCAGCTCTCTCAGTATATTCTCTACTGTGAGGCACTGATTGGCGGCATTCTTGTGTGTTATGTCAACTATATGCAAAAGCAAATTAGCCTCATCCAGTTCCTCCAGGGTAGCACGGAACGCGGCAATGATCGAAGGCGGGAGCTTGTGAATAAAGCCAACGGTATCCGTGATTAGAAACTGTTGCCCGGTGGGCAGAGCCACACGCCGGGTCACCGGATCCAGGGTAGAAAAGAGCCTGTTCTCCACATCCACGCTGGCTTTGCTCAAGGTGTTAAATAACGTGCTCTTGCCCGCGTTGGTATAGCCGACGAGAGCTACAATCGGTATGCCAGTCTCCTTGCGGCGCCTCCGGTAGAGTGATCGCTGCTTCCTGATACTTTCTATCTTGTTCTGAAGGAGATTGATACGTTTATGGATAAGACGGCGATCGGTTTCAAGTTGTGATTCTCCCGGACCTCTGGTGCCAATGCCACCGCCAAGCCTCTCCAAATGGCGCCACTGCCCGATGAGCCGGGGCAGAAGATACTGGTGCTGGGCCAGTTCAACCTGGAGTTTTCCTTCGTGGGTCCGAGCTTTCCGGGCGAATATGTGTAGAATCAGAGCAGTGCGGTCAATGACCTTGACTCCCAATGCCTCTTCAAGGTTTCTCTGCTGCCGTGGCGACAGCTCGTCATCAAATACTACCATGTCGTACTTGGTTTGATCTTTGAGGTTGATTAGCTCCTCAATTTTACCCTTGCCTATATAATAGGCAGGTGAAGGCGTGTCCAGTTTCTGAGTCAGTGTAGCTACTACACTAGCTCCCGCTGTCTTCGTCAGATGGGACAGCTCTTCCAAAGAATCTGCAATTGACCAATCATGCTTGGAGACCTTGCTTCCTACCCATACCAGGAGTGCTTGCTCCACCTTGGATTCGGTGGTAAAGAGTTTCTGTTTTATCTCCTCCTCCCCTGCCAGGATGATAAGCGATTCACCCCCTCTTCCAGACGGTCATCAGAAATGGTCAGGGAAAATCTGATGTAGCCCTCTCCCTCCCTACCATACCCAATTCCCGGAGTTACCGCTATGCCAACCTCGTCCAGCAACTTCTTGGCAAAGTCTATGGATGTATATCCCGGGGGAATCTTAGCCCAGACATAGAAAGTCGCCTTGGGCATCCTGGCCCTTACCCCTATCTTATTAAGGACTTCTACTAGTTTATCCCGGCGCCGCTGAAAAATATCATTGTGCTTGGCAATGTGTTCCTGGGAGCCGCGCAGAGCTTCCACAGCAGCATATTGAATTGCCTGGGGAACTCCCGAATCCAGGTTGGATTTGACTCTGAACAAGGCGTTCACCATGTCAGCATTACCTACCACCATGCCGACTCTCCATCCTGTCATGTGGTAGGTTTTCGACAGGGAATGAAACTCAACGCCTATGTTCTTTGCCCCAGGTGTCTGCAGCAAGCTCGGTGCCTTGTAACCATCAAAGGCAACCTCGGTATAAGGAGCGTCATGACAGATTGCCAGGCCATGTTGCTGTGCGAAATGAATTGCTCTCTCAAAGAAATCCAGGCCAGCCGTAGCGCCTGTGGGATTATTGGGATAATTAAGCCACATGAGCTTTGCCTTGTCGGCAACCTCATCCGGAATAGCGTCAAAATCGGGCAAGAAATCGTTTTCCTCCTTCAAAGGCATAAAGTAAGGTTCGCCACCGGCTAATATGGTGCCCAGAGAAAATGGCGGATAGCCCGGGTCGGGAACCAACGCCAGGTCACCAGGCTCCATGAAGCATAGCGCCATGTGCCCAATCCCCTCCTTGGAACCAAGAAGCGGTAGGACTTCTTTGGCCGGATTCAAGGTGACTCCGAAGCGTCTCTCATACCACTCGGCAATGGCCTCACGAAGTTCCGCCAGCCCATCGGTCTCTGGATAGCGATGATTTACAGGATCATGTGCTGCCTGGCACAGACGTTCAACAATATGAGATGGCGTTGGTAAATCAGGGTCACCGATGCCAAAATCGATTATGTCTTTACCTCTAGCCCTAACCTCACCGATCCTCCGATTTATTTCTACAAACAGATACGGAGGCAATCTATCAAGTCTTCTGGCTAATTCCATCAACTCTTTCCTTCAAGCCATTCGCCCGTGAAGATTTCTTCCACCGGGCCAGCAAGCAACACGTTTCCTACCCTATCCCAGGATACGGTCAAAGTTCCACCTGCGAGTATTATGTCCACTTGCTCATCCACATAGTCTAATAATTGAGCGGCCACCGCTATAGCGGAGGCGCCGCTGCCGCACGCCAGAGTCTCCCCAACACCACGCTCCCACACCCTGGCCTCTACCTTTCCCCTGCTCAAGACCCTGGCTACCTCAAAATTGGTCCTCTGCGGGAACACGGGATGCCTCTCTACTTTCGGTCCTATATCAGCTAACGGAAAATCAGCAACTGGCTCAGATAAGAAGCTCACGGCGTGTGGATTCCCCATGGATAGAAGAGACAAAATCAACTTCTTTCCATCTATCACCAGAGAATAATCCAATATCGGTATTATGTCAGATCCAACTTTGACTGGAATCTGCTCTAGTTGGAACCGGGGCAAGCCCATATTTACATCGGCCCGGGTGACCTTGTTCCCGGACATATGAGCTTTGACCCTTCTCACGCCCGACAGGGTCTCTATGGACAGAGAGCGAGCCCTTTGCCCCGCTTGCGACGACCTCTTGCCAGTCAATCCTTTCTCAATAGCATACTTGGCGAAGCATCTCAGCCCGTTCCCGGAAACCTCAGCCTCAGAGCCGTCGGAATTAAAAAGACGCATCTTCAAATCAGCGATGGTCGAATTCTGTACCAGTGTCAAGCCATCAGCTCCTGCCCCAAAGTGGCGGTCGCACATAGCTCGAGCCAATTCTGACCATTCTGCTTCCGCAGTTCTGGCATCAACCAGAATGAAATCATTACCTGTGGCCTGTAACTTGGAGAATTTCATGATCTGAAGCCTTCTATGAGAGCCTTGGCTTCGTTCAGGGCGACAATGCTGGCTTTTCCTTCTGTCTTACTCACATCAAACCAGCGAATCTTGCTATCGCTGAGGCGAAACCAAGCATACTGGTGACGAGCCAGTCTATGAGTTTCATATTTCATTCTATCAATAGCCTCGGGCAAAGTCATCTCGCCCCGAAGAAACTGGCCTATCTGCCTGTAACCTATTCCTGACATAGATGGCAACGAAGGGCTGTAGCCTTTCTTCAATAGCTGCTCTACTTCTTCAGCAAATCCCCTTTGCATCATTCCATCAACCCTCAAATCAATCTTTCGATATAGCTCACTTCTTTCGCAAGTCAAACCAATCAGTAGAATGGAGAAACCTGGCTCTTCTTTACGTTGTAGTTGAGAAGGAGGCTGCCCTGTCGCGTAGTAGATCTCCAGTGCCCTGATTATGCGTCGGATATTACTAGGATTGATCCTTTCAGCCGCCACAGGGTCAATATCCTGCAATTCCTGATAAAGGCGTTGGCTACCTTCTTGCTCTGCTCTGGCTTCCAACCGACGTCTCATTTCTCGGTCAGGTGGCACCTGGGGTATTGTCCAACCTTCTATCAGCGACCACACATAAAGGCCGCTGCCACCAACCAGTAGTGGCAATTTGCCTTTCTTTTGGTTGGCTTTCAGCGCCTCAAAGGCTAGCTGGTGATACATAGTCAGGCTAAAATCCTGGTCGGGCTCGACTACATCAATGACATGGTGAGGGACCGCTGCCCTCTCAGCCAGAGTTGGCTTACTAGTGCCGATATCCATATACCGATAGACCTGCCGGCTATCAGCACTTATTATCTCCAGGGAAAAATATTGAGCAAGTTGCAGAGCAAGCTCACTTTTCCCTACGGCGGTGGGACCAACGATGGCGATCACTAGCTACTGACTACTTGTTCGTCCTTTGATTTCAGCGGTTTTCTCGACAATACCCACGAATTCCTCCGCTTTGAGGCTGGCGCCGCCGACCAGGGCACCATCGATTTCAGGATCGGAAATAAACTCGTCAATGTTGGCACTAGTAACGCTGCCACCATAAAGGATCCGTAGATCCTGGGCTATGCTCTTGTTCCACAGCTTACCCACGACGTCACGAATAAACTGGATAGCAGTTGCCGCCTGTTTGACAGTGGCCGCCTTACCCGTGCCTATAGCCCAAACTGGCTCGTAGGCAATCACCAGATCACGGACAGGTTCTGTGCCAC
>Ga0315277_10003966_pt1 | contig 19862 bp, 24 predicted proteins | sample YL17G05_15_MG_FD_203695 | JGI IMG/M metagenome (GOLD analysis project Ga0315277, IMG submission 203695) | Sediment microbial communities from Yellowstone Lake, YNP, Wyoming, USA - YL17G05_15 | ecosystem: Environmental > Aquatic > Freshwater > Lake > Sediment | place: USA: Wyoming | collected... | reverse complement strand
GTAGATAATTATTCTTGATTTTAGGATTAAAGGGGTCCAAAGCCCTTTTGTGATTTTGTGTTTTTAAGGCTGTTTAACAGGAGAAAAAACAGTAAAAGGAGCCGACGGAGGGATTACCCCGAAAGATACAAAGCCTCTCCTAAAAAACAGTTGAAACCGTGTTTTTCGATGTCATAATCTTCTTCATGCAAATAAAAGTATTTATGGTAATGGAACACGAATTTATCAGTAAATTAATAAAAATAAAAATTGCAGGGGAAGGGATTTGAACACGAATTTACTAGCGTACTAGTAACTTAAATCCAGAAAAATTAAGATACATTGTTTCTGGGGTTCATTCAATCCATCCGCAATCTCTCGAAGTTCGTTTGCAATAGGAGATATAGACCATCTCCTAACGCTTCCAAGAAATGATCGAAGAAATTGCAGCTGTTCTTCACTTTGGAAACTATTAGCCTTTCGCACTATCAATAGAATATCATCAAGAACCGTGTAACCGTTTGGGATATAACCTGATATTAAGCCAGCATGCGAGCCTAGATCAACGAAGTTAAGCTCTCGTCCGATGTTTAATTGCTCAATTTGAGCAGCTATATAGTTCTTACATTCATCCAAGAATTGTGGGTCGACTATCTCTTCAGTTGTAAAAAGATGATCCACGCAAGTATATCTCTGATTGACCCCGATAACATAGTTGGCCATTACCAGGTTCTTGAACAGCAATTTTCTTGTCTCAATGTCTGCACTACTCACGGTGATATATCGGAGGTTTTTATCGAGACATAGAGCAAATTCATACATTAGATCCCTGTCGATGTAAATTGGCGCTATGATTCTTGTTATTGATTGGGCGAAAAGGCTCATAGCCGAAAGTATGTGGCTAGGTTTATAACCATCCTTGGCAATCTTGTAGTTTAAGATTTCATTGACAGAACGAATGAAGTTCAGGCACAGCTTCTTTCGCACTTCGTTGTCTTTGTATCGCTGCAAGTGCTTCGGTTGTGGTTCTTCGTTATCCTCGGTATCACTTACTTCTCGCTGTTCCTTTTGAGTTACTTTTTTCATATCAATATATCTGTATACTTCAGCCAATCTCATAAGCAGGTTGCTATTTGACACGACCGCTTCCCTACTGGGGCCAGTAAATCTTTTTTCTTTTGTTTTTTCGGTACCAGACGGAGTTGTTAACGAAGATGGACTTGCTGATATTGAGGAGCGATTCAATCCATAGATTACTCGGAGAAGATCCTCCCCATGTATATTGCAGTCAGACAGGACCTTTTTACCTATTTCATCGAGGCCAATCGTACCTCGTCTTATTATTTTGTAAAAATATCCGTCGTCGTAAAAAATTCTTCGTTTTGAGATGATTTCATTTTGTTCGAAGACGGCCTCAAAGGGTATTTTTGAACATGTAATCTGTATCTTTTCTTGTGTGATAACTTCATCCTTAGAGGAACTACCATCCTTGAAGTTAATGTGAAAAGTAGTCCTTTTAATAGGTTTTTCCATTTCTATGGTTAATATTAATTTTAGGAGATCGAAATGAACATTATACACAACAATGCTCTGTGTTTTTTCCCTGCTGAATTCAGTGGCAGTCGTCGTTATATCGCTAACATCGGGCACTGGTGTCAGTGTCATATATTGAATTGTAGACATTGGATCATCATGAATTAATATGGAAACTTCGAAGTTTCCATTAACACAATTACGCAAGAGTGCGGATTCTGTAAGATTTGAAGATCCAACGAGAAGATAATCGCTCTTCCCCTTGAAACCTATTATTTTTGAGTGGAATCTTCTGCTGTCTTCGAAATCAGCGTAAAACCATGAAAGAGCGATACCGTGGTCTTCTATGAATTTTTTGTATAATTCTGGTCTACTAAGGTTATGATTATTTTTTTGCAGAGCAAGATGAATATTCTTGACAGTGTCATCTCGGATGAGAGTTTCCAAAACTTTTGTATTGTTTGACCAAAATGGCGCAAATAAAAAAAGATTATCTGATTCCTTTACCGTTTCTGTAACCCTTGGTAAAATAGCTTCCGTGATGTTGTGAAAAATGCGAATATTGTCATCCTTTGTATTGTTTTGTTGTATGTGTTTAAGGTGATGAATGGTTTGGAGGTAGTCATTATCTCTAATATAACCGTTTTCAGCTAGCTGCACGAAAAAATCTAACAGTTCTTTAATTGAGGAACGAAGAGGATTGATGGTGCTATTTATTTTTGTGACAACTTCCGCATTGGATGTAAGGCCTGACAGTGTTATGTTTGGGCTTCCAATTAGTGCGCTAATTGTGCCTCTAACTTCAGATAGGAATAAGAAGACTTTAGGATGAAATACTCCATTCTTGGCGAAAATTGGAATTAAATGATAGTGGTTACCGGTGTGTTGCGTGAAGAGAGGATAAATCCTGTTATACTCATCTCCATCAATGAGAATGAAAATATCACTCACAGGATTGTTATGTGCAATTCTATCAAGGATAAAAATATCGAAGAACGCTGGATCGTACTTGTACGTTGTCAGTAGGATAATATCGTTGTCCTTCTGATGCTCGGTGAATTCTTCTATTAGGTCAATCCAGCCTTCTCTAGCCATAATATTCCTTTGCTCGTTAGTGTTATATTTGTTCCATACTGAATCATATCTATATCCTTCATAAGAGACGCGATGGCATCCCAGCGGTTGTCTCTTGGATGGATTCTTATTGATCTGCGTCTTGAAAAAAACAATCGTCCGTTGTCTTCTACGAAGAGCCAATTTTTTGTATTGTTCTGTCGGTACCTAATGGCAGATTCATATAGATGCCTTCGAACAACCCAGGCAAATATCAGTGATAGGAAGGCAATGACTTTCATATCAGGGTTCTTTTCAACAAAATCGAAGAGATCTTGTATCAACAATCTATTGTCAATCTCATACTCCCTTTCATTTCTACTTGCTTTTTTAATCTCATTTGAGATTCTGTGATATCTTTGCTTCAACAATACTAATAGAATTACTAGATCACCCAGCGTTTCTTCATCATTTTGTGAACTTGAGATCGAATCAAAGGCATCGGATTCATCAAACGAGGCAAACCCTCTCTCTGCTTGTGCAAGCATTTCCCTAAGAGTCAAATTTAAATCTAGGCTTGTTTTTGTTCTTGTTCCGATTTGACTCATGATTTTTAATGGGTCGCAGGAGGAAAAAATGCTGTCCATTGGAAGTCCGTTATTGTTTTTTACTTTGTTTTGAATGATATCTAGTATGATTTCTATCGCAAAAACATAATATTCATTTAATTGCAGGAATTCCCAATAATCGACAACTCTGGAAAGAGGGTTAAAATTGATTGGTCCCCTCGTGTAGATTTTTCTCCTGAAGTAGAGAGCGTCGTAAATAGCTTTCTTAAAATCAGCTGTGCTCGGTTGAACTTCGTTGATTATTTTTAAGAATAAAAACAGAGTATTTCTTCTTCTCCGCGATAGCTCGTCAAATGCGCTTTCTTCCAATGGGTTATCTGTATCCAATTTTTCTCCTTCGAATGAGAAATCGATTATTGAACGTTGGATGAAGTCAGTGTAACTATTTTCATCAATGATCCAATCATTGTCCTGGTTTTTAATAAATCCGAACAGGAGCTGGCTCATTATTTCGATTTCTTTGTCATTGTGTTTGCATAAACAAAAATCAGTCATATGTGTCAGAACCATATCTTTTGTAAAGATGATATTCCTAAAGAAATCGATGTCCACTGCAGACAAACAATTGGCTAGTTCTCTATTTATGCTTGTTTGATGGATATCACCTAATATATCGGTCCAGCAGCAACGCAAAATGCTGATTTGTCTGTTGTAATATGTTCGTGCAAAACCATTGATTTGAAAGTCTAACTTGAACTGCTCGATGTCTTTCCAATGATCCTTGAACCGTTGAATGTTGAACAAATTACGTATGCCAGGATCTTTGTAATCTCCTTTGTGGTGTGAGAGACAAGCTAGGATGAAGAGCCTCTCAAATTCATCATGATTTACAATTCGATGCTCAAAGAGATTTTGATAATACCAACATAACAATGTATAATAGCGGATCTTGCTGGTACCTGAGGTAATTCCAGGAGTATAGTCAATTTGAATGTTGAGATGATGCCATAGACCTAATGGATCTCTTACAGTAGATGACGAATCTACTTTTTCAGTCCAACCAATGAAATAGTCTCTGTCCAAAGGACAACCTCTCTTACTTTTCCTTCTTTGTTCCTTCAGAGAATATCCTTTGAATCTTTTAATCTATTGTTACTATCTTTAAAAGACCTTTTAATAATTTTTTGATAAGAATTCTTTTCCCTTTAAAAGATGTTGGAGATAATCTCTTTTTGGTGGGGGCGTAAGATTTTAACTCGTATTTATTAACAAATTTGATGATGGCATATCTGTTGCAGGTTAAAACTTGTCCATGTAAGTATTTTATTAAGAACCGAACTGTTACTTTCCCTGAAAATCATGATTGAGACGATTTGCTCTGAATTTAAAGCAAAATTGCAAGAAATAACGGAATTGTCCGCTAAGATTAACAAAAATGATAATGAGAAGATCCTTGATATGATGACAGATCATATAATTGAGATCAAAGAACGATATCACAACCAGGATGAGCATTGGACTAATATGATAAAAAGTGGAAATCTGTCGGCATTGAAAATGGTATTAAAATTAAGAGATTGCTCCGGTTACAACTTCAATAATTATCTGTTATTTAGTCAATATGACTCACGAATTGTTAGAAAACATAATGTTTAGATGCAGGTTATTCATGATTCAAGCTTTAAATATCAATCATAAAAGGGAATTTCTTGGACTCTTGTTGGCTGTATTTGGTGTTGCAGCTGTTTTCAATAATTCCGCTATGGCAAGCTTTATTTGTTTTGTCTTCGGTTCGATTTCCTTTTACTTTTTGACAACGCGTAGGCAATGGGCGATGGGAAACCCACAACGAGGATTTGTTTATAAATTTGCATCTTATGTTGGCGGTTTCATCCTCGCTGTTCTTTTTACATCAAGCATGATTCTGATTGCCATTCAAGCAGACAACACCGCCCTTTCTTCCATCTCATGGATAATCATATTTATTGGAATAACTTTTATAATCACAATCATGCTAGCTTCAGATAAGGGTGTTGGATTGAAGATTATGAAAGTAACTATAGATACTAACGCATTTAATATTATAGATAATCCTCGGTTGGATCCCATTTTTAAGTTAGCTGACGCGGGTAAAATAACCATATTTTATGTCGATGCACTGGTATTCGAAGTGTTAAAAGGAAAGATCCAGGTTGAGGATTTACCGAAAAAGCAACAAGAGAATGCAAGGAAACGATTAGAAAAAGCAAAAAAGTACAATTTGATTAAGAGCTGGCAGACTTTTAAGCATCACTATGACGGGTTTCCAATGAGGTTTGTTGATAAAAAGAAAAGGGAGGAATTGGCCGATATACTTTTCCCGACCAGAAAATCTGGTGGAAAATATGATGAGGAGGATGTAAGGCAATTATATGCTCACTATTCTGAACACAATGATATTTTTGTAACTGGTAATGTCAAGGATTTTATAAACGGCGGTAAACGAGAGAAATTGAAACAGTTAGGTATAATTGTTATGACTCCTGACGAATTTCTTAGTATATGAAAATCTAAAATGAATTTCATAAAGGGAAAAAGTAATCTAAACATCTAGCAACGGATAGCCTTGGTTGTTTTTCCGAAGAATTTTGTGAGAATACCGTTGATAAAAAAAAAGCCGTCAAGCACGGCTTTCATTTCCTCCTGAAGATCTGTAATATGTTTTTTATACTGCTCCAGATATTCGATTCGTTTTTTTAAGTTTTCATCACTGACGGAATATACCATGTAAGGGGATTGCGAAGGAACATAATGTGCCTCTATAAATCCCCCACCGCATAGTTTTCGAAGTGTTTTCTTGACGGTTGTGATTGATTTCTCTTCGCCAAGCTTTTTTGTTACATCAGTCGTTCCAATTGTTTTCATCGGTTCTTTCCTTTGTTTTGTCAGTGTCGAAAATACTTGATCTTCAGTGTTCATCTTAAAAATACCATTTTTTTGAATACCGTTATCCGGTATTTTTTTATCTTTTTTTGATGAACCGGCCTGACTTTTCAAGGGTATCTACCTATATTATCTATTGCTACTAGTCCTACTTAAATTTTTTGATTTTAATTTCTGCTAATCATATTATTAATATTTTTTTAATCGATTTTTTTATTTTAATTAAAAATATAATTCAATCCAAGTGTGATTAGGGGTAAGTGATATTATGACAACAAAAAAATATTTGAAACGAGCGATGCTGGTCGCAATTATAGCGAGCATAACAATTCCTATGCTATCAGCATCCGTGAAGCTGGTGAACGCGGAAACAACCACAGATCTGAAAGTGACACCGTACAACCTATGTGTGCTCTTAAGCTATCCCTCATATGCATATTATAACGGACGCTTGTTCTGGTGCTACGGTGTACAACTTGATGCAACATGCGAGAAATGCTTTGGATCATATTACACACAACATGGGGATAACAATGGATATTACTGGGGACAGTGTGTTAGTTCCATTAAAGCTCTCTGCAAAAATAATGCTGTTACATCCACCTGGATTAAAGGTCCGAAAGTCATCGGCGGAAATGTAGCACCCGGAACCGCTATCGCCACGTTTGATTCCTCAGGTCATTACTACGGTCATACCGCTATTCTATGTTCATATATTTCAGGCGGAATCACTGTGTGGGACCAAAACTGGTACACAATAAACGGTATGGGGATTTTCGGAAAACATAGTATTTGCAACACCGGCACAGGTGGTGTTACAGACGCTAACAGTTACTATGTTATAAAAATTCCCTGCTAATGAAAGCATTCCAGAGAAATGAGCATGCTCGATTCACGAGGCGCTTAAAAAATATCGGATAAAACCAGCCGAATTCCGAGGCGATTTAGAAATGTCGGAACAAAGGGGGATAATATGTCAAAGGAAGATGATTATAAAGCAGGCGTGTCACGCGGGATTGAACGAGCTACAGCACAGGAAAAAGAAGGTCCCGTGGCCAACCTCATCAGCGACATGATAAACAGCGCTGAAGACGCAGCTGATGAATACTTCACGTCATCCTCTTACCAGGCGGGTAAAACCGCAGGTGAGCGTTTAGTACGTGAAAAAGACTAAAATAACGGTAGGAGAGAATGAGAGTGTTTTCACTCTCATTCCTACTTATCGAAAAAAGGTGAGTGAAATGAAAGAAGATTATCTTGAAAACGAATGCACTCAATCCCAGTGTGAGGCATTCGCAAATAACTGGGAGGCTAATGATACAAGAAAATCCGTTTTAATCGTGGATTTTTATTACATCTACAAAAAACATATTGATTTTAACAATCTCTTCGAAAGGTTGGAATTGGAGTTCGACGAACTCAAGATTTTTGCAAGGATACCAGACGAGCATTCTTATGGGTATGACAATGACATTTGGGGCGCTGTGAAGGCGGCAGTAAAGTCGGGAGTTTTTATCACATTATACCCTGGAAATGCTGATCCAATGCTAACGGTTGAGATCCTGAACTGCGTAAAAAGGGATGATGTCAAGAAGATTACCGTGATTTCAGCAAATCAAGGATTGTACGAGGCGCTCAGGATTGCCCGTAGATCTAAAAAAGAAGTAAATGTGATTCTAAGCAATGAAAGCAATTGCTGGCTTTTGAGGAGAATTGCGAATCTTCAAGTCAATCTCGAAGATTATCTGAACGATGATAGAAAATCTATACTAACCGCAGGAGGGGTATAATAGAAATACCTTGGAGAGAAAATTTCTCTCCTTTTTATATTATTGGAGATTTCTTGGAGATTATATACCTAATCCTTAATCCATCTAGTTATATTGCTAACAAATCGTTCTTCTGTTTGTCTTTCTGGATGTGAGGTTATCAGAAATCTCATAATCCTATTTCCTTTTCTATTTAGGAGTTCTTTCTGATATAACTTTAAACGATTTCCATTGGAACCTGCCCTTAAATTTCTTTTTGACAGGGTAACGACATTTTCTCCCTTGAAAGAATTTTTCAGGTTGTCAATAAGACCGTCGATTTGGTCGTCATAATAAGACCCCGTATAAAAAATAACATTTTTTGGTTTTAGGATTTCTATCTCTTTTTGTATTACACCTAGTTTAAGTATGCAATTGTCTTTTACTGAATTTTCTGTTGTATCAACTGTATCCGTGTCAGTGCATTTAATAATATTCGTAAATGCAATTCGATTCCAACCCTCCTCTGGTGAACCATATATTCTTGTCACGATTTCACGGGTGTAACTCCAATATGGATTACTATATGTAAGAAACCTCTCTCTGATATCGCTCATATTCAGATAAACGTAACCTGATTTATTTGTTCTGCCCCAATCACCTCGACCAGTTTTTCCAACGAAAAGTAATTTATATTTGTCCCGATTGAATTTTTTTCCAACCTGCCAAATTGAAACTGGGTTTTTATTCAACGGTTTGCATTTCTTACACACTGGATTCGTTCTTAGTTTTATTCTTTTGTACATTTTGCGTATTACACGGACTGACGACATGTGATCGACCTAGGCTAGATTCGAATGAAAAACATTACCTTCTGATTTTTTTTCCTCTTGTTCTTCATCTTCGATAAAGGAGAAGTATTCATTAAAGACGCGATCAATTGTCGCTCTTTTCCTGCTGTTTGGCATTGGTTTGGCATTTGGGTTTATCCTTAACCTTATTTTTCGAGCCAAATCAAATGTCCTATTGCTAATGACTTTTAGCTCTTTGATATAGGCTTTAACTCCGGCTACATTATAATTTCCAATATAAATCTCATTACTCAGAATATGTTTTATTGCTGCTGCGGTCCACTTCCGATTCCTCGTTGATTTTATCTTTTTTTTATTTAGTTTATATGCTAACTCTGGCATTGATTTTTTTTGTATATATTTTTTGAATATATATTTCACCAATTCAACCTCCTCCTTTTTAATCCGAAGATTTTTATCTTTGTCTATGTCATATCCTAAAGGGGGCAGTCGATTTGGCCATTTTTTTTGCATAGCAAGTGCCTTCATCCCCATCCTTGATCTTTCCTTAATCCAGTCTCTTTCTAGTTCTGCTGCACTTGCGATACTTCGAAAATTAAACCTCCCGATTGAGGTTGTAGTATCTATTTGTTCTGTTACACTATGCAAACCAATTCCATATCTTTGTAATTGTCTTTGAACATTAATTAAATCCACCAAACTCCTGCAAAATCTATCAAGTTTCCAACACACCAGTACGTCAAAAGCTCTATCTTTTGCCTTTTCCATCATCATTTGGAATTTTTTTCTATCTAGTGTGGCTCCACTTTCACCATCTTCTCTGTAAATATATACCACAGACCAACCCATCAGCTCGCATCTCTCTCTGCACAGTCGTATCTGTTCATCAAGACTATATCCGTATGTTTGAGAATTTGTTGATACTCGAACGTAGATTGCTGCACGCAATCTTTTCTTTTCTTTCTCGGAGGATTCTTCCAAGGAAAAACCATGATTTTTTTCCATTTTTATTTTCGATCGCCTCCCCATGGTCAAATATTACTCATCGTTGGATTTAAAGTGAAGAGAAAATAATGCAAAGGAAAAATCAACTTCGTCCCATGGTATTTAAAGAATCACCATTGTCTTCATCTGATATGACCTCAGCCGTTCCAGTCGTCAGTCTTCTAGCTTTCACGGTCTCATCTTTGATCCCATCATTCGCATTTCGTATCGTTGTAATCGCTTTTTCAATTGCATCACATTTCTTGATTATCTTCTCTAATATCTGAAACAATGATTTCACAATTCTCTTGTACTCCCCGATATCCCCTTCTTCCTTCAACCGGATATACTGTTCCTGCAAAATATGAGCAATAGGAAACACATTTTGATACGAGCATACGAATACACTGTCTTCACGCCCGTAACCTACAAGCTCTGGACACATGTCGAGAACGGCCGGCGGGACCACCAGGATACAGTTGTCGATCGTGTTTGAAAGGTTCTGGTATTTCTGTATATTCTTGATTTCCTTTTTTACTTTCTCACATATCCTTTTTATGATGTCCTTTTTCTCTTCAATTACTTCTGTTTGAGAGAATTTTTCGATAAGCTCGAAAACATCCGGTAGTTTCGAATCAATGGGGACATGTTTGCCATCCCCTAAAACCCATGCGAACTCGACTTCCCCGTTGTCTGTTCTCAGATTCTTTTTGACGACGCCGGCTTTAATCGAGTTATTCAACACCTCTTCGAGGACGTTTTCCCCAATCATACCTCTTTGTTTCGTTCCGCTAACTGTCTGGGTGAACCTCTCGATGATCCCTCGCATGTCCTTTAGTTGTGCATCCCGTTGTTTTTCAATTTCTTCCCGTGATTTTCCCTGATTCTCTAAAAACTTCTCAGTGTTTTGCTTCTGTTCCTCAAAAAATTTCTGATTTGTAGCAATCAATTCCTTAATTCTCTTTTCCTTATCCTCATCGCTTCTTTTACTATTGTCCGACATTTCTTTAAAAAATTTATTATTCGATTCGATTATCTCCTGAATTCGTTTTTCCTTTTCCTCATCTCTTTTCTCCCGTTCAAATAGCAATACCTCACGGCGTTTCTCAGTTTCTTCAAACTTTGTCTTCATCTCAGTGAGTTGATTGCTTAACCCTGTCAAAAGACTCGTATTCTGGGATAGATCTACATTCTGGTTTGTCCGGGATTTTCTCACGAGATAACCGATTGTAAACCCTATGGCAAGGCCAATAGCAATCCCAATGATCAGAAATATGGTTGTCTCATCCATTATCATTCCCTCTTATCTACTTTTATAAATCTGTATCTGTCTTTTATCGATACTCTTTTTTTCATATCCTTTTATGTGTCATTTATGTTTAACTCGCCATCCTCGTATTACCCTTCTTCAATGACAATGTCTACAATATTTTCAATTCCTTGAATCTGGTTCGATATCTCGCCTCTTATAATATCGAGAAAAACTTTTCTGGCCTTTTCTTCGAACATTTCCCAACAGTCGATCAACTCGATATCTACGAAGATCTTTATTCTCTCATTTTGTTTGACTACTCTATTAATCTGAAACACGCTCCTGAAACAAAATCCGGTACCACCACCTTCACCAAAAGAATGCATTTCCCACAGTGCAAGTGCAGTTTTATTCCCAACTTGTCTTTTCATCTTTTCAACAATAGAATCGATATCCATTTTTCATCACCGTCCAATTTCTCTTTAGATTTACCTGAACATCATTTCAAGTGATGGATTTTGTTTTAGAAATTCTTTAGCAAATTTTTGATTGTGTCTCAGCAAAAAAAAGAGTGTTTCTTCGGTTAACTTATCCAAGATCAGTAACCAATCCTGTTTGGTCATTTCGATCTCAAAACTAGAAATTCCTTTCAGCGAATCGTCTACAAAAACAATCCGTGCCTTTTCGGGATTGATATCAAGCTTTACCTGATTCGCAAAAAAGATTCTATTGTTTTTACCGATGCGTTTCACACTTGCGTTTTTTTCCTGTCTTACAATTTTTTTCTCATCTTTTTGTTTCAAGCTATATGCCTCCTTGTTATATCATTCATTACAATTTACATAAAGTGTATAGTATAGAACTATTTATATACTTTACTATATTACAATTATAGTAAAATAGTAATAGTAAAAGTATATAATTTACTGTTTTATTACATTACATAATGAGTAAAAAGCTTGCTTTCCTAGAAAAATCCGTGTCCACTGATATATTGATAACTCTTTTCAATCAGAAAGGTCAGATGTATTTCACCGAGCTTAAGAAAAAAATCGGTAAAGGTAGCATGTCAACATTAAATATGAGGATATTTGAATTGAAAAATCAAGGATTACTTGACGATAAACTAGAAGATAAATTCGGCGGAAGAAGATATATTTGGTTGACTGAAAAAGGAAAAAGCGTTGCAGAACATCTGAAAGAAATAGAAAAAATTGTATAATAATCTTTTAACTTTACGTTTATTAATTGAATAACTGTTATCAGTTTTGTATTTGGAGGAGGAATATGACCAACAATACACTCGATGTTAAAACCTTAGAAACTTGGCTCTGGAAGCAGCGATACGGATGGCACGATTACAGGATACAGATGGGACTTTACGAACGACGGGACGTATGACACCGGATGGCTTACCTCCGCAACGACGACTCATAGCTATCCCTTGACTGGAACCTATACGGTAAAGCTCCTAGTGAAAGACAACGATGGCGGAAATGACACCGATACGGCGACCGCTATTATTTCAACGGAGGCGGGCGCTCAGCCGACAGCAGAAGCAAATGGGCCTTATTCGGGTTACATCAACTATCCTGTCACATTCAGCAGTTCTGGCAGTATTGGCGGGTCAGAGGGAACAATTGTCTCTTGGTACTGGACGCTTGGGGATGGGGCGGTCAGCAGCCAGCAAAACCCAAGCCATGTGTATACGACTGCTGCAACCTTCACGGTCACTCTCAAAGTAACGAACAACTATGGCAAGACCGATACAGATACAGCCTCTGTCACGATAGCCCAACTGGCACCGAATCAAACACCTCCAGTTGCCGATGCAGGAGGACCATATACGGGTATTGTCGGTACACCGGTCACGTTCGATGGAACGGGAAGCACCGATGCGGATGGAACGATTATCAATTACGGTTGGAACTTCGGAGATGGCTCAGCTGGCCTAGGCGTTTCCCCAACGCATACTTATACATTACTTGGGAACTATACTGTGACTTTGACAGTCACCGACAATGAGAGTTTGACCCATTCGAATTCAACCTCTGCCACCATTAACGTATCAGGACCCCCGACAATCGTGATATCGATAGACCTCTCCAACATCGAACCGATTGAGGAAGAAAACGAAAAAACCATATCAGTGACCGTTTTTTGTTACCACCAAGCAGTGAGCAATATTCACCTTGAAATTTTAGAATCTTCCAACCTCACGATAACATTGCTGTCACCAAATGTCACCCTAAATCCCGGGGAAAGCCGGGAATTACTTGTAAAAATTAAAGCCCCGAAATTAGGTATAGTGAAGAATTCCAAAATAAAAGTATCTGATGAAACAATAATACTAAAAGCAGTGGGTGATGGGAACGTTTCCAGTAATACAGAACAAATTAATCTGAAAGTAATTCAGAAAGACGCAACACCCGGTTTTGAAGCAGTTGCTACTGTTGCTGCTGTAGGATCAGCGGGAGCTCTGGTGACCTTTTTTCGTCGCCGCAACGGAAAGCGGTAAATATTGGCTCTTCCGTTCCCTCTTCCCTCTTTTCCCCTTATTCACCAAAATAAAAAAAGACGAGGGGCTGGAGAATTTCGAGCGCGGGAGGATCTTCGGGTTCATTGAGAATAATCCAGGAACGTACTATACCGAAATCATGAAAAACCTTGGGATTGGGAACGGCACTCTATCCCACCATCTCTATATGCTGGAGAAGATGAATATGATAAAATCAAGGCAAGAGGGTATCAGACACCGTGCGTTCTACATGACGAGTATGGAATATCCTGAGAGGGAAATATTTAGGTTTACAAAATTACAATCTGAAATCCTCAAACTTGTAAAAGAGCAAAGTGGAATTACCGAAAAGGAAATCATAACAAAATTAGGGGAAAAGCAACAAACAATTAGCTATAATATAAAGATGTTACAACGGAAGAATATTCTTCTATTGGAGCAAAAGGGACGAGAGATTTATTGTTATGTAAACGAAGAAATTCCCAAATGATTATTGGTGTTTCTTATATTATCTTATATTTGGAATTAATTTTTTACACCGATTACACAAAATCTTAACATCCCCAAAGGTATCATATTTTGATATGATATCATCTGAGGTGATTTTTTCGAGTTCTTTTTCATTGATACAATCGGTGCATAGAATGTCGGCAGTTTTCATATCTCGCTGGATCCAATATCCAATAATATGTTCTTTTTTTATTTCCATATCAAATCTATCTCCTTTTTTTAATCTTCATTCTTCAAATAAATGGATAAAACCGAGCGGCGAAACATTCGGAGCCCCTCGGTCTTAATCTATCCACTTATTATTTTCCTGTCACATGTGACTCTAAATTCTACGATAATTTTGTTTGTGCGAAATTCTTTTGTAAATGATCCTGTTTCTTATTCTCCTCTGATGGTAAATTTGGAATATGTCTATCGCAAAATTCTGTAAAGAATCTACTGTCTCCGCATGTGCATCTTAACTCCCAGGTGTCGGATCCAGAATCAATAAATGAAAAATGATTGGTTTTTCCACATTTTTTACAGTTTTCGGATACCAATCTTTCAATTCTTTTAAGAAGAGCTTTTTTGGGAAAGCGAAACTCCTTCTCGCATTCTCCGCAAATATATTTACGTTGTAAAATCTTTTTTTCCTTTTTCTCTCCTTTTCCATTATGAGTGTGATTCTTCATGTTTCCGCAATATTGGCAAGGTGGCGGTATTTTTGATGCAATTAAAACAGCATCTAGCCCGTATTCATCAGCCATAGGGCCGATAGGGGATTCATTATCTCGTCTGTATCTCTTTTTTATTGACTTCAAAAGATCTTGGACCCTATCAAATTGCTCCTTCTCGATTACTTTCAATTCATTCCAGGGATTATTTTTTTCATCGCATCCAAAAAGGTCTCCTCTCCAATGCAGATAGCCGATATAGACTGGATCTTGCAGAATTGTTAATACCTTGCTACTGGTTATAGGTTGATCAAATGTTTCTTTATATTTTCCATTGATGATTCGTGCAGTTGCTGAAATATTTTTTACTTGCTCAAAGACCGAAAATATTGCATTAACAATTTCATCACACCAGCTTTTTTTCGTAAGACGATTCGTATCGTTTTTTTCGAATCCAAACGGTGCACCCTTTAATCGATATTCACCTTTTCCAAGAATATTCTGCATACTGAGGAGCATCCGCTCTAAGCGGTGCCCTTGTTCCTGTTCAGCGAGGGTTAATAGCAATCCAATTACGAATCTATCATGAGCCTTCGCGGTGTCAAAGGTTCCAATCGTTGTTATTATTTTTACATCACGTATGCATCGAAGTTGTTCAATTAGCATCGCTCCATAAGGAAGATTTCTAGCCAGTCGATCAATCGCTGGCACAACAATAAAATCGATTCCCTCTGTTTTCGCAATTTCCAGAATCTCTTTGTTGTGTTTTTTTGGGAATTCTTTTCCTGAGCACACTTCAAATATTCTTTTCACTACATGGAGTGATTGTTTCTTGGCTATGTCCTCTACCCATTGCTGTTGAGCAATAAAGCTCGTGCCATCATTTTCCTGTTCTTTTGTGCTAACTCGGGCAATCAATAGTGCATTTTTTGTTTTAGGCTTTTTTTTATCGATATTATTATGCACGATAACTAGAAATATACTTAATATAATTCCAATCATGTTAATTCCTCCAGAGTAAAATGTATGATTTGCGCGAAAATTCTGTATGATTTGAAAATGGTACTATTTAAATTCATGATAAAAATAAAAATATCTTGACCGATTAAATCAGGGAAGGGTGATTTAATCAGACAAATTAATAAATTCTTTGGATTATATTTAATTAACTCTATCATATTTTCCTCCAGATAAAATATTTATTCAATCCTATTTCCGGGTTCGATTTTTCCTAATGCACAAGCAGCAAGTTCAAGCCCAGCCTGACCGCAATGATTTTTATTTAGACAGATTTTGCAGAATTTCTCCTTATAGTTCTCAATCGCAGATTTGTTATTCTTTTTATTAGTCATACAATTAAATCACCTCACCATATTTTAATTATGCATAATGTAAATAATCTTTATAAAATTTTCCATTAAGCATAATGTAATAATTAAATCTGATTGTCCACGTTTATGGAAAATACCAGTGCGGATGGTTATCCACGATGAAGCAGATGAATAAGGACGATGAATAATCAACCTACTAGATAGTTAAAAGCCCTACTGGGGCACTATTACCAAGAGTTAAAAGCTCACATGAAATTTTTATTACGGAATGTATAAATAAATGAATGAGAATTACCGGTGCACATCGGTGATGAAGTCCACCGTGGTTGAAACCAAAACCGCTGTCAACAGCTGATGATTTCTATCATAAAGACATCAGTGATATTGATATGAAAATTCAGCTGTTGAATGACGTAAGAGACTTCATCGGAAACATTTTACAACATTGGTATACTTGGAATGTAATCCATATCTTTTACTCTACACAAAATGTAGTGAAAAAATATATATTTTTTAACAATTCCTGGAGGTTTTTATGTTGGCTATAGACCAGTTTACTATTGCAGCTGTGTGGCTTTCACTTGCGCTCATTTCGACCATTCTTGCATACAAACTGAAAATATCGATGGCTCTTGTGGAAATCTGCGTAGGTGCTTTAGCAGGATTCATCGCCACACAATATATCGGGCCAGATGCCATGCATGCGAATGAAGACTGGTTAATATTCATCGCAAGCTCGGGAGCAATCCTTTTAACTTTTTTAGCTGGCGCTGAACTCGACCCTGCGTCTCTCAAAACAAAAACCAAGGAAATCATGGTCATTGGTTTTATTGGTTTTTTAGCCCCGTTTCTTGGTTGTACTGCTATAGCACGATTCATCTTACAGTGGGATGTGACAGCAAGTTTACTTGCAGGTGTAGCATTATCAACGACATCAATGGCGGTTGTCTACGCGGTGATGCTTGAATATGGATTTAATAAAACAGAATATGGAAAAGGAATTCTTGGTGCCTGCTTCATCAATGATTTATGCACTGTCATCGCTTTGGGTCTTATTTTCGCCCCGTTCACCTATAAAACCGTGATTTTCATCATCATAGCTATTGTGACTTTTATAGCAATGCCTAGGATAACAACCAAACTGATTAAACGGTACGCGTATAAAACAGCCGCGATACGAACAAAATGGATCCTCTTTGTTCTCTTTGCTCTGGGTGCTCTTGCTATCTGGTCAGGCAGCGAAGCAGTACTACCGGCTTATATCCTTGGTATGGTGCTTGCTGGCACCATCAGTAAAGATGACTTCTTCATCAGGAGACTCCGGACATTGACCATCGGGTTTCTCACCCCGTTTTATTTTCTTCGCGCTGGTTCATTAGTTTCTCTTCCAATGGTTCTTGCAGCACCCCTCATTTTCCTTGTTCTTCTCGGAGGAAAGGTCATCACCAAAATCTTTGGATTATATCCTGTGATAGGGAAATTCAGAACTGATAAGCGAGAGCGATGGTATTACACACTTTTGATGTCAACTGGTTTAACTTTTGGAACGATTTCAGCAATCTACGGATTAACACATGGTATCATATCTCAAGAACAATATTCATACCTCGTTGCCGTTGTTATCGCCAGTGCAGTCATACCGACACTGATTGCAAATCTAAGATTTCTCCCTAAACACCTGCTGCATATTCCCATGACCGATGAGGAAATTCCGCAGGAGGATTCGTATAATGGAAATAATAGGAATGAAAAAGAGTAAAATGAGGTGGAAAAGAAATGGCAATTAAAGAGATAAAAGCAAGAGAGGTTTTTGATTCAAGAGGTAACCCAACAGTTGAATGTGACCTGGTAACAGAGAAAGGTTTGTTCCGGGCGATGGTTCCAAGTGGTGCGAGCACAGGGATCTACGAAGCCCTTGAACTCCGAGATAAAGATCCTTCTCGATTTATGGGAAAAGGTGTCTTGAAAGCGGTTTCTCATGTGAATAAACGAATTGCTCCTGCGCTACGGGGTATGGATGAAACAGAACAAGAACACATTGATAAAACAATGATTGAACTCGATGGGACAGAAAATAAATCAGCATTGGGAGCGAATGCGATTCTCTCGGTGAGTATGGCAGCATGCAAAGCAGGCGCCAACACGAATAACCTGCCGTTATATCGACATATGGCAGAACTCGCTCATGTTAGCGAATTTGTGTTGCCCGTGCCTTCATTCAATGTGATAAACGGCGGGAAACACGCGGGAAATAAACTTGCGATGCAAGAATTCATGATTCTACCGGTAGGCGCTTCAAGTTTCAGAGAGGCGATGAGGATGGCTTCTGAGACGTATCATCATCTTAAAAAAGTTATACACGGGAAATATGGTCAGGATGCGACAAATGTCGGTGATGAGGGTGGTTTTGCTCCAAATATCAAAGATGCTCGTGAAGGATTAGACCTCTTAAAGGAAGCGATCAAAAAAGCAGGATATACGGGAAAAATAAAGATAGGTATCGATGCGGCTGCATCAGAATTTTTGAAAGGCGATAGCTACGATCTTGATTTTAAGAATCCGGAGAACCAGGGTACCATGCGAAAAACCGGGGATGAAATGATTGCCTTGTACAAGGAATTTATCCATGACTATGATATCGCTTTTCTTGAGGATCCTTTTGCTCAAGATGATTGGAAAAACTTTACAAAAATAACCGAAGCAGTGGGGCGAGAGATAGAAATCATAGGCGATGATTTACTGGTCACGAACCCGAAACGAATCGCGATAGGTATTCAAAAGAAGGCAGTGAATGGATTACTACTGAAGGTAAATCAGATAGGAACAATAACCGAGAGTATCACAGCGTGTAAAATGGCGCAAGGTGCTGGTTGGGGTGTGTTTGTCAGTCATCGAAGCGGTGAAACTGAGGATAGTTTTATTGCTGATTTAGTGGTAGGATTAAAAACCGGACATATCAAAACAGGTGAAAGGTTAGCGAAGTACAACCAATTACTACGGATTGAAGAAGAATTGGGTGGTAATTGTAGATACGCTGGAGCAAAATTTAGGAACCCTTGATGAGACCGTTCTAATCATGTGGATTAGAGATAGTTCCAGGAAAGGATATGATAACTGAAAAAGAAAAAAAGGAACTTAAAAAATTTATCCGTTCACGAGAGCAACCAGAAGGAGGGTTTAGTTTTTCATCAACAACACCTCCCACTCTTGAGGACACCTATTTTGCTCTCCGACTCCTCGAAGAGCTACAAGAATATACCATAGGCACACAAACAGTATCGTATATTACCCAGTTAAACGGAAAAGAGTTCCATCACCCAAAACATCTGTACCAATTAGCCACCATCTATAGAATAACTCATCTCACGGCTTCTCAGGATTCCTTACGCGATACTATTACTCACAATCATGAGATCGTACTCAATACTCTCCCTAATCTTTACTATATGGTGTTGACTCTGGAGTCCCTTCGCATAAACATACCCCTCACACGAAACGAACTAACTGTTCCTTTATCAGCACAACTGAAACCTATAAAATCAATGGAGGAATGCAAACAAATCATCGTCCTGATGATAAAGTTACTTATTCCTTTTAAGCAACAAGAATATGTTCATTTGATTCAAACCAGTCAAAACCATGATGGTGGTTTTGGCATGGTCCCACATTCAACATCCTTTTTAGAGCCGACTTATCAAGCACTACGTGGTCTGAGAGAATTACATGCGTTTCCAGTCGATATCAATGAATGTGAACGTTTTGTTCATTCATGTATGACAAATATCGGTGGCTTCGGTCGGCAGATAACCACGGTACCAGCTCTTGAATACTCGTACTACGCTTTTCTCAGTCTGAAAATCATAGATGAAATGAAAAAAAATCATATCGAATAGCGTAAATATTGAAAATTGAAAGGATGCTATGATGCGAAAAATAAATGTAGGTCATCATGACACAAGAAGAACAAAAGCTCTCAAATTAATCATTTTATTGGGAAT
>Ga0315277_10003965_pt1 | contig 19867 bp, 8 predicted proteins | sample YL17G05_15_MG_FD_203695 | JGI IMG/M metagenome (GOLD analysis project Ga0315277, IMG submission 203695) | Sediment microbial communities from Yellowstone Lake, YNP, Wyoming, USA - YL17G05_15 | ecosystem: Environmental > Aquatic > Freshwater > Lake > Sediment | place: USA: Wyoming | collected... | reverse complement strand
CGATGGAGACGCCGCCGGAGGAGCGCCTGCCGATCAAGACCTACGTCCTCGAGCACGACAGCCGTCTCATCCGCGAGGCGGTCCTGCGGGAGCGGGAGCGCGGCGGCCAGGTCTACTTCGTCCACAATCGCGTCCACAACATCGAGGTGGTGGCGCGCCGGCTCCGCGACCTCGTGCCCGAGGCGGAGATCGCCGTCGCCCACGGCCGGATGCCGGAGGAGCAGCTAGCGGGGGTGATGCTCGACTTCGTGAAGGGCGCCGTTGATGTCCTGGTCTGCACCACGATCATCGAGTCGGGGCTGGATATCGCCAACGTCAACACGATCATCATCAACCAAGCGAACCGGCTGGGACTGGCGCAGCTCTATCAGCTCCGCGGGCGCGTCGGTCGCGGTGTCAGTCGGGCCTACGCCTACCTCCTCTACGACCGCGACCGTTCGTTGAGCGAGCCCGCCCAGAAGCGCCTCCAGACCATCTTCGAGGCGACGGAGCTGGGGGCGGGCTTCCAGATCGCCCTTCGCGACCTGGAGATAAGGGGCGCCGGCAACCTCTTGGGAGCGGAGCAGAGCGGGCATATCGGGGCCGTCGGCTTCGACCTCTACTCCCGCCTCCTGGCCGACGCCGTCGAGCGCCTGAAGGCCCTCCAGCGCGGCGAGAAGCCGCCCCCGCCGTCCGAGGTCACGCCGCCGCTGACCATCGACCTGCCCCTGACGGCGCATATCCCCGAAAGCTACGTCGGCGACATCAACCTGCGTCTCGCTCTCTACCAGCGCTTGGCCGCAGTGCGGACGGTGGAGGAAATCGATGGGCTGGCTCAGGAACTGAAAGACCGTTTCGGCCGCCTGCCGCGGTCTGTGCGGACCCTCCTCTACGTCGTGCGCCTGCGGACGCTGGCCCGCGAGGCGGGCGTCCAGTCGATCCAGGCGGAGGACGGGGAGATCGTGCTGCGGATGGTGGCGGGCCGGCGTCTGCCCCAGGAGAGAATACGGCGGGAGGCGCCGCCGGAGAGCTGGGTGGGCCCGACCTCGGTGCGGCTGAGTCGGGGCCGGCTCGGCGACCGCTGGCAGGAGGCGCTGCTCGCGCTGGTGGAGGGACTGGCGGCGGAGGCGCCGGCGCGGCCACCGGCGGGAGGCTAGCGCCTACCTGATCGCCTTCTCCGTATATCCCACGTGCCACTGCCCATCGCTGCTCTTCGCCGAGTACCACACCCGGAACACACCCCCGGAGTCGTACAAGAAGGTGGAACGGTATATACGCTCGGCGTCCCAGCCGCTGCTTGGGGAGAGGACGGGGTCGGGGTGGACCGTCCAGATCAGGCCGTCCTCGCTCGTCGCCAGCCTCAGCCTTGCCCCCGCCACCGGCGAGTCGACAAAGAGCATCCAGTACTCGGATCTCTCCTTGACATAAGTAATATCGAAGTGCCAAGGTGCGCTGTTGATGCTCACCGGTTCGAGAGGCGACCAGCTCACACCGTCTTCGCTGGTGGCGCGAACAACCTCGTCGCCTGTGGTCAGCCATAGCTCGAAGCGCCCGTCCCGGTAGACGACAGCCGGCGAGAGGTAAAGCGGTTCCTTGGCGACGTCCCAGCTAATCACAGTTTGGGATCCTTCCCAGTGGATGCCGTCCGAAGACCTCAGCAGGCGCAAGCGGTTCTCGTTGGTGGTGCTGCAGTACTCGGCGCGTCGCTGTTCCATGTAGTAGAGATAGAGCTCATCACTGCGTGGGCTGTAGACGATGTCGGGATCGCTGTTGTGGTCGCAGAGGGGAAAGGCCACCACGGGGTTCGTGAGGCCCGGCGGCGTCTCCCATGACGAGCCGTCGTCGGACGCGACGACATGGGGGTTTTCGCGGCCGGCGCTGTCGTAGTAGTTAGGCGTTACTGCCATCCAGTACTTGTACCCCCGCCAGCCCTCGGGGAAGTAGACGATGTCGGGGTGGACGACCTGCCCCGAGCCGTCGTATGTAGGGATGTCCTGGTGCGTCGCGGCGTTCGCCAGTCCCACAGGGAGCGGTTCGGTCTTCGTGGGTTCCGCTGTCGCAGCCGCCGCCTGCCCGGTCGGCGTCGTGGGGGAGGCGCTCTCTCCGCCGTCCCGGCACGACAGCGCGATCAGCCCCAACAGCGAAACCAGCACCAAGGTCGTTCGTCTCATATCCGCCCTCGCTCGTCAATCCAGCGCGAAGCTCCGGCTTTCCAGCCCAGGATGGTTATTCGCCCTCTCCCTGTCAAGAGGGAAAGCGCCTTCCGTCGTTGACATCTGTTCCCCGGCGCGGTTAGAATGCGCCCTGTCCCCCTAGCGCCTGAGGAGGAGCGCAGTTGGAGAAGCTCTCTTTGACCAACCTGAACCCAGCCGCGATACCGCAGCCGGGACGTATCCCTCTTCTGGCGGCGGTGTACGCGCTCGGGTTGGCCCTCTTCCTGGCTATCGAGCCGACGAAGTCGTGGCTGCTGGTCTTCGTGACGGTCCTGGTGGCCCTGGGCACCGACGGGATTGTGCGGGCCCACCCCAAGAGCATCTTCCGCGATGCCATCGACACGGTGCCCCATCTCGTAGTGCCGGCGATCGTCGCCCTCGCCTTCGGCTTCTTCCTGGAAGACACGGTGGAGGGTTACTGGTCGTTGCTGGCGGCGCTGGTAGCGGGTGTGATCATGGCGGGGGTCATCTACGCCGAGTATCTCTCCGTCGACAGCGAGGGGGGATCGCCTGCGGTGGCCCGGTTTGGGCTCAACGTCGTTACCTATCTCAGTGCCTTCGCCCTGTACGCGGTGTTCTACAGCTTTGAGGTGGATCTCTTGCCGGCCGCCGTATGTGTGGGCCTGGTCAGCGCGGTTCTGGGAGCGGAGATACTGCATGCGCCTGTGACGGTGCGTGGTCCGGTCGCTCAGGCTAGCCTGCGGGCGCTTGGTTTCGCCGTCGCGATTGGTCTGATCGTGGCGGAGGCGCGTTGGGTGCTCTACTTCACCCCCCTTGATGGTTTCCTGGCGGCGGTCTTCCTCCTCCTCGTCTTCTACGTCGCCACTGGCCTCATGCAGCATTATCTGGTGGGGCATCTCTCCGGTTCGGTCATCGTCGAGTTCGCGATGGTGGCCTCGCTGGGAGTGGCCATGGTCATCCTTGGGCACTCCTTCACCGCGGCCTAGATTCCCCCCTTTCCGTGGGGTGTCGCCTGCCTTTTGCAGGCTAGGTCTCCTCTTGGGCGACGGCCGACGATTGTGCCGGTGGGACAGCGGGGCGTGGTCCGGCGGCTGGAAGCGGAGCAGGGATGGCTTGTCGCGGCGGTTCCTGTCTGTTAGTATGGGGCAGGTCGGGGTGTAGCGCAGCTCGGTAGCGCGCCTGAATGGGGTTCAGGAGGTCGTGGGTTCGAATCCCACCGCCCCGACCAGATTCAAAATCCGCCTTTTCACCGCGATTACTCCCTCGAAAACTTACTAGTTAAGAAGTCTTCTGCCCTTTCAGGAAGTCTTGACAAGACCTCTTCCTCGAACGAACGGGTGCCAGAAGGCGACCTCCTGTCTAGTATTCAGGAGGTCTACTTGGCCCGCTCGAGATCTGACCCCAGTTCTCCAATCGAACTCCGATGAAACTAGAAGATGATCGTCTCAAGTATCACAGCCGGGTCACACTCCGGTCACACTCGCATCACGCGTCTGTCACAGGGCGCCCTGGCTCAGGCGGATAGAACGGTTTCCTAAACCGCGTGTTGCAGGTTCGAGTCCTGGCGGGGGTACCAGGTTCAGCCGAGGGGAAACCACGCCACTGGTTTCACAACTCTCTCTCGGGCCCCCTACAAGCGCCATCGCGCACCGGATCTCGCAGGCGGCTCTCCCGTGATGCTCACCGGCTCGAACGGATCCCTCACCTGCCGGCCACAGCCTATTGCTACGGTCTGCGCAGGCCTCAGCGTGGATCTTGAGATAAGCGCGCGAACGCCCTCGAATCACCCGCCGCAGCCGGCACTGCCCGTTGATGGTGGTAGGATTTGGCCGGAAGGCGTCGAAGACGCCACGGGGGGAGCGGGTTGGGCCGAAGGTGAAGGCGCGGGCGGAATTGTCTCCTCGCAACGTATCAACACGGATTCCTGGACATCCCCTGCCGTCACTACGACGGGCACGCCCCGGAGGACTCCCGACAACGGAGTGACGGTGGAGGTGGCGATGCCATCAATCGTCTTGGCCACTATCGGGGTGGCAATGCCCAATACCTTCACGTCGAAGTGAACTTCGTTGCCGTTGGCCACGGGGCTGCCTTCAGCGTCAATGACGATTGCGGACACAGTCGAGCCGGCGGTGCCGTCGCAGACCAGCCCTGCTGGTTCCGCCGTAATCCTAAGGTCAGCGGGCGGTCCTACGACGGTGAACCGCACGGACTTGCGGTCGACCTCAGCCATTGGGTCGAGCTCGAAGGGGCACTCGGCGCTTTCGTAGCAGAGGCTGCCGTCGAGTCGCGCCGTTAGAGGGATGGTCCTGCCGGTGACGGTCACCGTGCCGGTCTCATCCGTGCCGCAGAGGACGTTCGCTGTGCCGACCCCCAAGTCACCGAGGTCGAGCGTGGGGGTCAGAACGTCCGCCGTGATCCCGCTGTGCCGGTCATCCGTCTTCCAATCGATGAAGGCGCCGGTCACTTGGGTGCCCTCTCTATCGAGGGCGCGCGCGAGGACCACGGTCTTCTCGGGGAGCCCGAGCGCATCGGCAAACCCCTTTGCTGTGTCCTCCATAGGACAGGCGGCAGCATCGAGCCCAGTCTGGATGGTGTTCTCAAGCACGGTTAGCTCCACATCGTGGGGCTCACCCACGACGGTAAAGTCGAGGCTCATCTCGCGGCTTCCCTGTCGCACAGTGACAGTCCCGGGTCCGGGCTTTGAGCTCTCGAGGCACGTCGGCGCCGCCGGGTTCCCACTCTCGCAAGGCCAGAGCCAGGCAACCACCACGCCGTCACCCCGTACGCCGTCACCGTCGCAGTCCTCATCCTCGGTGTCGCACATCCATTCGTAGCCCTCGTCGCCCCAGAGGCTCGTGCGATCAAACATGCCCGCGCTCGTCTCGAAGGTCACGGGCTCATCGTTGCTCACGAAGGCCAGGATGAATAGTTGGCCGTCCTCATTGTGCATCTGGTTCGCGTCCAAGTCGATTGCCGCGAAATCATCCGGCTTGAAAGGAGGGGTGCTGTCGGGGTCCACCAGGGCAGCGACATTGTGGAGGCTTAGCGGCATATACATCGTGTAGCAGTCGAGAGGGATGGTACCGTCCATTAGCCACGCAAGGCAAATAGAGGGTGACAGCGCCAAGAGGTCGGTAGGACGTGCCCCAACCTCCTCGCCCGTTCGCAGGCCGGGCAATCCTCCGAGAAGAGCCGCACCGGATATCGCCAAAGCCAACGCGATGCGCCTATAGAGTTTCATCGGAACCACGCTTAATGACTGTCCGGCCCCTAACCTTCCAGCGAGCGGGAGAGCTCCTCGATCGCCCGCCGCACATCGGGCACCTCGACCAGCTTGCGGGCCTCGTCCAGCTCCGCGCGGGCGTTCTCAAGCTGGCCCCGCGCTCCAAAGAGGAGCGCCCAATGGTAGTGAAGCTCCGCGCGGGCCTCTGAGGGAAGCGTCGCGAGGCCTCGCAACGCCTCGTCGAGGTCTGCTTCCGCGCGTTCATAGTCGCCAAGGAGAGAGTATGCGTACCCACGTCTGTCGAAGCCCGCCGTGTAGTGCGGGTCAAGCTCCAGCGCTTTGTTGAGGTCCTCCAGCCCGCGTTCGACCTGACCAGAATCAACGTAGGCCGATCCCCGCGCGCTCAGCAAGTATGCAGTCGGATCTCCCTCGAGCTCTAGCAGGCGGGTGGCGTCCTTGATGGCAATTTCGTATTCCCCTGAGTATCGGGCCACATACAGACGCGTGTAGAGCTCGCTCTCGTCCAACTCTACGGCGCGATTCGCATCGGCCAGCGCTTCCGCCTTGAGGTCGAGGTACAGGTGTGCGATGGCCCGGTTGCTGTAGGCGAGGGTACTGTCAGCGTCCAGCTCGATGGCTTGCGTCAGATCTGCCTCCGCCTCCTCGTAGCGACCCATGACCCGGTATGCGGTGCCCCGATTCAACCAGGCCGTGGGGTTGCGGGTCTGAACCCCGAGTAGCCTTGATTCGTACTGGACTCCCTCCTCGTACTCACCCTGGTTGAACGCTATGAGCGCGAGCTGGTCGAGAGAGACTATGTGATCCGGGTTCAGTTCAAGGACGCGCAGACAGTCCGGCTCGGCTCGCTCATAGTCTTTGACGGCAGCCAGAGCCAGACAGCGAACGAAATAGGCGTCCCAAGCCTCGGCATCCGCAGGGAGGGGCCGCGTGGCCATATTGAAATCCTCCGCGGAAGCGCTGACCTCTCCCTGCTTCGCTTCTGCCCAGGCTCGAATGGCATAGCCCGCCGGGTGATCAGGCCGCAGCTCGACTAGACGGCTGCCGTCAGCCACGGCAGATTCCAGATCATCCTCTTGTATCAGCACGCGGCCTCGCGCCAGGTAGCTGGCAGCGAAGTCGCCGTCCAGCTCGATTGCCCGGTCAAGGTCAGCGTGGGCATGCTCGAAGTCGCTTTCGGCCAAGTAGCGCTCACCTCGCAGATAGTAGGCCATGCTGACGTCGGGGAAGAGCTTGATCAGTCGGCTGAAGCTCTCGATGTTTCCTGGCGTGTCCACATCGTTAGCGGAGACGATGACCGCCTGTCGCATCCCAAACCAGGCCACCAGCCCGAAGGCTATCGCCATGATCAGCGGCACCTCAAACCCGAAGAAGCCCAACTGGTAAGCCGCCGTTTTCGCGCGCAAGCGGCGGCCTGCCAGGGAGGCAGCAAGAAAGCCGGCAATAGTCACGGCGGATGAAACGGCCATGAGTCCGGCGAACAAGCCCCCTTGCAGCCCGGCCCGCGCTTCAGAGTTCGGCAGTGCGCCGTACTGATAGCAGGCCAACAATGCCACCACCAGCACACCCCCTCCTGCGTCCAGCAGCCCTAGCTGCCGCAGCGCAGCCCAGCGGCGCCCTTCTTCGATCTCCTTTGGGCCCAGAGCGGCGCGGCGCAGGCGGGCCCAGCCCCGTGCCTGGAGTCGCAGCAGCACCGTCCAGGCCACAGCCACAACGAGGGTGCCAAAGACCACCGCAAGGGGCAGCGAATAGTCCCCGAGCAGGACTCGCAGCGTAGCTGCGCCCACGTACATCGACGATAGCCGATCCAGAGCGTTGAACCGCAGCAGCCCCGCCAGCGCGCCATATCCCACGAGAACGGACAGCAGGCCCAGGAGCCAACCGCCCAACGCCACGCCGATTAGGACCGATGGAGGGACAATCCGCCTCATTAGCACGGGCACCGCCAGGTGAGCGAAAACGATGCCCGCCAGCAGCAACGGCAGGCCGCCCAGGGCGACAGCCAGCAGCACCGACGAGAGGTTGAAATCGATTACCTCGAATGGCAATCCGAGTGTGAGCAGATTGGGCTGCGGCCGGCGGGTCGCGAAGAGCAGGAACTCCGGGAGGACCAGCGCCAGCGCCAGCAACGCCTGCAGCGCCGCCGCGGCCGCGCGGGTTGATCCTGCGGGCCGCCTATGGGCAGTGTACAGTCCCGCCAGAGAAGCCATGTTCAGCAGTCGGTTGGCGGTGCGGCGGTGGCTCTTCGCCTCTGAAGGTGCCTGTAGCTGGTCGGCGCGTTCACCGGCGGCCAAGTAGTACGCCGCCGCCCGCTCTGTGTGGCCCGCTTCCCGATAGTGGAAAGCCATCTGTTCCGGCTCCACCTCCATCCCCTCTTCTCGCACCAGTTCAAGCGACTCCGCCGCTCTCAGGTGCAGTTCGGCTCGCTCACGCCGCAGCAGCCCCTCATAGAGCGCCTGCTGCACCACAGAGTGCCGGAATTGATAACCACGGTGTTCAACGCCAGATAGCTCGTCGAGCAGCCCAACGTCGCATAGCTGGGCCAGAGATTCGTACAGCCGCTCGCTGACCGTTGTGGCTAGCTTCAGCGGTTCCTCGTAGAATGACTGCCCGAAAATACTTGCCTCCCGCAGCACCTGACGGCTCGTCTCGTCTAGCTCGTCAACGTGAGCGACCACAGCTGTCTCGATGGACTCGGGAAGGCGCCCTCCGTCGGATACCGCGGCGGCGGTTGCCAAGAGCTCTATATAGAGCGGATTTCCACCCGCCTGCGACACGATGTCCAACGCTCTCTCCTCGGACAGATCGGGGGCGATGGCAAGCACGAGGACTCGCGCCTGCTCCTCGGTAAGAGGCTCCAGCGTGATGGAGTCCGCTGCCGGCAGACCGTGGAGACGGCGACCTTTGGGCTGCCGGAGCAGCAGAGTCAACACCGGCAGTGCAGCCAGGCGCGGCAGGAGCTTCTCGACAACATCGACAGTGGCACTGTCGGCGCGATGCAGGTCATCCAGAACAAGGGCGACAGGACCGTTTCTAGCGAGCGCTTCGATTACCTCGGCCAGCCCCTCGACCAGCCAATCACGCTCAACCTCAGGGGCATCCGCGAGCTCATGAGCGCGCGCCAACGCCTCAATTCGCTCCCGGAAACTCGGCGCCAGGTTCTCCTGCAGCGAGGGAAGTAGCTGCAACAACGGCCCGAACGTGCGAGGTGGCGTATCTGCGCGGGTGTAGATAACCTGCTGAGGAGGCGTCCCGGCTGTCGCGAAATGATGTGCCAGCAGCCTCGTCTTGCCGACGCCAGCCTCTCCCCCGATGTGCAGCACGCGTGCGGGCCCCGCTTTGACCGCGGACCACAGCTCCGCTATGCGCTGCAAGTGCTGCTCGCGCCCCACGAAGGGCGTATCGCTTGGCGCGGGGACCAGCCTGACAGGGGCCGCAGCCAGCGTCTCCACACAGTAGCAGGCCACTGCCTCCGTGCGACCCTTGACCGCGAACTCCTGCCGGTCTCCCCACCGGAACTGGCGGCGCGCCAGACGTCGCGTCATCTCGCCTACCAGCACCGCGCCCGGTTCAGCCGCCTTTTCCAGACGGGCGGCGACGTTCACGGCGTCGCCGGTGACCGTGTAGCCGCCCGGGCCGACGGCACCGGTTACCACCAGCCCGGTGTTGAGCCCGATACGCATGCTCAACCCCTGGCCAAGTCGATCCGTAAGCTGCGGCGTCAACTCCTCGAGCGCACGCTTCATCGCCAGGGCCGCCGCCACCGCCTTGCCGGCGTCGTCCTCCTGCGCCTTGGGGGCTCCGAAGAGCGCCATGATCTCGTCGCCGACGACCTTGTCCACGTAGCCGCCGAACCGTTTGATCTCGGTGGAAAGACGGTCGAAGCAGAGGCTTAGGATGGTCTGGATCAGCTCGGGGTCGCGCGTCTCGGAGACGGACGTGTAGCCGACTAAGTCAGCGAAGAGGACTGTTACGAGCCTGCGCTCTTGCGGATGGTCTACGCGCTCTTGGCTCATCATGGGCCGTCCGGAGTGAACCAGAAGCCAACGCGAGACAGGCGATGAATCGAGAGTAACTATACCACAGGTTTGTCAATTTGCAAGACGCATCCTCTTGACAGAATGCATGAGAGTGCTATAATCCTGTCCTCGTTCTCACTTCCTCGGTGGTGGTGGCTCGGCGGCACGCTTAGGACCCCTTATGGCGGGTGAAGGGGATCCCATGGACAGCAAGACGCTGTCAGCGGTCAAGGGCAGAGGCAGGACGACTCTGGAAGCCACAAACAGTCGGGGCCACCGGCGAAACCTCGCGCTGCCACGATTGCGCGCACCAGCAACGGCAGGAGACCGGCGGTGGCGCGCAGCCGCCATCTTTACCCTGGCGCTGGTGGGACTCCTGCTCACCGACGGCACCGCCGAGGCCAACATCATTGTGTCCCCTGACACCGCGGGAAATGTGGGCCAGTACACCTCGCTGGCCCTGGACGCCGGCGGCAGGCCCGTGGTCAGCTACTTCGACGTGAGCAATGGCGACCTGAAGGTGCTACACTGCGGCAACGCCGATTGCTCCACCGGCAACAGCATCACGTCTCCCGACACCGTGGGAAATGTGGGTCAGTACACATCCCTGGCCCTAGACAGCAGCGGCTACCCCGTCATCAGCTATCGCGACGCGACCAATGATAAGCTGAAGGTGCTGCACTGCAACGACTCCAACTGCGCGGGCGGCGACGAAAGTGTCACTTCTCTTGACACGGGGGGATACACGACTTCGCTGCTTCTGGACTCGAGCGGCAACCCGGTGGTCAGCTATATCGACGACAACTATGAGTTGAGGCTGCTGCACTGCGGCAACGCCAACTGCACCGCCGGTAACAGCACCACTTCTCCAGATACAGGTCTCCGCGAGTGGTACACGTCACTGACCCTTGACCCTTCCGGCAACCCCGTAATCGCGTACCAGGACTATTTGTACTTTGATCTCAAAGTGCTGCACTGCGACGATCCCTACTGTGCCGACGACGAGAGCAGCAACATCACTTCCCCTGATGCAACGGGGAGTGTGGGAGATTGGCCTTCGCTTGCTCTGGACTCGGGCGGCAACCCTGTGGTCAGTTACTACGACACGACCGGAGGAAAGCTCAAGGTCCTCCATTGCGGGAACGCCAGTTGCACCGAGGACAACAGCATTTCCTCTCCCGATACGCCAATAAGCGGAGGGATCGCCGGCAATCTCAGCACCTCACTCGCCCTCGATTCGCTCGGGAGGCCGGTAGTGAGCTACCATCACGAGATCAACCAAGATCTGAAGATCTTGCACTGCGGCAACTCGAATTGTACCGCTGGCAATACTACCGCCTCTTCCGATACAGCAGACTCGGTCGGCTCCGACAGCTCCATGGTCCTGGACGCCACAGGTAGACCGGTGGTCAGTTACTTCTATGACACCGGCGCCGACCTTAGAATGCTGCACTGCAGCAACACCAACTGCGCCACCAGCACTCCCGCGGCCAATACCATCGTGTCCCCCGACACCATAGGCGAAGTGGGTCACGATACCTCGTTGGTCCTGGATGCCGGTGGCAGGCCCGTGGTCAGCTACTATAACAACACCAACGGCGATCTCAAAGTGCTGCACTGCGGCGACCCCAACTGCACCGCTGGCAACAGCATCACCTCCCCCGACACAGTGGGTTACGTTGGCGAGACTAGTTCGCTGGCCCTGGACGGCGGCGGTCGACCTGTGGTCAGTTACCGCGATGCAACAAATTACGACCTGAAGTTGTTGCACTGTGGCAACGCCGACTGCACTGCCGGGAACAGCATCACCTCCCCAGACACAACGAACGGCGCCTACACGTCGCTGGCTCTGGACAGCAGCGGCAACCCCGTAGTCAGCTACCAAGGCGGCGCCTACGACCTGAGAGTGCTGCACTGCAACGACGCCAACTGCACCGGTGGCGACGAAAGCATAACCTCCCCAGACACCGGAGGCATGGTCGGCTACGACACCTCGCTGGCTCTAGACGCCTCAGGCTACCCGGTCGTCAGCTATCTCGACTTCACGAATGCAAACCTCAAGATGCTGCACTGCAACGACGTCAACTGTGCTGGCGGCGACGATAGTATCACGTCCCCAGATACCGTAGGCGATGTGGGTGGCTCCACCTCGCTCGCCCTCGACGGCAGCGGCAACCCCGTGGTCAGCTACTGGGACTACACTAACAGCCGCCTAAAGGTGATGCACTGTAATGACTCCAACTGTGCTGGCGGCGACGAGAGCATCACGTCCCCAGACAGCGGAGGCTGGGCGGACGTGAGCACATCGTTGGCCCTGGACGCCAGCGGCTTCCCCGTGGTCAGCTTCTTCTACGGGACAACCTTCGATCTCAAGGTGATGCATTGCAGCGACGCCAATTGCGCCGGTGGTGACGAGAGTATCACCTCCCCAGATACTGAAAGGTCTGTGGGCTACTACACATCGCTGGCTCTGGATGCCGCCGGGAACCCCGTGGTCAGCTACTACGACGGGACCAACGACGACCTCAAGATACTGCACTGCGTCACGCCCACCTGCGCGGTGCCTTTCATAAGCACCGTTGCCGGTCAACATGACACATCCGGCTTCGCTGACGGCGCTCCCGCCAACGCTCGCTTCGACTCCCCGCAGGGCATATACGAAACGGCTGACGGGAGCCTCTACATCGCCGACAAGAACAACGACGCGATCCGCAAGACAGACCCAGCGACGGGGAACGTCAGCACCGTCGCCGGCCGCGGTGCCGGCTGTGTCACCAACCCTACGCCGCCTCACGATGGCTGCCTGGCGACAGAGGCCACCCTCTCCGACCCCCGCGATGTCTTCGTCTCCAGCAACCCGGGCGACATCTATATCGCTGACACAGGCAACCACCGGGTCCGAAAGGTGGACGGAGGAACGGGGATAATCACCACAATCGCCGGCACCGGGACGCAGGGGTACAGTGGAGACGCGGGTGCGGCTACGGCGGCTAAGCTCGACAGCCCCAGCGGAGTCGCTATCGATGAATCAGGCAACGTGTACATCGCCGACACGGGCAACAACCGCATCCGCAAGGCAGACGCGGCAACCGGCATCATCACCACCATCGCCGGCAATGGCACGGCGGGGTATGCGGGGGACCACGGCGCCGCCACGTCAGCCGCACTGAACGGCCCACGCGACGTTTTCCCCTGGGGCTCCATGTACGCAGGAACGACCGACCTGATCATCGCCGACACCGGCAACAACCGAATCCGCTGGGTCCACGGCCCTTCCGGCATCATCGACACCTTTGCCGGCACCGGCACCGCCGGCTTCTCTGGCGACGGAGAGGCCGCGATCCAGGCAAAGCTCAGTGCCCCAGAGGCCGTGGCCTCCGACGCCTCCCTCGCCGTCTACGTCGCCGACACCCAGAATGACCGCATCCGCCGCATCGGCTTCGGTGGCGCCGTCATCGCCACCATCGCTGGCGGCGGCAGCGGCTGTCCCGCGAACTCCACGCCACCTTACGACGGGTGTCCGGCGACGGACGCCGTCCTCGACAAGCCGGCGGGTTTTGCCGTGGGCAGTTGCATCGGCTCCGACACGGACAATGAAACCATCCGCAAGATCGACTGCGCCACCGGGCTGCCGGTCGGCGGCTTCACGGGGGCCACCGGCTGCACATACGGCACGGTCGCCACCATCGATTTGGCCTTCGTGCTCTTGCCCCTTGCCATCATCCTTCGCCGGAGCCGAATCGGCACGTGGTTCCTGGGGACTCGGAAGGTAGGCAGGCCATGATCAACGACAGGGCGGGGACTGCTTCCCTAAGGCGAACAGCCCGCATAGGCGGTCTGGGGCTGCTCGCCCTAGTGGCCGTGTTCCTGGCCTCGGGAACCCCTGACGCCGCCTTTGCTGCCTATTCCAGCACCCTGGACTGGGACGTGTCCATGTCCGCTCCCGTCTCGACATGTGCTGGGCATCCACCGGGCAACGATGGCGACAGCTACATTGACCCAGGCGAATGTCCTAATGTGACCTCCAGCTTTTGGATTCAGCGGGCGGGCGGCGCGGGCGGCACTCAGTCGTTGTTTGACAGGGCCAGCGTCATCTGGACCACTGGACCCCTCGCCGGCGATGTGACCGGCGACGGCATTTCCGATGCCCAGCACGGCCTGGCCCCTAACCAGCCCAGTACGTGGGGTGCCAAGGTGGGCATGGTCAGCCTTCAGATGCAGTCAAATCTGCTCATCGGAGCGCTGACCCAGAACAACATTGACGACGTTGGTAGCGCAAACGACGCCAAGGTCACCGGCCAGCCTATCCGCTGCGGAGTCGACGTCGGCGGCAGTAGCGAGGTGGACACCCTACCGCTCCAAGATTCCTTCGAGCTCTGGAACGCTGTCCCAGACGATAGAAACGGCACGATCCCCGCCTCGGAAAGCCAGCTGCCGGATACCGAATACCCCGCTAGCTGTGACCCGACAGGTAAGACTGCCAACCATGCCTGTGCCCCCCGGGCCGTACGCAAGCTGCCGCAGCCCATCCTCAACCTCGAGACCGCCATGGGCCTATCGCCCGCCTCCAGGGTGAGTCGCGCCTACGGCATCGCCAAACTTCCCATCGTTGGTGGCATTAGCAGCAATCTCGATGTCAACTTCCTCGTCTATAGCCTGTATAGCAAGGGGATAGACGGCTACTTGAGTGTCACCCTCATCCAGTACCCAGGTCTGCCTTCGCCCGATCCCACCTACTCGAACTACAACCCGCTATCCCAGACCGTTCAGACTTGTCCTCCCTACTGGACCGAGGTCACCATCTCCGGCGTCACTGCCGTGCCTGACTTCAATGAGGATGGAGCATCTGACCTTAGCGTAACGCCACAGCTCAACCGCCTCGTCGTTTGCGGCGGCCCGGGTTGCAGCACCTATGACTACTCCATCGAGACGTCTATGGCCGCTGACTATGACGGTGACACTCGACCCGCCTATGCCGACCGCTGCGACACCGACCCGGCTTCGGGCAGCGACGCCAACGACAGCGACGGCGATACCCTCACAGGAACCTGCGACACCAACGGCGAGGGTACCAATCCGAAGGTCGGGAGTTGGAACAGCGCGCCGCCCTGGGACACCGGTCAGGACGTGGACGGTGACGGGTACATGAACTATGTGGACAACTGCCCCACGACGCCCGACAGCGACACCAACAACGACGGGCACATCGACTACCAACAGGACACGGACGGCGACACTGTCGGCAACCTCTGCGACCCTGCCCCCAGTACGCCGGGCGACGGGAAGGGCTACCCGAACCCTTCCCCTGGCATGTTCGTCGACTACGATGACATCTGTCGGGACCCCTGGACCGTAGGCCAGTCTGAGACGAGCGGTGATGGCGGACGCCAGTGCCTCAAGCAGAACAGCGTGATCACGGGCTGGGAGGATTCCAATGACGACGGCGTGCCCGACTACCTAGACCTGACCTCCCTCCCGGGCGGCCATGTGATGGCGGACTGCGACAGCAACAGCGACCACGACGGATTCGTGGACGCGGTCGAGGCGGCGCCGACCAATGTGCGGCCCTGCCCACCATCAACAGCGTATGGGAAAGGCAGCGATCCGCTGGATGCCTCCTCTCCGGGCGCAGGGCCTGTCGGCGGCATAGCGGAACTACCCGCTGAATCGAGCGCCAACTCTGAACGCCCGGATGGCCCCCCCTTGGGTATCCTCGCCCTGGTCGCGATCCTGGCCGCGGGCGCCCTCTTGTTCGCAGCCGGCGGGTGGCACAGCCGCAAACGCTGGCGCGGCTAAGGCTTTCCCGGACACAAGAGCCGAAGCGCGGAGGACACCATCTTGCAGCGGGCATCGCTTGTTCTCGAAGAAGCCCCCCTGTTCTTTTCCTTGGCGCCACGGGAGGTCGCTTTTCTACGCGAAAGGGTGCACTTGCGCAGCTTTGAGCCCGGCGCTCAGCTCCTAGTGGCAGACGAACATTCACCCGGTCTGTATGTGATCAAGTCGGGCCTGGTTTCCGTCGCGGTCCAGTGCGACGAGGCATCCGAACAGGAGATCGCCCGCCTCGGCAGCGGCGAGTGCGTTGGTGAAATGTCCCTTATGAGCAATGTGCCGTGTTCGGCGACGGTGCGAGCAGTCACCGAAAGTGAGGCCTGGTTCATCGAGCGGGCGGATTTTGCAGATCTGGTGGAGCACTGCCCGGGGCTCTGGCGCAATCTGTGCCGCATACTGAGTCACAGGCTAGCTCACACAAGTCAGAGATTGGGCACTGAGCCCTCGACTCGGATTGTGGCCCTGGCACTGGCTTATCCTCAAGAGGAGGCGTCAGCACTGGCTGTGGCCATCGCGGTGAGCCTGGCCCGCCAATCCGGCAAGAGAATACTCCTGGTAGACACCCGTCCCGGTCATCCTGCTTCAGCCTTCGTGCTTGGCAAGCAGCTACCGGGTCTAGGCGATCTGCTGCGCGACCGGTCACTGCTTGGGGAACACAAGCTGGCGGTAGGCCAGAACGATTGTCCATCGGGAATACGAATAGCGCCCGTTTGCTGTGAGGACGGCAGCGGCCCAAGCGCGGACGAGACCTTGATCGCCTTGGAATGGTTGCGGCCCTTCTACGATTGCATTTTCCTCCTGCTGCCGGCTCCTCCGTCCGAGTCACCGTTCTTCTCTCTCGACGGGACGCACTTTGTACTGGCCGTCGTCCCGCAAGGGCAAACGTCGATTGTCCTGCCCTGGCTGAGCTGTCGTTGCTCTCCCGCGCCGGAGGGCAATCGGATTGACGTGGCTATCGTAGGGGGCGACGAGCTGGCCCCATCGGCCAAGAGGTCGATTGAGGAAGGGGTTGCGGCCAGGATCCGGTGGCTTCCTGAGCACGGTGGGGTACTGCACCGCATGCTTCGAGAGAGGAAGGCTACTACTCACGCTTGTCCCGAGTCACCTTTCAGTCGGGCGCTAGATAGTCTGGCGCGCCGCATCGCGGGAATCGAGGTGGGGCTTGCTCTCGGCGCCGGAGCCGCGAAAGGCTTCGCCCATATCGGCGTGCTGAAGGTGTTGAAAGACAACAACGTCCCGATCGATTACGTCGCGGGTTGCAGTATCGGCGCGATTGTGGGCGCCTTGCATGCAGCGGGGAGGCCTCTAGCCGAGATCGAACGAAGGCTGCAGAACGCCGACCGCAAATTGATGCGCTGGACGCTACCCCTAAGAGCCGTCTGGAGTGACGCCGGGCTCCGACAGCTCCTGAAAGATGCCGGGCCAACGATGAAGTTCCAGGATCTGCCTACTCCCTTCGCAGCGGTCGCCACCGATCTTGCCAGCGGCCGTGAAGTCGTCCTCAGGAGCGGCCTTGTTTGGCTGGCAGTACAGGCCAGCGCCTCCATCCCGGGCATCTTCCCGCCCACACTCATCAGAGGGCGCTATCTGATCGACGGTGGGCTTGTCAATCCGGTCCCAACGCAGACGGTACGCGACATGGGGGCCGACATTGTGATAGCCGTAGATCTCATGAGCCCCGTGAGCCAGGCGGCCCCAACCGGGGCGACGTCAGCCAGCATGGGGTCGTCGAGCGCGGCCACCAAACGTGCCCCCAATCTGGTAGAGACGCTATGGCGCTCCACAGAGATCATGCAAAGCGAGATCACCACGCGCAGCGCTGCGACTGCCGACGTGACAATTCAACCTAAGGTTGGCCGCACCCGCTGGAGCGACTTCAGCCGTCGCGGCCGGGCCTTCATTGCTGCCGGCGAAGAGGCAGCGACTGATGCGCTGCCAGAACTGAGCCGTCTTCTCCCTTTCCTCAACGACACACAGATCAGCGAGGTGGACGCCGATGGGTGATATGCGGATAGCGGATGTTGAATCGCTGGAGGTCGTCCCCATCTTCGCTAGCTGCTCACGGACGGAGCTGGCCCAGATTGCCGCCTCCCTCGAAGAGACGTATGTGCCATTGGGTACGGTGATCTTCCAGGAAGGCGACCTCGGGGATTACATGTACCTCGTCGCTGAGGGCCAGGTGAGAATCGTCTCTGATGCGCCGACCGAGAAGGCAATTTTCGCACGTCTGGGACCGGGGGAGTTCTTCGGGGAGATGGCACTGATTACGGGCGCCGCGCGTTCTGCGGCAGCGATAGCCACCACAGACGTCCGGCTCTGGCGTCTGAGCAAAGAGAAGTTTGACCTCGTTCTTCGGAAACATCCCGGGGTGAGCATCCAGATAAGTCGTGTACTCGGCGAGCGCGTGGAGCGGGGAAACCTTCATCGCTTCCAGAACGAGGCCTTTGTCGTCTTGAGTTTGACGCCCGAGCGTGACGAGTTCACAGTCGGTCGCTGGCCCGAGAATGACTTGGTGCTTCCCGATCCCCAAGTATCCGGCGTGCACGCACGCATCAGACGCGTCAATGGTTGCTGGCTGATTCGTGACGAGGACTCGGCGAGCGGCACTTACGTGAACCGGCGGCGCATTCGTGAGACTGAGGTCCAGGACGGCGATGAGATAGTAATCGGCACACACAAGGTCTTCCTGGACGGCCTCACCGTGAAGAGCTTCGTGGGCCGCGAAGGAGTACGCATAGATGCTTTGGAGCTTGCGAGGGTGCTTCCAAGCGGCAGGTGCATCCTGGAAGGAATTTCTCTATGCATCTACCCGGGCGAGCTAGTAGCTATCGTCGGAGGGAGCGGCACAGGCAAAACGTCACTTCTGCACGCACTCAACGGCTTCCTGCCGGCCAGCAGCGGCGATGTCTGCTACAACGGCGTCAGTCTCTATCGAAACCCGGGGCTGTTCCGACCTCTCATCGGCTATGTGCCGCAGGATGATATCGTCCACGCTGAGCTCACTGTCGAGCGCACACTCTACTATGGGGCCAAGCTCCGGCTGCCGAAGGACACTCGGTCCGAAGAGACAAGCGGGCGCATCAACGACGTGCTAGACGCCGTCGGCCTTGCTCAGCGCCGCCAGACTGAGGTCAAACGCCTGAGCGGCGGCGAGCGCAAGCGCGTCAGTGTTGCACTTGAACTACTGGCCAATCCCAAGGCACTGTGCCTGGACGAGCCTACCTCCGGTCTGGACCCGGCGCTGGAAGGTCGGATGATGGGCCTGTTCCGTGATCTGGCGGACGCCGGCACAACGGTCTTGGTATCAACTCACGTCACGCAGAACCTCCGTCTGTGTAACAGGATTGCCTGGATGGCTCCTGGTGGACGCCTGGTCTTCTTTGGCTCCCCCGCAGAGGCACTCAGGCACTTCGGCGTACAGGAGTTCGGCGAGATATACGGCTTGCTGGGCACTCCGGAAGAGCGGGAGCAGTGGTCTGCCGCCTTCGTGGGTTCTCCTGCCCATCAGACTAACGTCAAGGATCGCTTGCAGACGCGTCCGGCAACAGCCGACACGGAGGGGCTGCCCACGACGCAGCCGGCGATACAGAAACCCGGAGGGATGAGGCAGCTCTTCTGGCTGACCCTGCGCTATGCGGAGGTGCTGAGTCGCGATGTGCCGAACCTGGCGCTCTTGCTTATCCAAGCCCCCGCCATAGGCCTTGCGCTGTTGTTCCTGTTCTCGAGGAACACCTTCGCTCTTACATCGGCACAAGGCGGCAATGCGACACACGCTCTGGCGGCCCTCCAGATCGTTACAGCCTCTGCCATCTTCCTCGGCGCCTCCAACGCCGCCCGCGAACTCACGAAAGAGTCAGCCGTCTACGCCCGCGAGCGTCTCGTGGGTTTAGGCGTCCTACCATACGTAGCGTCGAAGGTCGCGGTTCTCTCTGTTCTCTGCCTCCTACAGTCGGCAGTGCTCGTGGGGATCTTCGCCGCTGGAATCCGTCTCCCTGAATCAAGTTGGGACCTCTACCCCAAGCTACTGGCCGCCGTCTTCGTTACTGAACTGGCGGGCCTGAGCATGGGGTTGCTAGTCTCCGCCTTGTCTGCCAACGCTGACAGGGCAATGACTGCTGTTCCTCTTCTTCTGATCCCGCAACTGATTTTTGCGGGCGCGGGAGTGCCTCTCGATCGTATGCTTCCTCCCGCGAAGATCGTCTCGCTGTTCATGATCAGCAGGTGGTCGCTTCAGCTCGCGGGCAACATTACCCACCTAGGCGAGCGGTTCTCCGCCCAACTCCCTCCGGTGTTTGCGGATCCTTATCGAAACCAGTTCGAAGTAATGGTCTGGCTTCCTTGGACCGTCCTCGCGGCTTTCGCCGTCTCGATGCTCGTGGCAGCGACGGCGATACAGAAGCGAAGAGGCGCGCTTTGAATGGACCCCTCGTGCCGTCATTCTGAAGTTGTTAATGACAAGCATGGGGAGTACCAGATCCGCACTGACCGAAAGGCCCATTGACCTGCCCCCCCGGAAACGCTCCCAGATCCAATGTTACTCTTCAGCGAGAGAATAGAGGATACTGGGCCGAAGAAAGGGGGCAGGTCAGCCGCTGCGAGCCTTCGGTAGTGCTTGGCCTATT
>Ga0315277_10003964_pt1 | contig 19868 bp, 14 predicted proteins | sample YL17G05_15_MG_FD_203695 | JGI IMG/M metagenome (GOLD analysis project Ga0315277, IMG submission 203695) | Sediment microbial communities from Yellowstone Lake, YNP, Wyoming, USA - YL17G05_15 | ecosystem: Environmental > Aquatic > Freshwater > Lake > Sediment | place: USA: Wyoming | collected... | reverse complement strand
GGATGCTTTCCTCCCTCATGTTGAAGCCGGTACGATAATACTAATCGGTGCGACTACTGAAAATCCGTATTTCTCGATTAACCCTCCGCTCCTTTCGCGTCTTAAAATCTACAAGCTCGAACCTCTCTCCGATGAAGAACTCGAAAGTATTATTGAAAGAGCGATAACAGGCATGAAGGAACATGAGGGGAAAACCGTAATCATTGGGAAAAATGCGAGGAGATTCCTGATTGATACTGCCGGCGGGGATGCAAGATTCGTTATCAATTCAATCGAAATTGCGTCAGGATTCAAAGAACCATCTGATGGAGCTCTTGAAATCACTCTTGATGATGCCCGTAAAGCGCTCATGATGCGCTCATTGAAATACGATAAAACCGGAGATGAGCATTACGATACAATCAGCGCGTTCATCAAAAGCATGAGGGGGAGCGATCCCGATGCCACAATTTATTATCTCGCTCGCATGCTTGAAGCTGGTGAAGATCCCAAATTCATAGCGAGGAGAATTGTTATTCAGGCTGCTGAGGATGTCGGTAACGCTAATCCCATGGCTTTGGTTGTCGCTAACGCGGCACGTGAAGCTGTTGAGTTTGTTGGCATGCCCGAAGCTGCTCTTCCGCTTGCGCAGGCGGCGATTTATCTTGCTGTCAGCCCGAAATCAAACGCGAGTTATCTTGCAATAAATGCAGCGAGGAAGGATGTCGCTGAAGGCCAGAATCCTCCAATACCGTTGTGGCTACGAAACGCTCCATTCACAGGTGCGAAGGAAATATACGGTTTCTCGGAAGGATATGAGTATCCGCATGATTATCCTCTCGGCTACACGGGGAGATCATATCTCCCGGATGAGTTAAAAGATCGCAAATACTATAAACCGAAACCGTGGGGCGAGGAGAAAATTATCCGCGAATGGATGGAGGCAATCAAAAAAGCAGCGCGAGAGGGATACAAGAAAAAAGGTGAAAAGACTTGAAAAAATGGGGACAGTAACCTTTTTCATTAACTTTAGATGGGGCTTCAGATAATGACTTGAGAAAAAGGCTGCTGTCCCCATTTTTTCTCTGGAGTTGACAAAGTTTGATAGAAAGCGTTTTTCCAGAAGATATTGCATTTATTACACATGTGCAAAAAAAAGCGGAACGCCAGACAAGAGGATATTTCCTCAGCGATTTTTATTCTTCATGGGAATTAAGCCTCGCTCGATTTGCTCTTGAACGGAACAAACTGTCGTTCGAGGAATGGGGCGGGTATAAGCAGGCTTTGAAAAAAAGGCTCATCGGGTATAAATCCAATTTCAACCGCGGCTTGTTCCATATATCGTGCTATATGTTCAAGCCATCGAATTTCATCGCTTATCATTCCAAAGGAGCTGTTTTAAACGCTCTTACAGCGCATGGAGTAAAACCGGATAAAGTGGGAGACATATTAACCACATCCGATGCCTATTTTGTTTTCCTTGATAATGAACTGACAATCCCATCAATTTATGATGCTGAGATAATTGTAACTAAGGATATTCCATCTGAGATGGCAGGTAAACAAAAAGAAGATATGACGGGCACGGTATCATCGTTAAGGCTTGATGCGATTCTCGCTGTGGCGTTTAAACCATCGAGAAATAAGATTCAAGGCTTGATCGAAAACGGAGGCGCAATGGTGAATTATCGATATTCGATGAAACCAGCGAAAGAGCTTGTTGAAAGCGATATCGTTTCGCTTAGAGGATTTCCGCGATTCAAGCTATCAGAAGCAGGCGAAGAAACCAAAAAGGGTCGGATTAGAGTCCGATTGGAGTTTGTGGATTGATGATGGCTATAGATTTTATGTATTAAAGAAGAATAATCTTTTACATTCCAAGAAGTGGAAAGTCCAATATTAACCCGCATTTTGTTTACAGTCAGGATGACTATGCTACAACAATGCCGTCGGGGACGACTGCGTTCCCACGAAAGGCAATCAGGATGATTGCTCCACAAAGACCAGAATTAAAATCTTTCGGCGAGGTAATAATAATCGCCGAAGATGTGACCCTCGGGATCGTCGCCCTGCGTCCAGACTGCGAGAATCTCGTTGTGATTCGGGTTTTGTTTATAGCGCCCGTCGCATTTGACTCCCCACATGCCGGTGTCCATATTCCAGGCGATATCGGAAAGATCAAACGTGGTTCCTGAATTTATGCTGTTGTATATGAGAACGCTGTGCATGAATACAGGATTCGATGACCAGAAGGAGAATGGAATCATAATTGATTTTCCGTTTGGGGAGACATAAATATCCAGACCGTTCATATTGCTTGTGTAGGGTCTTATGTTGATTATATCGGTCAGGACAGGAATCACGTAATTCTGATACTGTCTGTAATAGAGTTTATTAGTAAGGTCGGGCCAGACGAAATGCGCTGTTACGGAATCCTGAACTCCCATGGTTCCTAAGTACGGTGATGCGTCAACGGCGGGATCGGAAATCAAAATATCCGTCTGCCATGTGTCGCCATAGTCGGTGCTGTAATCATAAAAATACTGAGGTGTTGGGGCATTATCATACCAGAACGCGTGGATTGTCCCATCTGCTGATGCGAGTATTGTTGGATTATCATAAGGTCCGGTCGTGGTTGTACCTGTGATATTGTCCAGAATCATGTCATCCCATGATTCACCATTATCGATTGAAGCAGCCGGCAATATCCCGTATAACAAGGCCGGATCACCCATGTGCATTTCAACCATAATGAGATACATAGCGGGAAATGGTCCATTACATGCTGCCAGCCTGTCATAATAGGTATTCGGGGCGACTGCGCTGCTGATAACACGCGCACCGCCATACGCATCCCATGATGTTCCGCCGTTTATGCTTGAAACTATCATAACATCCGTGTTCAAATGCATGGGTTGATGCGCCATGAAGACGACATGCATGGTTTGATCATACCCCATCAGCCTGACATCCTTTATGGAATCATAAGTGGAGCCATCGAAAATCATCTGGTGGGACATAAAAACGCTTCGGTCATCCACCAGGCCATGACAGTGATATATGCTGTTGGTATCAAGGTCGAGGTAGATGACTTGATACTGGTTTCCGACGGAAAACTGGCTTCCGATATATTGAACATCACAGAGAACATAGCGGGAATCGACACTTGTGGAGTCGTCTATTTTACATGTATCCAGCAGGGAACCCTCGATCATTATTTGAGTTGTACAGATAACCTTATGAGGATATGGTCTGTCTTCGCTAATTCTGCAGGCAATTGTATACAATCCGCCATCCATCCATTTATGTTGAATGCTTTGTCCCGAGCCCTCTACATCAAAAGAAAACCAGGAATAATTGAAATCCCACTCATAAATCAGATTGTCGCTATCGGAATCAGTTGCGTTCACAGAGAAGGTACAATCCTGGTTTATCTGCGCGACACCCCAGTATGGGTCAACATCTATGCCATAACAAATTGGAGCATTGTTCCTGTCGAGGACTTTGACTGTGATATCTTCTGAATCTTCACCATCGGGATCATATGCAGTAATCCGCAATGTGAAATCGATTCCTTCAAGAGGGACATCGGTGAGCTGAGGAGCCTCCCAGCTTGCATCTTTGATTGTGTCATCGAAGAATCTACCAATGGGAGTCGGGGGTGAAATCTGCTCCCAGAAATATCCGACCGTATCACCATCAGGCTCGGATACATTGACATGGAAATTGACGACTGAACCTTCGTAAACAAATCCAGGATTGCCATAGGAATCTATAGATGGGGGAGCGCCGTTAACTCGAATCTTGAATATCTGGTAAACACTATAATCGAAGATATCAGGACCAGGGAAAGGGAAACCTTGAGGATTTTCGGGTATTCCAATCGGTCCCTGCTGCCCCTGAAGGTCATCACGAATAACGACGATTCCGTTGTACTCAGCGCAATCAGCTCCGGCTGAATTAGTGAGAGTCAAATTATAAATGTATGGAGAAGCTGGGGTTCCATCTCCCGAGGATGGATCGGTTGTCTGGATTACATTACTCACTCCCGGGATATATGCCTGAACTGAAGCGACATCGCTCTTCGCGCTGATTCCTCCGGGATTTGCGATATAGGGGTAATTCGGATCAACATCAAGACCGGCTTGCCAGTCGACAACATCAACTTCGAGCTCTACGGATGATGATGTAATATCGGACTGAAGATTATTTGAAACAATGACAACATCGGCTTTCCAGGCTTCCTTCCTGTTAAATTCAGGCAGAAAGTAATGAGGGGCCTGGCGATTCTGGAATGTAGCGGACTGACCATAAGCTAGATCGCATACGAAAACGAAATCGATTGTTGTGCTCCCGGTCGGCATATTAAAGATATAATTCTGCGTTTCCCAGTCTGAGCCGGTGGGGAATACATTATGTCCGGATGGATTATGAGGATCAAACGCGTCCGTTGCGGAATCGACAAAATAGCGTCTGAATGGATTGATATTTGCATCGTAATTTCTTGGAGGATCGAAATAATTAGTATCGGCAGCAAGTCCATCGAAATGATGCGTGTAACCATGCGGGTTGTCTATCAAATTCACATTAGCTCGCACCGGTGCCATGGAGGTTTCGCCAAGCTGAACCATCATAAGTGGGAAATTGTAATTGCCCTTTGCGATTACAATGCCCCTTACATCGAAGCCATGAAGGTCGGGACGTTTTGTTATGTCGGCGAAGGGATGTTTTATCGCGAATCCGACCTGCACCTGGTTCGTGAACAGAAATGTTATCCCGTTTATCTGAAGGCAGTTTGCGCATGGGCTGACCGTGAGGAATTGTGTAAGGTCGGAATCGAATGTGTCTCCAATTGCCTCGGCTTTTCGAGTTGGAATGATTTCAGCCGTTAGTGATTTGGTATCTATATGTACTTCATAAATCCCGAAGGCTTTGTAGGCAGTGGTTCCACGGGATGCGTATGAGTAGAGAACATCAGAGGAAGGTAAGGGCTGGAAACTTTCCTGTGATGGAGATTCCATGTTTAGTGTTGATTCTTCTTGAGGGATTACCGGTGTGTGCCCTCCACCAGAGCATGATGCAGCAATAATAGTTATGATAGAGAAGATAAGAAATGATAGGTATTTCATCTTTCTACTCCAAATCGTTTATTCTAATGCTTAACTTAGTAATGATACCACTTTAAATTAAGATTAAGAGGCTCTTGAATCTTCGATGATTCTTAATTAATGTATGACTGCTACAAAAAGAATGATAAAGAGAAAATAGCGACAGTTCCGCGTTATTCCTAATTTTAATGGGAAATATTGGAAAAATGATTAAAGGCATACTGAAAACATTATTTATTATCTGGCTGCTTGCCTTGCCCAGTATTGTCTCGTTTGCAGATGATGAATCGTCGGATGAATCCAGAAGTAAGAATGCAAAATATATCGAGTTTGAGAAGCGGATTGATGATCGAGCAGGAAAACTAAATCAGAGCGATTTGCAGGCTATCGAAGAAGCTGTCAAAAAGCAGGAGGATGAGTTTGGGCTCAAGGCCTTTGTATTAATCATGCATGATATTCCGGATTGGGATTTTGATGAGTATGCTGCTGGTCAGTTTGTGTACTGGCAATTGAAGGAAATCCTTGATGATAAATCATATCTTTTTCTGATAATGGTCGATAATCGGAAGTTCCAGGTGGTTCGTGGGAATTATATAAGTCGTCGTGAGGCAGCTCAGGACATCCGTATCCTTCGAAACAGACTATGGGCGGATTTTGAAAGAAACGAGTATGGTAAAGGGATTGTCAACTATATTCAGGGTTTAAGCGATACGCCGTCTCTTAAAAAGGCGATTAATGAGGAAAAAGCAAAAAAAATCAAGATTGTCTGGTTTACATGCATTGCAATTCTGATTCTTACACTTGTCTTTATGCGTATGAATTATATGAAGCAGGTAAAAGTGAAAAAAGAAGAGGAGGAAAACAGAAGGCACGATACTTTCGTTGAGTAGTATGGTTAGCAGCGGTCAGGTTTCAGTCGTGAAAATTTGTTTTATCATGTACTTCAGAAGTGTGAATTCCTTAAAAAACAATCTGAATAACTCAAGGAACCTGCGATTTCTGAGATACACCTCAAGGTACATTTGTATCTGTAAAAGGCGCATCATTCGACTTGACATGTTTTCAAGTTCGATGGAGTCAGATAGATACTTGTCGTAATCGCTCCAGTCTGATGTAAGCAGTTTGTAACCATTTTTACCTTCGAGCGCCCAGCGATATATATCACTTCCCGGATATGCAACAATCGTGGCAACTGAGAGTCGATCGGGATTATGTTTCACTGCAAATTTAATTGTTCGTTGAACCGATTCAATGGTTTCACCCGGTAGGAGGAAAGCGATGTAAATTTGCCCAGGCCAAGTAAACATCTTAGCTTTTCCTCGGTGTATTTTAACCTGTAATAATGCCTGAAGTTCAGGAACCATGAGTTGCTTCGATAGCGTGGCTGGTCCGGATCCATTTCCCATGGGTGCAGATAGATTAAAATCGGCTCATCTCTTTTTTCAATTGTTCTAATGGCGAATAGTATAAACTTCCAGGGCAGGAAACGGAAATAACATCCACCGGCAAACGGAATGTTTCCCATCAAAGATGGCAAAGTTGTAATAGGCCATTCCCAGAGGTCAGGTATTATCTGGTGGGGAATCCGTTTTGCCTTCGGTATTCCGTATCGATGATTTCGAATCGGGAAAATACTTGAATCACACTTGATTCTTTCATCCCTCATTATTTCAAGCGCCCATATAGTCTGCTTTAGAATTGAGAAAAAAGGCGCCCTGTATGATCGAACGGATTTACCGGTTAAGGATTCAAGCAATTGAACGGATTTGTGGAGATCCTCCCGGAATGAATCGGGAGTTAGATCGTAAATACACATGTGTTGAAATCCATGAGATCCTATTTCGTGACCGGCATTCGCGATTTCCTTGATAAGCTCTTTGTTATTCTCCGCCACATCTCCAAGGACAAAAAAAGTAGCGTGCGAATCATATTCATCAAGCAATTCAAGCAATTTATATGTGGCTATATGTATCCTGCGCTCGAAATCGATCGGATATGTCTGGTTTGGAAGAAAGGCATGGAACCAGTCTTCAAGATCAATTGTTAATACACGGTTATTTAAGTAATCTGACATGATAATTTATTTGATATTAGATTTGTTTATTCGAATCATCCAATGCATGTTGAGTTCTATAATGTCAGTTTTAGATTGTATCTTATCTATAAACCGATTTAATTCCGTTTTATTAGCACGATAATATTTCACATTGTTGCAGGCAAGCCAGATCTTCCTAATAAAACTATGAAGATTATCAGATTTTGGGATATCGATTATCAATATGCCTTCATCATCAGTCAGATCCAGAAGTTTTTTTATCAGAATATCCCAGTCCCTGTAATAATCCAACAATCCGAATGCCAGTACCACATCATAACGAGACTTATTAATCGAATTTCGAAAGTCAGCGACCACCATTTCAAGGTCATCTGTTTTATTGGCAAGTATATTACGTGCTTTCATGATTTCGGATTCAACGAAATCCTCAATGCGCAGGAAATTAGCCACACCGTGAATCGCTTTTGACAGGAATACGCCATCGCCACAACCGACATCGAGTATGTTCAATCCTTCGCAATACGGAATCCAGCGTTGGACAGCGTTTAACCGTTCCGATTCGCCTCTACGGAAGAACACGTTTAACATGGGTGACCGTCCGGGGTACCTGTTTGCGAAATATCTCTGGATATTGTTTTTTTGAGATGCAGGATCGAGAACGATTTGCGATTTGAACTTGTTTAAATTCCTCAATCTTCGATTTATTTCTTTTCCCTGTATCAAAGCGGATTCCATATCTGAATCATCCCAACGACCGTATCTTCCAAGGCAGATAACATTATATTTTTTTAGAGTTGATAGGATTGTTCTACGCGAATCAATCTGATCATTGTTGCATGCGATATAGCCATTGTTTATATGACTCCAAATCGTTTCAGCCTTCATTTCCGATTCATTGATTAAACCAAACCGGACAAGGATTTCTTTTGTTTTGTTCTCCATCTCAAGTTGATTGTTGGTTTTTCCATCGAACTCGATAGAAATGGAAGAACATTCCGCAGGACAGTTTGATTGATTTATGTTATGCGGCATGGAAATTCGGTAAAACGGAATCTCCGGATTCGTAAAATCTATCCAATGTACACCTTTGCCTACATCAGCTCGATGCAACATGATTCCACATATCGAAACTTGTCTGCAGTGAAGTTTGGATGCCGATTCTGATAAATCATTGAACCCCGGTTCAATAGTCTTGACCAGTTCATCAAGCGGGATTGTGCTTACAAGCCTATCAAATGAAATCCCAGTGGAATTTTCGAAATATGCGGTTCTCTCTGCAAGGTTTAACGATTTAAGCCGAAGGTTTAATTCAAGATTGGGAATTTTTGCAGTAAGATTTTTCGCAATCGTCCCGATGCCTCCGTTTTCCGGGTACCAGAAATAAATATCGTCCTCGAATTTATTCGTCCTCTTTAAAAACTGATGATCCATGTTCGGACGTGTGAAAAGCCTGGGAATTTTATGTGTCAAGACTTTACAGTTCTTTTGTCTTTTGATTAATCTAACGCCTAACTCATCAGTAATCCATTTTTCAGTCCATGGGACTTTGAAATTCAGAACATGGCATCCATAATCGAAATGGAATCCTCTATATGTCAAAGTTCTGGCTGTGCCTCCCGGTTCCGATGCAGCATCGACAACGAGGCAGTTTTCACGTAAATGATACGCCGCACTCAAACCTGTAAGGCCTGCACCCAGTATTAGTGTATCTACATGCTGGGGTATATTCCTGCCATTTGTCATTTTATGAAATACCTGCTGGCAGTTTAAATCCATGTACGACCAGCCTGAAATGAGCGATTGCACCAATATTTAACTATGAGGGAAGGGCTCTTAGCGGCTTTTCTATTATCACTCTCGGAATAGAAAATCACTATTGAAATATTTGCCCTTCCAATAGCCAATATTACCATACCAGTTCAGGTTGCGCAGCTAGGGATTCATTTTTTTCTTTAGCATCCCTTTTGCAGGAGTCGCATTTTGGAAGCAGCGTTAGCATTTTAAAAAATTTGAAAAATTTCGTGAAATTCCGTGATTTTCATATTTTCTATGGTAGAATTGCACACCAATAAAGGGGATTGAATCTGATTCGATTGGATTAAAATACATTGAGTATTGAACGGTTCCATAAAAATAACAGGTGTTTAAGGGGCGGTTTGGAGTCGATATTAAATATGGTTAGTTTTAAGCCTGATGCCAGACGGTGATGAACCGTTTGGTGTTGAGGCTTTGCTTAAGCTGAATATGGTCTTGCGAACAGGCGGGACGAAGGGAGGTGAATTGATTAACATACCCGGAAACCTGACTCTGCAAGATACCATAGATATCGGTTTTGCTCATGACCCGGGGGGGGGAATTTGCGAGGTAACTTTAGGAAGCTCAAAATGGAACTCCCTGGAGAATGAGCAAAGTTATTTTTCTTACGTTACTCCAAGGAGGCACACTAATGAAGAAAAGTTGGATTTTCTTCGTTGCTTTCCTACTCGCGGGCTTTTTTGCCGCTCCGGCGTTTGCTGGACCATTCACTGATGTGCCGACCGATCACTGGGCCTACAAAGCGATCGAGGAGATTACACCTGAGTTCATCACGGGTTATCCCGATGGAACATTCAAGGGTAATAGAACCCTCACACGTTACGAAATGGCAATGATTATCGCGCGCATCAACGACAAGATCATGCAGATCGAATCTGAGCCCAAAACCGCAGGTGGAATTACCGAGGCTGACCTTCAGGAATACAAGGACCTCGTTGACAACCTGATGAAGGAGTTTGAGTCAGAGATTGCGATGATCAAGGGCGATGTCCAGAAAGCGCACAAGAGGCTTGACGATGTTGAAAATCGTCTCAGCGCCCTCGAGAGAGTTCGCCGCAGCATCGAGTTCAGCGGCTTGATGAGAGTACGCATCGAGTCGATTATAACCGACACCACCAAAAGCGGTATGGGCTGGTCCGCATACTCAGCGGGCTTCTGGGATGGTATCGAAGCCCAGATTAATGAGCGCGGTGCGGTCAGTCGACATGCGGGTATCACTCCCATCATCGGCGGCTTCGGAAGCACTCCAGGCCAGGGCATCAGCGACCCAGAACTTGAACAGCTGATCCTTATCGCTCTCGATGCCAAGCCAGCGGACTGGCTGGATGTCTATGTTGACTTCTGGCAGATCTCCAGCTATCTCAATTCACCCGTAGGCAATCCATATCCCAAGAACCAGGCTCTGGTCGTTGACCAGGCACTCATGGATGCCGACCTCATGAAGCTTCTCGGATGGGAAGCCGGAGAGGTCTTCAATCGATTCCACATGGTTTTCGGACGAATCTACGGGCGATTCGGTGAGTATGGTCTCACGTTCGACAACTGGTATGAGACCAGACCGGGATTCTTCTGGGATCTCGGTGGCGACAGACTTGATATCCAGCTACTTCTCGCTCAGAACGCGAGAAACGGTGGCATGGAAGGTCTCGGCGTATTCCGCACTGCCTATGGTTTCGGCGAAAGCCGCTCCATGAGGCTTGAACGGAATTACTTCGCCAAACTCGGACTCAACCTGCTCCCCAGCGGTGTCGGTGACGAGGACGGTTACGGTATCGACCTCAACACCGAAGTTCTCCCCAACGACTGGTTCAGCCTTCTCAGGTTCGAATACCTGTTCATGAAGGAAGACCAGTCGGGACTCAACATTGAGGACTACTACGGCGATGACTATGCGAATAACTATATCGTCGGCGTCGATGTCTTCAATGATGGCAACCTGAAAGCCAATCTCGCTTATGCGGATATCGGACTTCCTCCGGGGTTCACAAGTGTCGATAACAACCCGTTCGAGGAATTCGATGTCATGTGGAACGGTATCGGAACCAATTTCAACTGGGGTTACGAGAGCGGAATCAACATGTTCCCATCGAACTTCAATGGATTCGGTTTCGATGTCGAATACACATGGTTCGAGAAACTGTATTCGCATTTGGCGATTTACGATGGTCAGACTCAGGGCGATGATGATCTGCCAGTCGTAATCCGACTGAACCTCAGATACCCGCTCTCAGAGAGTTCTGACATTGCCCTCGAGTACATTCATGCTGGTGTGGATTACGACACCATCGCGAAGCTCAGGGGCGAATTCCTTGTCAGGTTCTAACCTGACAATTGCTTACCCGCTCGTTTTCGGATGAGCGGGACCGACCTCGGTCGGTACGGATTTCTGCCTTTTTGGAATCAAAAATGACTCTGCCAACAACGCCCCCTCGAGCAATCGCGGGGGCTTCTTGTTGTAACGCCGATGTCCTAATCGGCAGTAGCGCCGATCTTTGATCGGCGATTATGATGCTCTTCCGTTCAAATAGGGAACTGCTCCAAGCGGACGATCATCAGGAAGCCGCCCATAACCATGCATGTAAACAGGTTGGGGAAAGTCCCCATAAGCAATAAGTCGGTGGAATCGGGGTCAGTCCCCGGTAAAATATCATCGCAAAACCAATATTAATCAGCCTTTGCTAAGGGCAGAATTGGGGTCAGTCCCCGATTACTCATTACTCAACTATCGCGTATGCGGCGGAACTTGCACGTGAAAGGGAGGTTCCCATTACTCCCGGAGCGGCTTGATGCTTTTTAAAATCGATGAAAATCTCCCTTTATTCACCAAATAACTACCAATAGAAAGAATGTCCAACGGTCAATTTGACGCGTTCGCGACAAAGTATTATTTATCGGGAAACATGGTGCATTTGTAGGATATCTGGGAAAAAGTTATAGGTCTCTTTTTTCTAAAATATATAAATGCCTATACGGATACATCATTGTCCTTGACAAACCATTGAAAATATGCTATACATAAGTATAGCCAGTTTGCAATTATTGTAAGATACTTGACGCAAATCTATTTTTCCATATCATTTCGAAATCCATATCTGTTAAAACTCAAGTTAAGAAAATTACTTTGACTTAAAACCGAGATGTGTTAAAATGATTGATTTGATGCAAATCTTGCGGAGGGTTAATTACAAACCGAACGCAAAACTACTTTTTGAACTCTAATTTACTAATGAGAATCTTATAATGGTTGACAAAGCTAAAGTAAAGATTTACTGGGAAAAAAGCGTCGAAAACTATCGGGTTAGTGATACTGCGCTTGTAAATCATCAATTCAATGCTTCAGCTTCGCGATACTATTATGCGCTTTATCTTGGATTCTGGGCATATTTTGAAAGCAAAGGGATTACAGTACCGAATAAATATTACCCAACTGTACCACCTAGAAAAATCCCCGATCCTTCGTGGGATAAGCGGGAATTAAAAGAAAAAGCTGTTTGTGAACTGGGCACGCAAATCACTAACTTGGAAACTCTAATGGATATTGCTTTGAAACTAAGAGTCAAAGGTGATTATAAGCCTTTTCCGGTGGAAGAAAGAGAGTTAAAGAATCTGCGGTTAAAAGCAGATAAAATCCTTGTAGAGTTAGATACGCTAACTATAAGATGAAAAAATCAATGGATAGAGAAACCCTTAGAAAAGAAGTAATCCGTCAGATTGAGGAAAACTTTGCTGATTCCATTGTGCTTTGGTCTGGAACCGGACTTCCCGATGAAGAGGATGACGATACTGAGCAGTTTGAGGCGCTATGGATAACCGATGATGATTATGAAAGGTTTCTCGATTTTGAATGGAAACTTGAAAGCGAACTGGCTAAACCTAATGGCTTTAGAATTATGGTTCAATGTCTTTCACCTGAAGCAACGAAAAAGTACAGGTGGAATGAGTATCAATCAGGGAAACTCCATAAAACGACTGAATTCTATCTTCAAACTCCAGTTCCAGATAGTTACTTTCTGTCCTTTAGCATTGAGAAAATCAACCTTGAATTTTCATATCTAAGCAATTACTTTAAAAAACAAAATGATAACCGGAATGAATTTTGGATTAATACATCTGTTTTGTATCGATTGGAATTCTCGGATATATGGAATACGATATCGCTCAAAGATTTGAATAGTATTGTTGAAGATGAAAACAAAACAGATATCTATTCTATAGCTGCTTAACAGGAAAAATTAATGATTATCAAAGTTGTGAGAATATTTCTTTCCAGTCTCGTTTTTAAGATAAAAGCTTTTGAACAAAAAGATTTCAATATCAACCTGAATATCACTATAAAAACCAATTTTCCACAGGAAAATCAATTAATACAGCATGTGACTTTTGACCTTTTCCATGAAATAAAAGACTCACCATTTGACCTTAATTTTACCTTCATTGGCCATTTCTCGAGTGAAGGTGAAGGTTCTCCAACCTTGCAGGAATTTGCCAAGCATAATGCTCCTGCTTACATCGTACCCTACGCCCGTGAGCTTATTGCTAACATCACATCAAGATCCGGAATCTTCCCAACCTTGGTTATGCCTCCTTTGAATGTCGTTGAGCTTCTTAAAGAAGTTAAAAAAGAAGAGGTTTTAGATACAACTCCAAAATAACAATTAGGAATCAATTACTCCTCCTCACAACTGAATTCTGCATCATAATTCATTAAATCCGGTAAAGAGGATGGCTACTTTAATTTTACAGTAAGTAATATTGAAAATTACCGGCATTTAACTAATTGCGAATTGGTACTAATCGGTGTCCATCCCTATCTACTTAATCACAAATCCAGCTTGATATGCAAATCCTTCAGTTGCTCATCCGAGACCGGGCTCGGGGATTGCATCATCAAATCGACACCTTTAAGGGTTTTGGGGAACGGGATAACATCGGTGATTGCATCATCGCCGGTAATTTGAATCAAAGTTCGGTCGATACCCATCGCGATTCCCCCATGCGGAGGTGCTCCAAAGCTCAGAGCCTCGAGCATGTGGCCGAATTTCTCATCAATCTCCTTATCGTTCAATCCAAGAACCTGAAAAATCTGACGTTGCAGTGCGGGTTTGTGAATCCTGATAGAACCGGAACCCATCTCCTGACCGTTAATCACAAGGTCATATGCATGGCTTGAGAGTTCCAGAACCGATAGGTCTTTCGGGTTCGGATTGCCGTTATTACGCGCGAGGAAATTCTCCCATTCGCTCATAAGAGGCATTGTGAACGGGTGATGCTCGCTGACCATTTTATTTTCAGCTTCGCTCCACTGGAATAGCGGGAAGTCGGTAACCCAGAGAATCGCGTGCTTTGATCGGTCGATTAAATCGTACTTCTTCCCGAGCCACAATCGCACCTGTCCCATAATCAGATAAGCTGGTTTACCTTTTGATGCGAGCACGAACAGCGATTCACTATTTTTCAGCATATCGAGCAGTTTGGATGTTTCTTTTTCTGACAGATGTTTGGCGAGTGCGCTTTTCAACTTTCCGCTATCGTTTTCGATATGCGCCAGTCCTAAAGCGCCACATTCTTTGGCGAAATTCTCAACCTCCACAACCTCGCTTCGACTCAATGATTGCTTTGTGAATTTCAGAGCGAGGATTACACCGCCGTCATCAAGAGTATTCCTGAAAACCTTGATATTGGTTTCGGAGAAGAGCGCATTAAGATTGATAATTCTCATTCCGAAACGAAGGTCGGGCTTGTCGATACCGTATTGCTCAATGGCGCTCTTATACGGGATTCTCGGGAGTGGGAGAGCGATTTCGTAATGCAAAAATTCATTCCAGATTGATGCGTAAAGTTCCTCAATGATTTTCAGGACATCATCGCGTTCGACAAAGCTCATCTCCATGTCGAGTTGCGTATGCTCTAACTGGCGGTCTGCGCGCAGGTCTTCATCGCGAAGACATCGAGCCATCTGGAAATACTTCGGGAATCCTGAAACCATCAGTAGTTGCTTGAACTGTTGAGGTGATTGCGGAAGGGCGTAGAAGTGTCCAGGCATTAATCTTGATGGCACGAGGAAGTCCCGTGCTCCCTCTGGAGTACTCTTTGCGAGAATCGGGGTCTCTATTTCTATAAATCCTCTTGTGGTCAGGTAATTCCGTATGAACATGAAGAGTTTATGCCGCATGATTATTTTGTCTGCTATTTTAGGACGGCGCAGTTCGAGGTAGCGATATTTCATCCTGAGTTCTTTGCGTTCACCACCATCCTGACTTACGCTGACAGGAAGAATTTCGCATGGATTAAGGATTTCCATCTCTGAAACTTTAAGTTCAAGGTTTCCCGTCCTCATCTCCGGATTTTCCTGTCCGGCGGGTCTGAGAGCGACAATTCCCCTGACCGCGACACAATATTCGAAGCGGAGCTCATCGGCAAGTTTACGGGCTTCCTTTCCGATGGAGGTGTCGAACACAATCTGTATGAGGCCTGTATGGTCTCTAAGGAGAGCGAAAATCAAACCGCCGAGATCCCGGATCTGGTGAATCCAACCTGCGAGAATAACCTCACTTCCCGCGTGATTAACCCCGAGTTCTTCTGTTAAATGTGTCCGTTTTAATGCCTTTTCAGCCATATAAGCCTCCGCCTTTCAGGATTTGCTGGTTTAAAAGACTTTGCCAGATCCGTTTTGGTTCGTGTTATTATACAGCATGGTTAAGAAATGAGTGTGTATACTTTTTTAGCCTTTTGATGCAACCAATTTCATATACCGGAGTCCTTATTTCAGGAAATGATTACGAATATTGAACAAATGAAGGATTTGAATGTAAAAACGCTCAAATGGCTTCAGCCTAACGGATGGGTTGATACATTTGAACTTCGGGATGGTGATAAGCTCATCGCGATCATGAAGATCCCAAGAATGTGGAGCAATCGAGCGATTGTGGAGGCTGGTGATAAAAAGTGGATTTTACAACGTCCAGGCGTATTTTCATGGTGCATTAATATCCAGGACAGTAACACAAATTCGATAATAGGATGTGTAAAAAAGTACGTTTGGAGGAGTGATGAGCTCGAGATTTTTGGCCAGGGGAAATATAAAATAAAGTGGTTTAATTTCTGGGCACAGAAATGGGGTATTGTCGACAATGTCAATCGAAAAGTCGTTCTTTTTTCCTCTTATGGCAAAGGTTTTAAGGATTTTTTCAAACATCAAGCGATTGTAGAAATTGGGTCTGATTTTCAGGAATTACCGACATTGATCGTAATGATTTGCGCTGCGTGGTATTTTCATATCCTTGAGCAAAAAGCTGCTGCTGCGGCAGCCGCTGCTTCCTGATTTATGGTTTTCAGATTGTAGAATTGATCAAAAGAATGTCGGGAAAAAATATTTAAACTGGTTGCTATGGTATCTAAACAGATGGTGGTAGCAATTCAGTGGGTGTCCCACCTGATAAAGCAGGTGGGACTTTTTTTGTAACGCCGGTTTTTAACCAGCAGTATCACTGACATTCTGTCGGTGTGCTACAAACCAGTTAGAAACTGGTGATACTGCAAGTCAGGAGACTTGCGTTACCCGAGTTTGGATTTGAGGATATATTTAATGAGGGTTCCGTAGATGAAAACCTTCTCCGGATTGACATCTTGAACTTCATAGCGCGGATTTTCTGGAATCAAGCGGTATAGTTCACCCGACTTGACGACTGTTCTAATAAGAGTTCCCTCCCTGGTGCCAATTGACATGACCTTGCCTCGTCCGAGAACCTCGATATTTTCGCGATCGATAAAAACCGTGTCACCCATCATGAGACCCAAACCATTCATTGAGTCATCCTTAATGATCAGACCAAAAATCTTGTCGGATGGTGACCAATCGCGAGGGAAAACCTCGGAACGATCGACATATTCATCCTCGGTGACAGGTAAAGGACATCCGGGTGGTATATCTCGCAGAACTTTAACCTCGATTTCCCCCTGAGTTATTTCTCTCAGGTGACCGCCAAGTTTTTCAAGTTCCTTGAGGAAGTGGATGAAGTCTTTTTTTATGATGTCACGACGTTTATCGCGGCGTTCATCGAGGATTTCCGAGAAAATTTTCTCGTCGGCATCCGGCAGAAGGTCTTCATCGCGAAGTCCAAGCGCGCGTTTAATCTTTTTCAAATCATGCTTGGGGACATTCCGAACGCCGCTTTCGTATCGGCTTATGAGGGACTGGACAATGCCTGTACGTTCACCAAGGTCCTGCTGGTTCCAGCCTTTTTTGACTCTCGCGAGACGTATAATTCTGCCTTGTTCTTTGGACATGGCGAGGATGATTATATCACGACGGAATAAAATATACAAGGAAAATGGTACATTTTTTTCTTTGAGGGCATGTAATAAATATTGCCATCTATTTGTTAATTTAAATACCTTAATAGCATAAAATATGTCATATTAGATGGCTTCAATTAGATTATGCGTTTAATAGAAGAATCACAGCATATTGCAATATGCATCATTAGACATATGATATGTCATTCATTCAGATTCATCAATTAATTGCGGGGCAAATACCCCGAAAATCGGGGTATTTCAAATTCCGTCGAACGGTAAATTTAATTCCGAAATGAAAATCCGTTATTTCATATAACATGGCTTGACCCAATTTCATTTCACCTCCCTTCTAAGGTATCATCCAAAGCGGGATTCATGAGGATCAGGGATTTCATATTCAATCCAATGGTATATGAAATAACATTTCAGCTGGATTTCTATAGTCCATTTATCCAATCGGATAGGTTATAATAAGTTAGAGAAGATACTTTCCCTCTGTTATAGGTGGAGGGAATGAAAAGGACTAAATCATGCCCGAACCAGGTTCAAAAACCGCATCAGACAAACAAGTAACCGGAAAGAAAAGCATTGTTGCCGTGTTGAAAACATCACCTGCCACAGTAGTCGATAATTATGTCCGCCTTATGGAGATGGCGAGATTCACAGATTCTCTTCCCAGGAACAACCACACGATTATCAAAAATAACCTTTCGTGGCATCTTATGTATCCCGGCGCGAATACGACTCCATGGCAGATGGAGGGCACAATTAAGGCTCTCAACAAGCATGGGTATCAATACACAGTTGTCCAGAATAAAACGGTTGTTACAGATGCCTATCAGGGTCAGAAACTGAACAAGCTGGATTGTGTTTATAAAAAATACAATGTGGATGTCAAGTTCAACTTCGAGCCATCGGATATGCAATGGGTTAGCTATCAACCGAAAGGAAAGTTGCTTGTCCTCGATAAGATTTTCCCTGATGGTTTTAAAATTCCCGATTACTTCATCGGTAAGAATATTCTCCACCAGCCAACTGTGAAATGCCATATCTACACCGGAACGACTGGCTCCATGAAGAATGCATTTGGGGGACTTCTCGGAACTCATAGGCACTATTGCCACACCCATATCCATGAAACCTTAGTGGATCTCCTTACCATACAAAAGGAGATACATCCGGGGATTTTCACAGTCATGGATGGTACTACCGCCGGCAACGGTCCCGGACCTCGTACCATGTTCCCGGTCATTAAAAACGTAGTCCTCGCGAGTGAGGATTCCGTTGCTATCGATGCTGTCGCCGCTAAAATCATGGGCTTCGATCCAATGAGCATCGGGTATATCCGCCTTGCGCATGAGTCTGGTCTCGGATGCGGTCGCGTTGACGAAATAGAGATAATTGGTGAGGATATCCGCGATTGGAACTGGAAATTCTTCGTCGGGGACAATTTCGCGAGCAAAACCGGCGACCTTTTCTGGTTCGGACCTCTCACATTCCTTCAGTGCCTTATGTTCCACACGCCTCTGATCTATATCTTCGTCTGGGCAAGCGCGATTTACCATGACCGGGTGTGGTATCCGACAACCGGACAGGGTCGTATAGCGCAGTGGTACAAAACCGAATGGGGCAAACTATTCCTTGAATGGGATAAATAGCGGATGTTTTTTGCTTTGGCTCTTAGATAAATGTGGAAATCGAATGTTGACAGAACGCTTTATTTAGTATTATTATAAAAATAAAGAATTACGATGAGGATTTTTAATATATCATTCGGGAGGTGTTCCGGAATGAATTTCTTAAAAGTTGCAACGATGTTTATGCTGATATCAGGTCTTGTTTTCGCGATTTCAGCATGTTCAGGTTCATCGAAGGGAGGACAATCTCCTCTGGAACCCGGAGATAGCTTGTATGGTGAAGATGAATCAATAGATTCCTTTCCTTTAATTGCCTCAGCTGGCGATGAGAATTTGTCAAATGGAATCGGATTATTGGGGATTTATGAACTCAGTATTGATGCTGAGAATGGTACAGCTGAGCTAATAACAAAACGCAGCCCCATGTTAGGTGAAAGTCTCACTGTCAGCGCTATAAGCTTCTTCACCATGTTTCCTTGCTTCGATTGTCTAACTATAAGAGGATTTAGTTTCGATGGCGAGAACATTATTTTGAGTTTGCATATCAGGCATCCGTATCAAAAGGGTAACGTATCGAAGCCACCATCCAGTTACAATCGTCTTGACCTTGACATATTCGATGCTGCGCTCCTCGTTCGTCCAATATCAAAAGCACCAATACATTTTGATTTAATCGGTCAGGACATTTATTATGGAACTATTTCCAACGAGGATGGCTATACAACCGAATTGTCCTATGTGGTCAATAATATGGCTGCGATCCCCTATGTTTTAGTAGTTGATGACAGCGAGACCATTCCTCCATCGAGCACTTTTAACAAGTTTGAGATGGGTGCTGAGAGAGATTTCGAAGTGAAATTCAGAATAACAGAAGGTGAAAGACTTTTCTTTGATTTGTATCTAACCATGGGATACGGTGTAAGTGCAAATTTCAAACAGAGACTCGAACCCAGTTATTTCAATCCGGAATTCAAC
>Ga0315277_10003963_pt1 | contig 19869 bp, 13 predicted proteins | sample YL17G05_15_MG_FD_203695 | JGI IMG/M metagenome (GOLD analysis project Ga0315277, IMG submission 203695) | Sediment microbial communities from Yellowstone Lake, YNP, Wyoming, USA - YL17G05_15 | ecosystem: Environmental > Aquatic > Freshwater > Lake > Sediment | place: USA: Wyoming | collected... | reverse complement strand
GAATTAGTCCAATCCGGGTCCATGGCGGTGCCGCGGATAGCGATGGTTCCGGAAACTGTCTGTCCGCTGGCTGGGAAAGAGATAACCGGCGCGACCCCATCCTTTACTACGGAAGCAAAAGAATAAGATACATTGCCGACATCATCTTCCGAGATGATCTGAAATTTATACGCACCTTTTCCGTAGGAAGAATTACTGCCGTTAAAAACCAGCGGATTCAGGGCCGGATCCCAGGTCTTAAGCGGCTCGCCGGTATTTTCATTATACAATTTGACCCTGGTCTTAAAAATTCCCTTTTTATTTGCCGCCTTATCATTATCTTCCTTTAAGGTATAGGTTAAGTTGGTAGTGTAAGGAGTGTCTCCCGAATTCATCAGGACGAAGGGCTGGCACATGGCGTTGGCAATGACGGGGCCGGTCCGGTCGATGCGGACAGACTCGATGGTTACGATCCCTTCATTTCCGGCTTTATCCTGAGCGATAATCTCAAGGTCATATACACCGTCATCGGGGCCCTTAAGGCCAAAGCTATTATTACTATAATCCCAGCTATATTTCGCCTGCCCGTCGATCACATTTGACATGAATCCAGAAGCAACCTTAGTCTCTTTGTCGGTCAGCTTGAAAATAACGGTGGCGTTTTCCGAAACACTGCAGCTGGCGGACAGGGAGCTGCTGTTCGAAGTCATCGGGTTGGGAGAAATACTTTTGGCGGTAATAACCGGTGGAGAGGAATCGATCTCTATCGGTACATTGGTTACACTGTAATTGCCGGCTTCATCATAAGCTTTGACCTTAATGGTATAGCTGTCATCGGCGACCCGGCTGTTCCAGGAGACAAAGCCTTCGCCGGCCGCCTGGGTCGGAACGGTGGTAATTTCACACACAAAATTTGATTCGTTCGAAGTATCGGAGCCTTTATAGAGTCTGAAGGAGAGGTTTTTGATAAAAGTGGAATAATTATCGGAGACGCGATATAAGATATTCAACGGTTTGGCCGGCGCCCGGGCTGAATAAGGAGCTAAGGCCTCCACGCTCACCACCGGGGCGGTCCGATCAACGATGAAGGGCCAGATCCCCTGGGAGGTGCCGATATTAGACTGCGCGGCCACCACCACGTTGTGCTCTCCTTCTGAAAGCGGGGACGAAGGCTTGTATTCAACGATGGTTTTCATGCCGTAATCATTGCGGTTTTTACTGATACTCATATTCGGGTCATTCAACGGAATATCGGCGCCGTCTAATCTGAAAGTATTAATATTAATTAATTCGCTTTCGGTGGTTGAGTAACCTGATTTATTGAATTCACAACCGATAGGCGGCTTATCGTTATTGGTAACGTAAAGGGGCTTAAATTGGGAGGCCCACTGCGGAATCGTGTTTTGAGTAACTTTGAGGATCTGGTTTGAAGTGTACAGCGCCCTATTTTTGAGCTTAAAAGCGACCACGTTCTGTCCTTCGGCAAAGTCAAACCCGGAGATGGTATAGCGGCCCCAGTTATCTATTTCCAGGGTAAACTTGCCGGCCTGCGATCTTATTTTCTCCGCTGTTCTTTCTTTGATGTTTCCCGGTTTCATGAAGTCCTGCCAGCCGGCAAAGTTCTCCGAGATCAGGAACTCCTTTAGATCCAGCGGCTTGAAATCGTAGATGACTCCTTTTATTTGAGTAACGGGTGTCTTTACCAGCAGCGGTTCGAGGTAAGCCTCATGCGAGCTGTCCAGCAGGAACGGCACAAAGTAATCGTTATTGGGAAGATTCAAAGTGCTCTGCGAAAGATTTTCAATCTTAACCCCCTTTACGTTATTAGTATGAACGATGGTTTGGGAAGAATTATAGGCTTCGATAGAAATATCGGTTTCTAGACTGGAAACATTAACAATTGGTTCGTCGAAAAGGGATAGATCGATTATATTCGGCGTTCCTTCCTTTATCTTATTTAGAATTTGTCCGTGTGCAAATAAAGTCTCAGAATCCATACCCAAGGCAGTCGTTTCCATTATAGCGAGATGAACCGTTGGAATAACCATTAAAGTGCTGACCAAGCCTGGGTTAGCTATCTGGCCTGTTAATACCAATCCGGCAATAATGACCTCCCATTCCGCTTTAGCGAATTCTGCTGCGCCATCAAGATTTTCATATTTAAATGTATATTCATACCTCTTGGTATTATCTTCAAACATTTTCACCCCTTCAGCACGAGAACTATCTACAGCAACTAATAAACTGCCATCCTTAACCGCCCATACCCCTGGGATCGCCGTTGTCAGAAAAGCAGAATAAACTTTCGCCCCTTCACTTGGCAATCCCTGATACTCAGACATGAAAGGGAGCACCAAGCCGGATGCGAATGGGGTAAACCAAAAGCGCTGCTTCACTAATTCTTTATGGGGAGTTGGCACACCCCTCGCTGAAATCAACCGGAATTCTATGGGGTTAGTATCCCTCTTGGGAACAGCTGATTTTAAATAATTGATAAGATCACTATCTGGATCCATTTCATCCAACCCCGGACTTTCCCACCAGTTTAGGATAGTCAGCCAAAACAACTTGCTTGCTCCCCATTGTTCGACAAGATTCAATGGGAAGTCTTTTAATCCCAACAAATTAACCCTACTAGTTTCTGTTATTCCCTTAATCGTTTGCTCTGCGCCAACCCTCAATTGTAGATTTACATCAAGACTAGCGTCATCAAAAAATCCGGATGGGGAATTCTTAACATCGTAAGAAATTGGCAGGTTATTGCCGCCAATATTGAGCGTATCGCCCTTTATTTCCTTAAGCAAATAGTTATATGCGCTCTTTGAAAAGAAGTTCGTCGTCCAATGTCCAGAAGCGACATATATATCATCAAAACTATTGGCCAGATATGGGGCTTTCTCGATTAGCGTTTTTAGAAAATAATCTGCAATTGCCCCGCTCAGTGCTTTCGAAAGTTCATTCGCCTTATAGTTCTTATACCATGTCACCCCATCAGCTCCCAGATGGGGGGAATCAACCGTTATCAACTTTTTTACATCATTGTTATAATAATTAGAGCAAATATAATATCTTGTTGATAGCCCCCCCATACTATGAGCAATTAATATTATTTTTGAAGGGACTTCATTGGGCAAGGGATCTCTATGGCTTGAATTGCTCGGATTTTGCCATTTAAACCATGTCTTATAATATTCCACACTTTGGGTTATCCATGAATGATTATTATAAACAACCTCCCAGCTTGTATAGTTCTTCCATACATTTTCATTGCTTATATCAGGCATTGCCCCCGCCCATTTTGGGTTTCCATGTGAAGGATCGCCTAATTCTTTCGCGCTAATAATACTTGAACCCTTTGGGTCTGAATAACCATATGCGTAGACATGACCTTTTAATCCTAATTCATTCTCTAAATACCCCTTCAAATTGCCATAATCTTCAAATGATTTTACGCTGCCATTAATACCATGCACTAGCACGATCAAATAATTTTCATATGGCTTAATATTATTTTGATAAGCCTGCACGCAACTACATGTCAACAATAAGAAGCCAAGCAAGAGATATTTAATTGTTCCCTTTCCCATATTTTTCACTTATCTAAGAATTACATCATTGGCCAACCAATTAAAAGAATCGCCTATTTTTTCGCCAACCACAAAAGACATATAAACATCGACCAATACATGCAGGACAGAAACCCCATATAATCCGTCGGACGCATATTGCCGCTCAAGGAACTTTGCCGCTACCAATGCCCCCAATCCTAATTTAGCAGGACGCATGCCCGCCTCATCCTCTTTCTCTTTTTTATATCTTTTGTGGGCTTTCTCTCCAGCGGAGTAAGAAGATAATTCACGCTCTTCCTCTGACGGGGTTAAATATTGCAGGAAAGAATTGGCGTAAAATAGAGTTCCCGTGTTCCTGTTTATCTCACTGTTAGATCCGTTCGATATAACAAACCCCAATAGTAAATTAAGCAGGCCATTTATCATCCTGGACTTAAAAGCCTCGCCTGCTTTTTGTTTTAGCGTTACAACATTATCCTCCGCATTCCCATTGCCAAATGACTGCCCCCGAATCTCCTTTCCCCCTTCCGATTCTAAAGACAATGGTTGATTGAGGCCCTCAATTCCAATTAATTTGATCGTATTAACCCTATTTGCTTCCTCTCCCCACCCACTCCCTCCCAAACCCACCGTGAATAAGAAGGCGGTTAAAATTATTAAACTTATTTGTTTGAGAATCTTATGCATCACTCACGACCTTTATTTAAAACTCATAATTTAAATGCTTAGAATTGGCGCTGCAAGCAGCCAGAATTTGCTCATCAATTTCTTACCAGTTTTACAACTTTATTGACTAATATCCCGCCGGCGTAATCAAAATATCCCCCAATATAAAGGTTCCCGGAATTATCGAAAACTAAGTCTCTGACTTCGTTATCCAAATCTATCGCTGCTTCCCAAGAACTGGTTAGGGGATCCCATCTCGCAAGATTTCTGGCTGAAACCGTCCCTGCTTTACTAAAATCTCCTCCAACAATTATGTTGCCCGAGGGGTCGCAGACTAAAGCATTTACTGCCCAGTCCGTTCCCAACCCCAGGGCTTCCCATCCATGGGTAGTAACATTCCATTTAGCTATGTGATTAGCATTATTCCCCCCTGCCTGGGTAAAATATCCGCCAGCATAAATATTTCCAGATTTATCAAAAATTAATTTCAGCACCTGATCATTAACCCCGGCTCCCACGGCTTCCCATGTTCGCCAGGCAAAATCCATTTTTGCGATATTATTAAAGGTCGGACCACCTACTGGCGCACCTTCAAGGTTTGAAAAATTACCTCCAACGTAAAAATTACCAGAATTATCTAAAGCAAAGGCATTAACCCCGCCGTTGAAAGATTGATAATATGATTCCCAGGTCAGATTTACAGCATCCCAAAAGATGACGGAGGGAAGGAAACTCCCGGCGATGAAAAGATTGCCATCACTATCGCAAATTAATGTATTTACAGAATTGGCTAAATTTATACCCGTTGTTTCCCAGCGGCTCAAAGAACTATTCCATTTAGCTAGATATTTGATATCTGGATTCCCTCCTGCTTCGGTAAAAGAACCACCAACATACAAATTATCAAATTTATCACAAACTAAGGCATAAACTATATAATTCACGCCGATCCCAAGAGCTTCCCAAGTATCAAAAGACGGCACCCATTTGGCAATATACTTAATATTAGGATTGCCCCCGGCTTCAGAAAAATTTCCACCGACATACAAGTTGCCGGAACTATCGCAAGCTAGAGCTTCTACATATCCTTTCACTCCGTTACCTAAGGAGAATAAAGAGTATGGATTTGGTTGTAAAGTTGTTGTTGTTGTCGTTGGGTTGATATCTTGATTGTGGGAACAACCCGCAACCACAAGCCAAGTAAGCACCAGGAATAATGTTATCAGAATAATTTTATTTTTCATTTTAAAACCCCATCCTCAACGCCACCCGATACGCACTTTCCGGATAACTTCCTAAATATTATATCGCTACTTTCCACTCAAAATTTCGCGCAATCTTTTAAAGGTTACCAAATGTTACCTAATGTTGCATAATGTTTCTTAAGGTTGCCTAATGTTGCTTTTCTATATTCACTTCCGGGAGATTTCCAGGATCCTTCACGCTCCATTTTATGCGTTTTGCTAAATTGGCTGGTTATTTTATGAATAAAACGGCGGATATCACAAATATCTTGATAAAACTTCAACTTCTCGTAGGCGGGCTTCCCTTTTAGTAACATCATGTAACCTCCGGGAACCTTTTGTAACATCCTGTAACTTTGACAGTACAGCAAGTTTATTGCCAGAGAAGGCAAGTCTAATTTTTATTGTTTTAACGCGAAATTAATTTTTGCCCTGACGAAATTTCGTCACTACTCAACTGAGAATTCGCTATCTTTGATCCCCTGATTCACCTTGATGTTGGAGAATTCCATCTCGGCCTTCATCTTCCCCGCGGGCGAAGTGATCGAAGAAACATTCTTGACCGGAATCCAGACGCCGGAGATCTCTTTGTATTCGATCTCCGACTCGCTCATCAGCTTGCCCTGGGGCCCGTACATCCTGATCTTGACCGGGATCCAGCGGGAAGGATCCACATAAAATTCCATCTTGCTTAAAAATTTATTTTCTTCCTTGGGAATGCCGACAATTATATAATCTCCCTCGCCGAAGAGCGATGACTGGCGATTGACTGATAAATTAAAATATTTCATCGCTTCTTCCAGGTCCATCGACTTTGACTGCGGCAGGCCCTGTTTCTCCCGCAGCTTTTTCATGTCCTGCACGATCTTCTGCCCGGTTTCTGAATTAATAACGGCCATCTTGTCGCCATTGTTAATGGTGATCTGCTTCATGGGAAAAAGCATCTCGATCCTGGATTTTTCTTTTCCCTTGGTCCACATCTTCCCTTTTTGCACCATTTTCTGCGGTCCCACCTTGCCGCCTTTTAAGCCAGAGAGATCCGAAACAATGGTAGTGATAGTCTCGGCATACATATCCTTGATCTTTCCCTGATTGGCCTGGATCTTGTTGAGGATCTCTTTAACTGACATTGCCTCGCCGGCGGATGAGGGAACGGCAAAAAGTGAGGCGGCAAAAACGAAAGCCAGCGACCATGCGAAAATCTTCTTCAACATACTTTTCCTCCTTGGATCATAGTGAATTCAGATTGGTTTGAGGCATTTTGGCTTACCTCGTGAAGCATTATTATTATAACATATAATATGTACTAATTCAATGTATAATCACGAATTTTATCGCAAATCATTATCCCAAATGATCCCGAAGATTTATCCCGAAACTTGGCCACGAATTGCCCATATTTTTCACGAATAGATTTAATGAAATCCTTTCAGGATGCGTTTGTATTTTAGGCTTTCGTTGGCAAAAGTTGCTAAAATCCCAAGTTCCAATCCGCTTTTCTTCAAGTAGCCAATTACCTGTCGAATATCACGCCTTGAGAAATTTGTGGAGACTTTTATTTCTAAAACTATCTTGTGATCAACTACAAAATCAATATAGTGTCTGCCAATAAACCTCCCTTTAAAATCTAAGTCCGCTCTAACCTGTTCCAGGAAAGGAATTCCTTCTTTTTCGAAAGCCATTTTTATAGCGTTTTGATAGTATTTTTCTTGGTATCCAGATCCTAGATTATTGTAAATATCATAAAGTATCCCAACAATTTTATAGCTCAATTCTTTGTGCACTATCTCAACCATTTTTCACCTCCTTTGTGACAAATTTGGGCAATACGGGATGAGATTCGAGATTGCTATTCGTGCACCTTCGAGACGCTGATTCGTGATAAAATTCGCTACCATAAAGCAATAGCAATTTTACTGCCACGCTCAAATAAGAGAAAACCGACGAAATTTCGCCACCCCCGTATTGACAGACAGTTGGGCGTATGGGAAAATTCAGGCAAATCCGGGGGTGAAACAAATGGCAAAGCCGCTGATCATGGTGGTGGACGACGAGAAAGAATTCGCGGATGAGCTTTCAAAATCGATAAAACTCACCGGCAAATACGAAGTGGAAACCGCCTACTCCGCCCAACAGGCGCTTGAGCTTCTTCACAAAAATAAAGGGATTTTTGGTATCTTCAAAAACCGCGTCCGGTGCATCCTGCTGGACATAAAAATGCCGGAGATGGACGGCCTTCAATTCCTGGAGCAGATCCGAAGAGAGTACGAAGGAAAGATCGCGGTCATCATGGTGACCGCTTATGAAGACGAAGAAAAATGGGAAAAAGCTACCAGCGGCCTGGTCGCCGGCTACATTACCAAACCGCTCGACAAGGAAAAGCTGCTGGCGCGGCTTGATAAATTATTCTCCAGCGAAGACGCCAAGTACGAAATGATCGGCAGCACTCTGGTGCAGGGTTTTGAGAAAAGAGAACAGCATCGGCCTAAAGACGAATCTAATCCGTAGATTTTATTACCGGACACTTTATAATAAAAGTGGTCCCCTTCCCCACTTTGGTTTTAAATTCCAGATTTCCGCCGTGTTCCCTGACTATGCGGTAGGCAATCGATAGCCCCAGCCCGGCGCCTTCATGGCGGGTGCTGAAAAAAGGATCGAATATTTTTTCTTTGATCTCATCCGGTATTCCGGCACCGGTATCGGAGATCTCAATCTGAACCGATGGCGGCTCTTCAATATACCTTGAAGCAATGGTCAAATCGCCGCCTTCGGGCATGGCGTGAATAGCGTTATCGATCAGGTTAATAAACACCTGTCTCATTTCATCCGGGTCGCACTTTATCAGCGGGAGCTCCTTCAGGTCCAGGATCAAGCGAATGCGGCTGATGGCAAAAAGTTTAAGGGTAGCGTCGATCAGTTCATTGAGGTTAATTTCAATCTCTTTTCTCTCTTTCGGCTTTGAGAGCATGACCATTTGTTTAATGATGGCGGTGGCTCGCTCTGTATTTGCAATAACGATATTCTTAAAGTCTCTCAGCTCTTCGGTGTCAGGCAGGTTCTGGGTCTTTAATGAAATGACCGCCAGCGGATTTCTTATCTCATGCGCCACCCCGGCGGCCACCGTTCCCAAGGATGCCAGCCGCTGGGAGCGCTCGAGCTGTTTCTCGGTTTCAAAAAGCTTCTTCTCGGTGGTTTCGAATCTCTCTTTAACTTCTTCATAAGGTTTTACAATATATTCCAGCGCTATGGCCACGTATTCGCTGACGGTCCTAAATAGCTCTATGTCATCGTCATTATATTCATCTTCCGACCGTTTTTTCCCCAATACGAAGAGGGCTACCAGATCTCCTCCGGAAAATGAGGGAACGCAGAGCTTTTTATCGAAAACCGCCACCTCTTTCTGCGCCGACACCTGCTTTACTAGAAAATAATCTTTGGTCAGGGCCGACTCTTTTCTCGGCTCTAGTGTTTTGGGATCCCATTCGATGAAAGTGGCCGAGCTTCGGTCAAGGAAATAAAGGTGTGATTCGGAGATGTCAATATCATCCTGAAAGATGGGATAGAGCGTCTTTACGATATCCTCGCGGGTCAGCGCTTTCGCCAACCCGGTTGCCACCTTTCTCAGGACTTCGCGATAATCGTACCACCCTTTGATAAAAGCGCGGTCGGCGGCAGTCTGCAGAAAGAGTCTTATCTTCTGGAAGCTCACCCCCACCAGGATGCCATACAAAACCGTGCCGGCTAAAAATATCCAGTCTATCTGTGCTGTCACAAAGGTTCGATAAAGCCAGGCCAATAAAACATAGATTGAACCAAGGAACAAAATGGTAATTGCCCAGGCCACTGTCCGGCTAATCACCACCGATATGTTCATCAGGCGGTGTTTGGTGATGGCGTAAGCGGTAAAGGCGATAAAGAAGATGGTACCAAAAGGTCCGAAGAAATTTAGCTCTCGATATCCTAGTATCGGCAAAAAAATATTAGTGATTGAACCAATTAGGATAGAAGTAAATACTCCGGTGAATAAATATTTGATCTGATTTCTTTTAAAGTAATTCTGCTGGTTATAATTCATTATCAACAAATAAAAACTTGCTATCATTAACACCAACAAAACGGCAGGCACTATATAATAATAGTTTCCCGGCAAATAATCGAATGTCCCTCCGATTATTCTCACTTCTTTTAAGTAATATTTTGTTGCCATAGAAACCGCAATTATTATGGCCGCAATCACATAATAAACAAAAGCAATTTTTCTGTTTATCGTTTTGCCCACAAAGTTTGCGCAAAACAGCATAAAATGAAAAGGGAAGAGGAGCGCTCCGATCACCGTTAATCGCGCCATCAATACTGTAACTGGATTGTTAATGACCAAAGAAGCCACAAAAAAACAAAATATCCAAAATGATAAATAAAAGGAGGTGTAAGCAAAATCTATATCGCTACGCTCTGCCTTAAAAAGGACAAATAGCCCTATTAAATAATTGATAAAAAAAGTAATAAATAATATAGTGGACTCAGAATAAATGTTCATTTTATCAGGGGCTTTCTTTCCAGCTCACTCTTATATTTATAGTTGTCACATTCTTGGATTTCTATCTTGTAATTAAAAATAGACCTGAAATATTCATCAATGCTTTTTCCCTTCTTTAGGCCGCTTCCCAGTTGGATGAAGAGCGTGCCTCCTTCAAGGTAAAAGTTCCCCGTGATATTTTTTGCATACTCATAATTGTAGAACAAGTTATGCGCAATCCTGGAGTTCCGATCGTAGCTTTCACCCCTTCCGTACAATAATACTATATTTCCAATATTGAGGACCTTTAACGGCTCGGGCAGTTTATCTGCACTAAGAAAAGCCGCCTTATCTTCTGTCTTATACCGGATCAATTCTGGGTTGCTTATTCTTAAAGTGGTAATGACCAGGCTGCCATCAACCACCTCAAGATAAAAGCTGTTTGGGTCGAAAGTATAGACTAGGGGGATCATTTCATTTAATTGGTTTTTTGAAAACATGGCTCTGACATTCTTCGGCAAATCGATGAGCACGCCCAGTCCGGTCTCGGCTGTTCCATACGTGCTTTTTATGGAATCTGTATGGTTCATCCAGCTGTTGCCATGGATGCTCTTTAGAAGATAGATTTCAAAAGTATAAGGAAACCAGCTGCCGCCTAAAATTAATTTAATATGATCTCTATTTATCCTGATGGCTTTAAAATCGGGCAGATCAATCAGGTGCTTTATAAAATGCGGCTGTCCTACGATTATTACATTTTCAAACTCTTCGGCAAGGTAGTCTAGTGCATAAACGATCACATCGGTTCTGGTTGTGGTATTGATCACCGTGTAAGGGCCCTCCGGCAAGGTCACTCCCATCGGATAGGCATTGATAATCAACGTCTTTTTCTGCTTTATCCCAAACCAAAGATCAATTATTTGTATCAGCTGCTGGTTAAATTCCGTGCTGGTTCCATTCAGAGTGTAGCGGAAAGAGAATTTGCCGGCGGTTGTCCCGGCGCTGGGTGAAATTATCCCGTCGCCAAAATCAAATATCTTGCCGATATTTTCCTTTGTGAATACTTCACTTTTATCAATAAAAGGGATTAATTTGTCAAAATCATCCGGTTTTTTTAGGAGGTCCAGATCGAGGTTTTTATATTTTTCTTTATAAAATTGGTTGTTTGTTTTAAGTTCTTTTAACTTGCTTTTTATTCTTTCCCTATAATGTTCTTCCATATATTCTCAATATTAACGCTTAATTTTTCTATGTCCGCCATCAATAAACATGAGACATTTCCTATTACCGGATGGATTACCTCTTCGCTCACAACAGAAAAACCTAATCGTTTATAATAATTTATCATATTTATAGCTGAATTAATACCGTAAAAATCAGCCGGCAATTTCTTCCTAACGAATTTATTCCCGTTCCTCATTAAAAATGCGCTCAATATGCGATTTCTGAAGTTTTTAGAGAAGATGAATTTGGTTATCTCTTGAATCCTTTTCCCTTTATCCAGATACTTGCCATAATCAAATTCCAGATCGTTATAGCGCATATCGGAAAATCTCAGAGTCCCAATAACTTTATCTTTGCTTTTTAAGACCGCAATAATATTATTGTTTTTAGGTTCGATATATAACTTCTTGTCCAATTTGACCCGACTGTTTACTGGGAATCCTTTTTCTTCAATATAGACCTCGTACCACAGGTTATATACTTTCTCAATATCAGGATGATCGTCTCTGATAACGGCAGCTTTAAAACGGTCGTCTTTAAAAGACATTTCGTCCAGCACGATCTCGGAATCTCGGTTCTTAAGCCCTAAAATGTCAAACAGGTTTTTCCTTTTGTTATTATCTTGGTCAGGCTTATTTTTATTGAGAGGTAAAATATAGTCTTTTATAATGGGGCTATTAGAATCTTTGCCAGAATCTTCAAACATATTAATCTCTCCTTGATCGGCAAGACTCTCTTTACCCGGGAATTCTACCATTTTATCTTCACTAAAACAAAGAAATTTCACTCTTTATCAGAAGGCTATAAAAGGCCTAAGTGGCTCTTTATCGCGCTTGAAATACTTTCTGACCCTCTGATATACTTGCTTTGGACAATGATATGAAATATAAAATATTTTTAATTGTTATATTTTCGATCTTTCTATCAAATTCAACTGTAATCGGGATGGGGGAATCGGCAAAAAGTCATTATCGGCTGGGCATGGCTTATTACAATTCTAATGAATATAAAAAAGCTCTAGAAGAATTTAAATTGGTTTCAAGAGAATCCCGGGAAGATTTCATCGATTCCCAGTATAAAATAGCGGATATCTTTTTCCGGGCACAAGATGTGACCGCCGCTTTAAAGTATTTCGACTATATTACCAGCGAGTTCCCTGATGAATACGAAGCATACATAATAAAGGGCTACATTTATTACAACCGGGATCTACATTGGTTGGCTATGAAAGAGTTTGAAAAAGCCATAGAAATACTTGACCAAAAAGCGACTGAATTTGTTGCTGCGAAAGTAAACGAACCAATCCACAATATCAAGGTTCTGAATTATGACGCATCGCTGTCCGAGGTAAGCCGAAAATTAGCTTCCCTATACATAGAAAATAAAATTTATGAAAAGGCGGTTAAAGAATTATTAAGATGCAAGGTTTTTTATCCTGAAGACCCGGATATTTACTCTTTGCTGGGCCTTTCTTATGCCAGTCTGGGCGATTATGCAAAAGCAATTGATGTGCTCAAGGAAGCCAGGAATCTTTTCCCCTATATGGCAACTTTCGATTACAATGTTGCTTGCAGTTATGCAAGAATGGGAAACAGCAAAGAAGCGTTGTTCTGGTTAGAAAGCGCTTGCAAAAAAGACAGCAAGTATAAGAAAAGAGCTGCTGAAGATGAGGATTTTAGCAGTATTCGAAAAAATATTAAATTCAAGAAATTAATTGAACAGTGAGACAATTCTTCACAATTATTTCATAAAATCAAGATCTTTTAACTCAATGGCTTCAAAGTCGCGGCCCTTGATTTTGACCTCACGGTATTGGGAAAGGTCGATTTCTTCGTGAACTTCGCCCTCCTCCTCCACCTCCCACTTATCATAAACGGCATCCGAGAGCTCCTCGAGGTAGCGGGAAGCCCTCATAATAACTTCGCCATCGTAGCCGGAGTAAACAATGGGATAAGTCAAATAAAGCTCGTCCTTGGCGCGGGTCACCGCCACGTAAAATAGACGGCGCTCTTCTTCCATTTCGTCTTCTTTATCAAAACTCAAGTAGGATGGAAAGCGGCCCTCCGCCAGCCAGACGATAAAAACCGCCTTCCACTCCAGCCCCTTGGCCTGATGGACGGTGGAGAGCACGCAGGATTCCTTTTCGTCTTCCCCGCCTTCGACAACGGTCTCCGCTTCGATCCCCGACACCAGCGCCAGCGCGCTCAACAGTTCTTCCAGCGATTTGAATTGCGTGGCGTAGCTTCCCAGCTGCGCCAAGTCTTCCAATCTTTCCTGGTAATTGGGATATTGGATTTTAAGATATTCCGCGTAACTGGAATTGCTGACGATCTTAATCATCTCTGCCGGTTCGCTAATCTTTTCCTGCAGCCTTTTTAAAATCGATTGGAATTCTTTAAATCCCCGCTCCATTCCGCTCGACAGGAGAGATAAGATACTTTCGGAAACGATTTCTACCAGTGGATCGGGTGATTGATGCAGATGCTGGAAAATCTTTTCGGCGGTCTTCGGTCCGATCTTGGGAAGCAGCTTTAAAATCCGGTTCCAGGCAATTTCATCATTGGGGTTGTGAAAAACTTTCAAATAGGCCAGAACATCCTTGATGTGCGCTTCTTCAAAAAAACGGATCCCGGAGCGGATCTCGAAGGGAATGCCGCGCTTGGTGAGCTCCATCTGGATTTCCATCGACTGATAGTGAGAGCGGTAAAGCACCGCCATGTCATTGAGCGAAAGCCCCTCCTCCCGCAGCTCCAGCATCCGCTGGGCGATAAATGCCGCCTGCGCCAGCGTATTCACCAGCGGCACCACCACCGGCTTTTCCCCGCTCGGGCGATTGGTGCGCAGGTTCTTTTCAAACTTTTCCTTCGCCCGCTCGATCGAAGTGTTGGCAATGTTTAGGATCTCCGGCGTCGAGCGATGGTTGACTTCCAGCTTGTAAAAGCGGGCGTCGGGATAAACCTTAGGGAAATTAATGATGTTCTTGAAGTGGGCACCGCGAAAACTGTAGATCGATTGGCTGTCGTCGCCTACCACCATGAGATTGCGATGCTCCTCCGCCATAAGATTGATGATCTTGGCCTGGATCAGATTGGTGTCCTGATATTCATCAACCAGGATATGCAAAAATTTATGCGCATATTTTTGCGCTACCGGCGCGTTCTCTTCCAAAAGCTTCAGCCAGTAAAAAAGCAGATCGTCAAAGTCCATCAGGTTGTGTTTTTTCTTACGCTCCTGATAAAGTTTGGCGATGCCTTCGATTTCCTCGGTTAGAGAATTAAACTGCGGGTAATTATAAGCGATCACATCCGCTATTTTCCGGCTGGTGTTAAGTGAGAAGCTGAAAATGTCCTGCAGGGTATCGCCCTTGGGAAAACGGCGGGCTTTTACGTCAATCTTCGCTTCCCCGATACAGGCATCGATGAGGTCCTTGGCGTCCGCGCGATCTAAGATGGTGAAATTGGGTTGGTAGCCGATAAGTTTGGCGTGCTTGCGCAGGATCAGATTGCCGACGTGGTGAAAGGTCCCGCCCCAGATCCCTTTGACATCGCGTTTGAGGAGGAGTTCTACTCGCGAGAGCATCTCGCGCGCCGCCTTGTTGGTAAAGGTGACCAGAAGAATCCGATCCAGCGGCACCCCCGATTCAACCAGATAGGCCACGCGGTAAGTGACCGTTCGGGTTTTTCCCGAGCCGGCCCCGGCGATCACCAAAAGCGGTCCGCCCGGAGCGGTGACAATCGGCAGCTGTTCTTCGGTTAATTCCTCCTGGTAATTAATACGGAAATTTTTATCCGCCGCAAAATGGGATTTTAAAACGTATTTGTGGGGCATTGGACGCTTAATTGTAGCATTAATCTGTATAAAAGTGAAATCTCGCTTTCATTTTAACGATAATAATATAACGAAAGAATAAACCTAAAAGGATTTTAGTAATATGACAGAATTTAAAATCGTTGGTTATTACATTTCAAATACCTGTACGTCAGGCAATCCCTTGCTATCTGATGATCCAGCAACCAAAATTTTGATACTGGATGAAAAAGGGAGCGTGCAAATTATTTCTCCGCCATTTCATCCATTGAGCATTAAACCGGTCGCAACCAAGACGGCTGCGCCTGGGAATAAACTTGGACAATTAGAAAATCTGCTAAGAATCGACTCCGCATCCGGAAGAAAGCCAATCCCGACTTTTTCGAAGCAGAAATACTTCTTAGTAAAGCACAAAAGTGGTGCTTATGATTCTTGTTACGTCGGCGATCCCCCCGATGGGGTTTATGCTTTAGATGGAACTTTTCTCGGCTACCATCAACCCAGAATAGCCCCTACCTCCTGCAATACCGCTAATCACATAATTGACAAAAATGGAATTACGATCGGTTATTTCAACACCTCCGAGCTCTTTAATCAAAGCGGGGAAAAAGTAGCAACAAAAAAGGGAGATAAAATCTTGCGAGACGGGAAAGTGCTTGGTTATTTCCGTGACGAGGAAATGTTTGATGCAAACGAAACTCTAATCGGTTTCGAAGAACACGGGAACGGGAAAGTGTTCTTGGCGGGAAAAATAGTTGCAAATTTAGAAGACGATCCGGATGACCCTTCGAGGTCGGCAAACGATCTTTTCCTGTTCCGAAAATATACCACTAGCTCCCCGGAGCTCTCTTCCTCTGCGATAAAGAAATTAAAACAAATTGCAAATACTTTCCATCCCAAAACACCGGAAGGTAAAGCGCTCAGGGGAAAACTGCTTTTACAATTAAAATTAATAGAAAACTCGCTGGCGCAGATTAAAGACCACCCCAAGGAAGCTCTTTTGCGCGGTCATGATCGACTTTCCAAAATTGCTGCGCTTTGGATGCTGGCTGAAAACAAGAATTTAGATCGGGATGGGAAGGAGCTAATTATCCAGGCCGCTCATGACCAGGATCGCTTTGTAAGATATTCGGCAATCACGATTTTAGGGAGACTCAAAATTGGCTTAAAAACCATCGCTTCCGCGCTGCGAGACAAAGATTATCGGATTGCAGAAGTCGCCTTGCTGGCTCTTCATGCGCTGATCGAAAGAACATCAAACGCTGGCTCCAAAACCAATAAGGAAATTTATAATTACACCGTTGAAGCAATTTATAAAGGTCACGGAGGAGTGCGTTTTAGGGCTATCAAGCTCCTTGCAAAATCCAACTTTTATTTCCTTCCCCTGCTGACCAAATTCGATCCCCGGGGATTTGATATCGAAGTTTTGATTATGATCGGGCGTGAAATTGGAAGGGCCAAAAACTTAGAATTATTCAATGCTATTTACAAGGAAACTCTTGAAACAAAAGATGCTGCCGCTTTCAAAATTAACAGCTATATCTTGCTAGAGGCTTTAGGCTCCTGGAAAGAAAGACTTGAACAATCAGAAATAGGAGTTCTTTATCTCAATAAATTAAATAGCCCGGATGCCGAAATATCCCAAAAAAGATTATCGGTTTTTGTTTTAACCAGGCTGATTAAACTTTATCCCAATTCTCAAAGAGCGAATGAGGTTGCAGAAAAACTCTTGAGCATAAAAGGGCCGCTTGAAATTTTTATCCTCCGCAATTTAGCTGCGGTAAGAGAATTCCTTTCCCCCAAGAACAGAAAGCTCATTGAGGATAAAATCAACGATAAAATAATTGCCAAGAGCCCCCCTTATCAAGAATGGTTCAACCAAACAAAAAATCCTAATAAAATTATTACCGCCAAGGTTTATGTTGATGAGGTAGATGTCTGGGAAAATCTATTTAAAGGGGATGGCTATAATGTAATCAGAAGCGAAGGCAGAGAAATTTCGCTAGAGAAGAAAGTTAACGGTGTTGTTCTGAGAGTTATGATGGTTAACATTTCAACCCAGGAAGGGAAAACTCGCATCAATATATTTCAAGATTTGGCCAATCCAAGTGTCCATTATGTCGGGTACAGCGGACATGCTGGAATGGGAGGAAATTTAGAAATGCGTGAGCCACGCAAGGCCGGTGACCCAATTCCTTATGGCACAAAAATTGTCCATATCGGCGCTTGTTCTAGCATGCCCTCCTATTATGCGAGAATCCTAAAAGTTGTTCCGAACGTGCAATTCATTGGCAATACCATTGCTTCTTATTCAGAAGATGATGCAAAGGTTTTTATCTCCGCCATGAATGGGATCGCCTTTCGGAAAAGCTGGAGCGAAATTAATGCGGACATTAAAAAGAAGGCTCCCTTTATTTATCACGCTCAAAAAGAAAAAGAAAGGCCGATCACATTTTTTAATCATATGCTTCCCAATAATATCGATCAACAAAGATACGCTATCCTGGATGAGCTGGAAACGGGCGGCACAGATACTTTAGCTTTCTCTGCTCCACAGCGAGACCTACTGGAAATTAATTCTCGATTTGGCGGACGCGTTCGGCAAGCCGTTAACAACGTAAATGTCTCTTTTAGCTATCAGCCCTTCTTTAGAAACATTGAAATCGTAACCGGAGATGAGATTCACGATGGTATATACTTTTTAAGCCCGACTGATAATCAGCGGCCGCTGGAAATAAATCGTGCAGGCAATGTCAGCCGTCCAATCTATAAAATAGAAGTTAATGCCGGCTATTCTCATATGTCAATCGATGCTTTGACCGTTCTTTTGCTTTATGAACTTAACTCCTATTTTTCTAAAGAAAAACACGAAAAGACCACTAAAGAAGATAAGCTTAGAGGGCTCTTAATGGTAGTTGAGTATATACACTATCACTATCAGGGAAGATCATGGGAAGCACTTCAAATGTTCGACATTTTTAAACAAAGATATGGGTTTGCATTAAGAATCCACTTTGCAGATGTTTATCACTTAATAGAAGCTATTGACAATAATTTACCACAAAAGGAAGAACTTAAAGCTAAACTGCTGGGTATGATTAATTAGCAAAGAGCGCCATTAACTCAGCAAAAAAGTGCAATTCCTTTTTATTTATATCGATGATAAAAGAGAGGAATTTTAAGCTATGTCCGAAGTAAAAGCCGCTGGATATTACACTTCAAATAGTTGCAACTGGGGTGGAACATGGCCGCCTGACCCATCAGCCAATAAAACTGTGATAATGGATGAAAAGGGGAACCCTCAACTTGTTAGAGCTATTGATTCTGAAACACGTTTTCCTATTTCAGCTAACCGTCATCTCAGCGACCGCAATTGCATCGAGACATTACTTTCTTCAATTCCACAAATTCCCATTGTCCCGCGTACAAACCCAATCGCTGAATTTCCTGCCTCCAATATTATCCTGGCTGAAGTAAAAGATTTCAAAGGGAAGCTGGCAGGTTATATTGATGGATACGGAAATCTTTACGCCAAGAAAGGAGATGTAATTGCCAGGGCGAAGGCTCATCCCCCCTCTAACACTATCTACCCGCTCTATTCACCCAAGAAACGTCTCATAGGATATCTGCGTGACAACGCTATATTAAATTTAAATCGAGCGCCAATCGCCTCCTTTGACCAGAGAGCTTTAAAAGTCCCGACGAATAACACCATTTTTGGAAAAATTAAAAATGGAAAATTAATTGCCATTGAGGGAGACCCATTAGAATCCTTCTGGAAACTCAAAGGGATAATCAAGCCCCCTGTTTTACCTGATCCGCAGGGAAAATTACCGGCCAAAAGGATAGTTATCCACCAAGGCGAATACGGCATTGCCCCAAAAGGAGCTACGGAAGCTTTGGCAACCTATTCGGTTGGGGCCTGTGTGATTCCTTCTTTTTATGATCCAGTCTCAGGTACCGGCATACTTGGCCATATCGATTATTATCATTCGGGAACGGTGAAAGACTTTACCAATAAAATAATTAACTACTTTTTGAGCCAAAAAGTGCCTTTATCCAGGCTAAAAGTTCAAATCACCGGCGGGCAAAAATACGACCTGACTTCTAGGAAAATCGTCTACGCGCTCATATCTGAATTATCTCGAAATGGAATCACGGTAGAAGGGGCTGGACTTTTTTCTAATGGATACCTTCCATCGGTATGGTTGGATTTGTCTTCCGGTGATTTAAAATATTCGCTCGAAAAACTCCGCCTCACCGAATCGGAACAAGCTTACGAGAAAAAATATTGGGAACAAATCAAACGCTCCAGTCCGCTTCATTTAAATAAAATGTGAAATTTTTTATTTTATGTGGCGAAGAATACCTGCTGAGGAGGTGAAAACATGGGATTTTTAGATATATTAATTTTAGGAGGAAGGACCGGAGGAGTTTCTGGCTGCGGCAGCAAATCAAAGAAGCAGCCCGCCTCGAGCCCGGTGGCCGCTGCAGGGAATATCAATGAAGCAATTAGGAAAGAAGGTTCTGTTCCGACCGGCTACAACGGTGCGGAAGGAAAAGTTGAATTTTCGAAGGGGAGAATCAACATCACTGCCGTCGCCGAAGGAAAAGATACCGGATTCTTCGTCGAAGTCCGCCCGGTAGAAGTGAAAGGCGCAAAAGCCCTTTCTCTGCAAGTCAAGGGATGGATCGCTCAAAAAGAGGGATGGGACCACTACGCTTCCATTCAAGTTATTGACGGTAACGGGAAAAGACACATCCTTCAAGAACTTTGCAAAGAAGGGAAATATGGGAGCTGTAAAGGCAAAAATATTGTCGATCCGCTTACGATTATACGCGGGACAACTCTGACCATTAAGCT
>Ga0315277_10003961_pt1 | contig 19879 bp, 21 predicted proteins | sample YL17G05_15_MG_FD_203695 | JGI IMG/M metagenome (GOLD analysis project Ga0315277, IMG submission 203695) | Sediment microbial communities from Yellowstone Lake, YNP, Wyoming, USA - YL17G05_15 | ecosystem: Environmental > Aquatic > Freshwater > Lake > Sediment | place: USA: Wyoming | collected... | reverse complement strand
ATAACTCTCTTCTCTTTTTAAATCTTTTCTAAACTGGACAAAAAGTCTAGACGCCGCGACTGAGCACCTAGAATAAATGTCTAGATCATTGGGACTCTTTTTTTGATTTTATCCCGTATTATTATTTATAATATGCTCAACTATATAAATCTTTCGTTTTTCCGTCGCTGAAAGAGACATTTTACTTTTTAAAAGGACTCTTTAAGTTTTGTAAATAATTGAAGATATCTTTTAGTTTTTGTAAAATATCTTCTGGATCTGTTTTCTCAGAATTTATGTTTTCTTTTTCTTCTGGGTTATGATAATTGTTTAGATGCATATAGGTCACATACCTCTATAACTTAAATATCACCTGGTGAAAAAAAATGTACATTTTTGTGTACATAAAAAATCACCAGGCCATATTTATATTTCGTTTCTATAAACATTTTATGAAATGCTTCATTTGCGGAAAAGAATTAAGCGAAGGGGAAGAAGAGGTGTGTTCTACTTGCTTAAAATTCATGAAGCTGAAATATTCAAAATCTAAAAAATTAAATGAGAGGTTAAAATGCCACAAAGAACAAGCCAAAAAGCTAAAGCAATAGTGTTGCTGTCTGTCCTAGCTTTCTTTTTGTGTATGACCTTTGTTCAGATGACTTTGGTTAGAGCAGATCCAGGAAACCAATCGCAATATCAAGAGATCTTGCAACCAGTACAAAATATCTATGACTTTGTAAAATATGCTGTTACAATAATTGCTGGTTTAGTTTTGATATTTGCAGGATATACCTTTATTACATCTGGCAATGATCCAAAAAAGAAAGACTCAGCAAAGAATATGATAATGTACGTTATCATAGGACTTGCAATAATTTGGGCGGCACCCTTGATTGTGAAGCTAGTCTTAGGAACATAAACAAAAGGTTAAGGGGAAAATGAAACAAATATTGTTCATTTTGTTAGCTGTTGCTCTCTTTTTTTCCTTTTTTCAAACAGCAAGAGCTTTCAATTGCGATAATCTGAATGAGAACGAAACATATATTTGTAATTATATTCAAAATAGCAACCTAACTCAGATTGAAAAGGATTTGATAATTTCAGATATTTATAATCCTAATAAAACAACTGCTAACTTTGACTTTGTTTATTATTGGAATACTGCATTAAAAATTACAGATAGCCCAGATAATCACACAACAAGTCAAGGAACGATAAAACATGCATGGTTGAAGATAATTTCCTTAATGCCTTCTATTCTTGAGAATAACACTCTTTATGGTTCTACACAAGGCAAATTAATGTCTGCTTACGATTATAATGTTGAATTGCCTACTGAAAAGCTTTCGGGAGATTGTAAAACTACTTATTCTCTTGTAAGCAATACAAACAACTTAGATGTTTTTCTTAATAATAATCTAATAGGACACGATAAACTAACAAGTTTTTCGGTTTTGAATCTGGTAGATTTGAATTTTCAATCAGTTCTAAACATTGAAGTTAGATATAAAATAAAACATTATGAATTGAATAATGGAAGCTGTGATTATAGTTCTTCTGAATATCAAACAGACACCTTAAGATTAACAGGCACATTCTTTGCAAAAGCATATAGACAAGTGCCAGAAAGTTCATTTAAGATAACTGATAAAATCTTAGATACAACAAAAGGATTTATTCAAGTTGAAAATTATACTGGTTTAATTCTAACTTTTGATAATTCTTCTTTTGAAAAGAGAAAATATGTTTATCATTTGAATTATTCTTTGCCCTACTATGTTTTAACAATAAGAGCAGAGCCATTTAATGAAAGCATAATAAATAACATTTTTATTGAAGAACAAAACAATAAGTTTATTTTTAGTGTCAAAAATACAGATAATTGTCAAATCAAATTATTTGATCATTTTAATTCTGTAACAAAACCTTGTGATTTAAGTTATTCTGGAATGAATTTTAGCATAACAACCAACAAACTGAATTATTATGAAAATGAAACAATAAAAGTAAATATCACACCGATTAATATTTCTGTAACCATTACTTATGGAAATACAACTAAGGTCGCAATAGGAAATACTGAATTTGATTCTACCTTATATCAAAACAAAATAACTGCGGTTTATGGTGATGAAGAAGCAGATAGATATGTTAATATTATAGAAAAAGAAAAAACAGCTTTCTTGTTTAATTGCGGAATTTTCTGCCTTTTTGGATTATTTTTCTTCAAGTTCCTTAAATCATATTATAAAAATTTTAACTTATTTTAAAATGAAAAAAGCACAATTAATGATTTTGGTATTAGTAGCATTTATTTTAGTTAGTCAAGTCGCAAGTGCCGAAGAATGCGGGATAACAAATTTAGCGGCTTGTATTCCAGAAAAGATTTTTGAGTTTTTTTTAAGTGTTTTAAATGCACCATTGCAACCTCTGTTAAATTGGATTCATAGCTTAATGACGGAGCCAGTTAATACAAGCTTATTCGCGAGTATTTGGTCTATTATTGTTTACATTCTTTCTTTATTTTATGGTTTGTTTTTACTTTTTATTGGATTTAAGTTTTTATTAGCAGGATACTCGCCAGAACAAAGAGAGAATGCGAAAAGAAGTCTTGCAAATATTATCATAATGATGGTTCTTGTTCAAGCAAGTTATGTGCTTTATTCAATTGCCTTGCAACTTTCAGGCGGATTAACAAGTGCCGTATTTAATATTATTGATCCACATTTTTTTATTTTAACAATAGATAATCTTCCGAATATAGCATTACAATTCATTCTAACCTTGCCTTATGTTGTTCAATTGCTCATAACCTTGATCTTATTAGCTTTAAGATATGTCATTGTATTATCTGGAGTTGTTTTATTTCCAATTGGCATATTTTGTTATTTTATTGAACCCTTACAAAGTTATGGAAAGTTAATATTAAATGCAATTTTTGTTGTTATGATCATTCCTTTCTTTTATGCGATAATATTTCTTGCTTCATCAATGCTATTGCAAATTCCTTTATTCCAAAATATGAAAATTGTTGTCATGATTGGAGCATTTACTCTTGTGAATATAGGAACATTGCTTTTGGTTGTATTTGTCATAATAAAAGCCGCGTTAAAAATTGCTACTCCAATAATGAAAGTTGCAAGTATTGTGGAGAAGGTGGTTTAAAATGTATGAAATACCCCAACAATTAGAGTATAAAGAAAAGATAATATTTGGCTTGACCTTTACTCAATTAATTTATGCAATGATCTTCTTTCCCATTATTTTTATTATTATCTTTAGAGTTCATGCAAGTTTAGCAACCAGAATCACTATTGCTTTATTTCCTTTCTTATTAGCCTGCGGTTTCATTTTTCTTAATCTTTCTTTTCATCTCAAGAATTGGATTATTTGGTTTAAGTCAAGAGAAATTAAAACAAAAGAAAAGATGGAAAGGTGGTTTTATATCAAGGAAATAAAAAATAATCTTATTGTTACAAAAAATAAAAAGTTAGCTGTTCTAAAAGTAGAGCCGATTAATTTTTCAATAAAACCACAAGGTGAACAAGAAGCATTAATACTTGCATTTCAAAAATTCCTTAATTCATTAGACTTTCCTATTCAACTTTTAATGACAACTGAAACTTTGAATCTTGAAGAATATCTAAACAACTTAAGACATAATATTGATGAATCAAAAGTTAAAGTTTTTGAAGAGTATGAAGAACATATCAAGAAAGTCATTAAAGATAATAGTGCTATGAATAGAAGATTTTATCTTATTATCCCCGAAACCAGCAATATTGAGATTCAAGTTAAAATCTGTGAAGATAGACTTAATGGATTGAATCTAAAAACTTCTCGTTTAAATGATCAAGAATTAACAAATATTGTTAAAAAAATGTTTGATACAAGCGAACATTTACTGCCTGAGAAAATAAACAATTATCTAGACTATCTTAAGATAGATAATTCTGTTAAAAAAGAAGAAGAGAAAAAACCAAAAGAAAAGAAAAAGAAGCCAAAAATAAAATTTAAAGACTTACTGAAAAAACTTAAAGAATTCTGGGATAAAATACGCCATCCGCCTAAAAAAGAAGAGAAAAAAGAAGAACCCGCAAATCTAAATAGAGTTATTTTTGCACACGGTTATCCAAGAATCGTTGATGCTGGATTTCTTGATAGAATTGTAAGCTGTCCGGGTAATTTTGATCTATCTATGCATATGGAACCATATCCATTAGAATCAACAATAGTTAGTATAAATAGAGAACTGCAAAAACAAAGAGCAGATTTGTATTCTGCAAAACTAAAAGGGCAGTTAAATCCTAGTTTAGAAATAAAATATCAAGACACACAGAAAACTCTTGAAAACTTACAAAAAGGAAAAGAAAAGCTGTTCAATATTAGTTTTTACGTTAATTGTAAAGCAGAGTATAAGGCAGAACTTGAATTGCTCACAAAAAGAATAGAGTCTGAATTAAACGCCTTGTTAATTATTCCAAAGCAAGCCTCGTTTAGAATGATTCAAGGTTTTAAGTCATGCCTTCCATTAGCTGAAAATGTTCTTGGAATGAAAAGAAATGTAACAACCCCGCCCTTGTCTGCATTTTTCCCGTTTACTAGCTCATTTTTCAAGTATGATAATACTGGTGTTTGGTTTGGTCTAAACAGAAATAAAATTCCAATTATAAGAGATATTTTCAAGTTATCAAATGCAAATGGTATTTGCCTAGCAACATCTGGCTCTGGAAAAAGCTACATGGCTAAGTTGTTCATTTCAAGATATTTGTTAAATGGAACAAAAGTCATGGTTATTGATCCACAAGGTGAGTATTCTAATCTTGTTAAAATGTTCGATGGGCAAAGAATTGACTTATCAAGAAAATCCAAGACGATGATTAATCCTCTAGACTTAATGGGGCACGACTACCTTGAAAAGAGGCTTGCTTTGATGGATTTAATGCCAATTATGTTAGGAGACTTAACAGAGCCTCAAAAATCTTTCATAGATAGAGCATTAACAAAAGCTTACAAGAAAAAAGGCATAAGAATGGAAGATGAAAGAAGCTGGAATAATGAACCGCCTATTCTTGGGGATGTTCTAGAAGCGTTAGAGAATATGGAAAGGAAAGCTATAACACTCGAGAGAACAACAATCAGAAGCCTTATGAACAGACTGGATATTTATGTTAATGGTGTTTTCTCTTTTATAAATAAACAAACTAAAATTAATTTTGATAATCGGTTTGTATGCTTTGATATTGGAAACCTGCCTAGACAAGTTAAACCGGTCATCATGTTCCTTGTTCTTGATTATGTTTACATGAAGATGAAAAGAGATTTAGAAAGAAAGCTTTTAGTTATAGATGAAGCTTGGGCTTTGTTATCAAGAACAGAAGATGCTTCTTACATTTTTGAAATAGTTAAGACTTGCAGAAAATTCAATCTTGGATTATTCTTAATTAATCAAGAAGTTGAAGGTATGTTAGAATCAGAAGCAGGAAGATCTGTTTTAGCTAATACATCTTATACATTACTTTTAAGACAAAAACCAGCAGTTATAGATGACATTCAAAAAACATTTCATTTAAGCAATGCTGAAAAAGTCAATCTTTTAACTGCAAACGTTGGAGAAGGCTTATTGCTTATGGAAGATGAACATTCTGAAATAAAAATAGTTGCATCTGAATTAGAGCACAAACAAATAACAACAAACGCTGACGAAATTCTTGCAAACAATAATACACAAGATACAAAAAAACAAGAACAATCAAAACCGATACAACAACCAACTGCTGAAAAAGCTTCGCAGAAGCCAGCAGTTAAGGTTGTTATTTCTGTTGATGCTGATAAAAGATTTTACAGACATAAAGACTTGAAACTTGACGATATAAAATATCTTCTTGCAGAAGGCTACAAACAATACAAATTTAAGAGTATTGCAGGAAATAAAAAAGAATTTTATCTTTTAAAACAAGATTACAACGAAAGTCCACAGCATTTTTTCTTAATCAAGGACATTGAAAGTTATATAAGAAAATTTACAGATAAGGTTCAAACGTTTAATACTGGAAAACCAGACATTGTTTTTGAAGTTGAAAATCAAAAATATGCAATTGAAATTGAAACAGGAAAAGTCATTAAAGATAAGAAAAAGTTCAGCGAAAAAATCAGACTTCTTAAAAAAAATTATGGTCAAAACTGGTTTTTTGTTGTAACTGACTGGAATCTCCAAAAAAAATACGCAAAATTTGGCGAAACTTACACAAAATTAACAATATTAAACAAACTTTCAAGATTATTAAAAAATGTATAAAATGTTAAAATTTCTTCAGTTGAATTTTCGAGTTTTTTCGGGTGCTCAATCAAAAACATCGACGATAATATTTTCACTGAAGAAATTTTCTTCAGTTCACTTATTGGGAATTACCCAATTTTAATAATCAATCTAAATTTACGGGAGGTTAAACAAAATGGATAAAAACATCAAGAAAATTGAACTAAAAGAAATTGGCTTAAGTAAAGTTAAGCAACAACAACTTAATAGGCAACCAATTTTAGAAACACAGATAAGTAAGAGTGAAGATGGCAAGTGGGTTATTCATAAAACAATAATCACAGACATCAAACCGGTTTCTTATTTTGAGAAAGTTTTATCTTAGTTTATTCAAGCTTCGGGCTCTGCGGAGCCCTCGCTTCTTTTATTTTATTCAGCACTTTTTCTTTTAACTTATGACTATTTGCCCATTTGGCATAAGCTTGCCACCCATGAAACGACTCGAGCAATTTCTCATAAGATATTTTTCCTTCTTTGAATAATTTAATCTTAATTTGCATCTTTTTTATATTCCTCTTTCTAAGCAAACGAAAATAGTAAAAAGTCCTAAATCCTACAAAATCAATTCCTCTTGATAGGGGGATAACTCTTGACTTTTCTGGATGTAACTCAATTTTCAAATTTTCTTTTAAAAATTTGTTGATATAAAACTTCCAAACTTTAACTTGAATTTCGTTTTCATGCAAAATAACAAAATCATCCACATATCTTATGTAATATTTTGCTTTTAACTTGTGCTTAACAAATTGATCTAATTCATTAAGATAAACATTTGCGAAAAATTGACTTGTGAGATTTCCTAAGGGCATCCCCTTTTCTTTGTCAGGGTAGTTCTTGAGTATCTTATTTATCAAATTAATTGTCTTTTCATCCTTAATCTTTCTTCTTAAGATACTAATTAAAACGTTTTGATTAACATCTTGAAAATAATGTTTTATGTCTGCTTTAAGACAATAGCCAACAACATAATTATTATCTTTGGTAAAGTCTGATAAAACCTTTCCGCTTTTAGAAACTTCTTTTTTAAACTTGTAAAATCTTTTTAATGCGAATAAATTGCCTTTGCCTTTTCTATTAGCACATGAATCATAAATGAATCTTTTATCGAAAATTTGCTCAATAACTTGATGAATTGCATGATGAACAATCCTATCACGAAAAGCTGATTTACTTATCTTTCTTGTTTTTGGATCTCTAAGAATAAATATCTTTAATGGCTCTGGCTTGTAGGTTTCTTCTTTAAGTTCTTTTTGTAATTGTAATAGATTCTCTCTTAAATTTGATTCAAATTCTATAACATACTCTTTTTTAGTCTTATGTTTTCGTGCATTTCTATATGCAATGCATAAATTTCTAATAGAATAAATCTTTGGATAAAGGTATTTGTAGCTTTTCATAGTAGGTGGGTGTCTTGGCATCGTAGGAGCTATTCCAACGAAGCGACTATTGCTGTTGAGGTTGTTGTTGCCATTGAGGCCGTTGTTGTCGTTGTTGCCGACATAGAGCAGACGCCCAGCGAGTAGCCCTTTTATCAATATCTCACCACCGCTTCAAGTTTCATAGCAAGATTACTAATTGTCGCGATTGAATTTTATGCTTGCTCTAGCAAGACTTAGGGATTTTATCTCCAAGTAGCAAATAACCCTTAAGACCTTTAGTTTATTTGCTCTAATAAAAGAGCATGTAGCCCTAGCACTACTCCAGTTCTTGGAGCATATGCCAAGACAGATTGTTTACAAAGAATAATTTATAAAATTTACTGAAATAGACCTTTTACTCTTGCTTCTAATTCTGCTCTATTTCTTGGAGCAACATAGTCTCTAGTTATTTTTATGACTTGGGTGCTTGTAGGCTCAGAAATTTTTCGTTGCGTGCCTACGGCACTTTTCGGTACCCCACCGAAGCGACTACTGCCGTCGAGGCTGTCGTTGCCACTGAGGCCGTCGCTGCCGCTGCCGCCGACATAGAGCAGACGCCCTAAAGGACTGTCTGCATTAAGATCATCAGAATGCCAATTACCAATTCTTTTTCCATAGTTTTCCATATGTTTTGGTAGATAGCCTTCTGCTTGGGCTTTTCCACCACAAAAAGGAATTGTTTGAGGATGTGCTAAAGCATCATCAACTGAAATAACACCGCTTGATGCTTTTCTTAATATATCATAATCAACAACATAAACTAATCTGTTTCCAGCTTGGTCTGTCTTTTCATCTGAATCTACAAGTTTTTGAAATTCTTTTTGAGGAATTCTACCAGCACCATTAACAAGGCCTGCTTCTTTTGCTTTTGCAATATTTCTTGGATTAGAAAGATAATTTGGACAATGAGCATAAACAACAACATTTGCTCCACCCGCAGTGGTTCCAGTTGCTCTTATACTTGGAGTAGTATACCAAACTTGCCAAATTCTTGAGCCTTTTTGTGCATTGGTTCTTGCAACAATTAAGTCAGGCATAAATAAAGGGCTTGCAGTTTCTTGACAATTTGCCAAGGCAGTACCCATATCATCATCATAAAATTCTTTAGCTTTAACTGGTCTTTGAATCGAAAATGTTTCGTCTGTCATTTTAATCTACAATTTCTAAGAAAATAGGGTTTATAAACTTTTCGTTCTTTTATCTCTTTAATAGTAGTAACACTATTTTAATCGCTTGGTTGTCTTCTACTCATTTCAGCAAAATATGAACTTGCCTGAATTGAATTTGGAGCCATATTAACTGAAGATTCTCCTGCCTTAAGAAGAGCATACATAAAACCTTGGTGTGTTCCGTCTTCTGGGCTTATATCCTGAACATTCCTCTTTTCAGAACATGGTTCTTGATGTGCTTCAACATAAACACGCAAGCCATGTCCTTGATATTCACCAGAATGAACTTTTGCCCCAGAATCTTTTAATAATTCAGTTAATGAACTTAAAGGAATTCTTCTGTTTGGTTGCATAACTCTACCATCTAATAAACTTCGTTGAACAATGGCCAGATGATCATTTGCCAAAGGAACAACTGCAAACTCTTGATTAAATCTTTCAGGGCTATAGCCACCTTTTAGGCAGATAGAACGAACAAGTTGCCCGTAAAACTTTTCAACTTCTCTTGAAATTGCATCGCCTTGTTCTTGTTTTGTCATTGTGCTCATCATTTTAATGTTCAAAGTATTCTATGTTTTTGTAATAATATCAACAAATTATATCATTTATAAGCATTATTGTGAAAAAAGGTTATTTTTCAAGTTGTTTCATTCTTGATACTGCTCTTCTATATGCTTCATTGAAAAATAACTCTAATTGTGAAAAAGGCAGGTTACTTAATCCTTGCAAACCGCCTGCTGTTTTTGGAAAACATAAGTAAGGATAATATGTGTCAATCAAATCTCTTACTCTTTCTTCTTTTCTTGGTTTTGATGGTGATGGTCTGTCTGATTGATAAAATGATCCATTCCACGTCCTTTGTCTAAGAGAATTAACGTCATCCACAAAACCTTTCAGGTTTTCATATTCTTGTGATATTGAATCAATCATTTTAATTTCTAGCTTACAAACCAAGACCTGCTGGAACAGAAGAAAAAGCTGATTTGAGCAATTTTCTTTCTTTTTCTGTCCATTTACTTGGATCTGCTCCATCAAGAACCAATTGTTCTACGCCCCCCCCACATCGAGGACAATACAAGCATGTTTTCCATCCAAAGTGCCCATTCTAAAATCAAAATCTTTTCCTCTATATTCTTGAGGAATTGTTTCATCTGCACTTGGGAAAGGAAATTCTAAATAAGTTCTTGATACTTCTTTTAGCTCTCTTCCATCTTTAAGTGTATATTTTTGCATTTTATTTTTTCAGAATAAGGTTTCTGGTGACCACCACCTCAAGAATGTTAAAATATCTTGCTTTTTAATGTTTTCGCCCAAACCCACTTCTCTTATCTTAGAACTCTATTCTTTTCATCTTCTATCAAAATCATTTTCCTTTCTTTCCCTTTTCTTATACTCCTTCCTTCGTTTTATTTTTTTATCTTTTACCCTAAACTCACTCATTTTAGATTTTTCCCTTGCAGGTCGTAAAAATTATAGCTCGTCATTCTTCCAGAGATAATTTTTTCTAAAAATGTAAAAATCAGTTCGTTTCAAGTCGGGTATGATAAATAAATTTAACAAAAAGCTGAAAGGAGGTAATTTGGAAAATGGAAAACATTGAAGAAAATGCAAAACAGATTGAAGTGATAGAAGCTGTAAAAGGCTACAATCCAGAGTTCATAAGAAACTGCTACGCAGTGGGTTTGTGGATTTGGGCTGAGTTCAAACAGCGACTAAGCCAAGAAGAACTTTCGTTCTTGAAAGAACTTGGCTTTAGATGGAACCAGAAAAGAAAAGTCTGGCAGAATGCTTGTGGAATTAAGAGAAGACAATCCGCAACAGATCCTCGAACAAAATACCAAATCATTCGATTTGGCGAGGATTAAAAAAGGGCTTTCGCCCTTTTTTATTTCTTATTTTATTGATTATTATAGAAAAGATTAAAAAGTAAATTTTCTTTAATTTTTCATGGGTGGAAAAACACTGAAATTTCCTAAAAGGAAAAAATATGTATCAAGAAAAGGTGAAATAGATTGCAGTGCAAATGAAAAATCAATTTCTCCAGAAGAACAAAAAAAGATAACCCAACACCTTATAGATATCGGTCTTTTAAAAAAGAAACCAGATAATGAATAAATTTGTAGTTTGAACTATCTTTATTTATTTAATTTCTTTAAACTTTTAATAATCCAATAGAATGAACATACTCTAACAATAATCGCTACTATAAATAGAAAAGGTTCTGGATAAATAAAACCTAAAACCAGAAGAAAAACTACGAGGGCAGTAGATATATTATTGCGAAGTATTTAGAATCCATTCTTTCTTTGATTTTCTTTATATTCCCTAAAATTTCTTATGAGTTCATCAAATGTTCGTGGATGATATCTTTCAAAACTTTGTTGATCAACGTAAACAAAATCATATTTTACATTTTTTTGCATATTATTTATATCCTTACACCATTGTTTCAACCTTCCCATTTTTAATGGAACATCTAAGTCCTCTAGACCCTTTGTTTCGATTATATAAATTTCTTTTTCTGACTTCTTTACAACAAAATCCGGATAATAATCAGATATGTCTCCATCAGCATTTTTATAATCAATTTTAAAATGTACTGCAAAGTAATTTTTTACATAAGAAATAATATCTTCACATCCCTCTAAAAAATTTGCAAATCTTAATTCTAGATGACTATCGCCAACCACCCTATTGAATACGCTCTTTTGGGGAACTAAATAACCTTGGTCTTTAACAACAAAAGGTCTACAATTACTTATTTTTATGTAATTTCTAATTTCTGCTTCTCCCCTGTCCTGTATTGTTAGTGCATTAATTTCTTTTTTGAATGTTTCTAATATTGTTCTTGTTGCTTCTATTTCGGAAAGATTTCTGGTTATGTTCAAGTCATCTAGCTCAACCTCTTTTTCAAATAATTCTTTTTTTATAAAATTTTTAACTTTTTCATAGAGAATATCATACCCGCTTATTAGTCTCAAATCATGCATAATGCTCTGCGTAAAAAAACCGACAACTCCTTGATAATTTATTATGTTTTCGCTATCTAAAATAGTTTTATGATGAATATCGTCAGAATTTTCTTTGTTTATAACATATTTAAAAATAATTTCTTTCTTTTCTTCTTCAGAGAATTCTTTTATCTTAATTTTGTGATATCTAAATTTACTTATGTCTAATTCTGAAAGATTTTTATATTCCCTAAATATTCTTGGAGTTAAAACAGGTATTTGAATGTCTAATTGTTCAATATTTTTCTTCATGTTTTCTTTATCTACTTCAACCACCATTGGAGAGTTTGGTGCAGTTCTTTCACTCATACTTCTTTTTTCTAGTTCAACCCCCTCATCTTTTATAGATTCAACAAATTCCATAAATGCGGGTGTTCCAACAACACTTACACATTCTTCTACATCTTGTCCACGGTACATTCTACGAAGACCCCTACCAAGTGTTTGTTCGGGCAAGATATTGCTCTTAGCGCTATATGCTCTCAATCCAACAATCGTGGTTACATTTTTAACATCCCACCCTTCTTTTAACATCAAGACCGAAACTATTGCCTTATACTTGCTGTCTTCACTATCAATATTATTTGCCGCTTTTCTCAATTCTTTTAGTTCCTTCTCTTTTTTTCCAGTAGATTCTTCCGCAATTTCTCCATTATTTTTGGTGTGAATAATTAATACAGCATCTTTTAATTCTAAATATGTGCTTTCTAAATATTCTTTAACTTCATCACAATTTCTAGTATCATCGGTCATAACAAACAATACTGCCTTTTTTCCAGTTTTTATTTGCACATCATAAACCTTTTTCCATTCTTGATATCCAAGGTGTATAAAATCCCTATATTTTTCAGTAAATTTAGAACTTTTTATTTCGTTTAATTTCGCTCTACTTGCAGAGTCTGGAACAATTGGTTTTTTAACAACGTCTTGATATATTGCTTCAACTAGGGGGTAATCCGAGATTGTTTGAACAAAAATTGCTCCATTTATTTGTTTTGGTGTTGCAGTGGTGTCTATTTGTAAGGAAAGTTTACTGCCTTTTTGTAATAATTTATTACTTATATCTTGTATAGACCTAAACCAAGCCATCCTTTCATCATGAACATGATGGGCTTCATCATTAAGAATTATTAATTCATCAACGTCCCTTACAATCTCGCTCAAGTCCACTTTTGATTCATTTGTTATTCCAACCGGTTTATCTCCTAAAAAATAATCTTCTGTATTCTCATCATCAAAAGAAGATTCTTTTGTTCTACTATCAAAAACTCTATGAATATTTGTTAAGAATATATTCCCCGTCTTTCTAACAACATTGGCATCATCTTGTATATGTAAAGTGAATTGAAAATCATCTTGCCAGTTTTGTCCTTCAAATCCATCGGGTGGCAAAATTGGATCTTCATAAAAAATTCTTAATCCATCAAAATCTGTACGTAATCTGTCTAGGACAATAATGTTTGGGGTGATTATTAAAAAATTTCTTGCTAAATCGGAATCTTCTTCATATAATTTGTGAAAATAACTCCATGCTAGGGCTAAACTTAATACCTTGGTCTTGCCTGAACCAGTTGCCATCTTAATAACAAATCTTCTCCAATTTTCAGGAAATCTTCCAGTAGAAACAACACCAGAACTATCAAATCTTAAAAGATCATGCTTATCCTTAACACCAACAACTTCATAAAGGTAGATTATTGATTCAATAGCTTCTCTTTGAGCAAAATAATACCTAAAATTAGAAATGTTTCCATTAATGTCTTCTTTAAGATGTTCTGTTTCAAACCACCAATGCAATAATGCTTTACTTGTTTTACTAACCCCGTCATATCCAGAATCTCTCCATTTTTTCACCTCCGTTCTTATTTTGGCCACTAATGGTGGAAGAAGTTTTTCATAACCCTCTTTTCTTAAAGCTTCATCGGCAGGAAACCATCTTATAGAAGGATCAAGAATTTCATAGGGGGATTTTGGAAAATCTTTATGAAGGGCCATTATTTCTTTTCCCCCTTGTCTTTTATAATTCTTTCTATATTTTTTTGAGCTGAGATTAATTTCTCTTTATCATTTTTTTTCTGTTCAATTTGTTTTATCCATAAAACCATTAATTCACGAAGTGATTTGGCAGATTCTAAACATTCTTCATCATTGAGAGAATGAAGACCTATGCTTAATAAAGTGTAAATATTTTTTAGAGGATTGTTTTGGATAATTTCATCCGTAATAACATCTTTAACAATATCTATTTTCCTTTCTGCATTTTTTTCTTCTTTTACTTTTTTTAAACAGTTATCATACTTCTCTTTTTTATCCTCTGGAAAAAATTCTTTAATTTTGTCTAACAATTCATCTATTTTTAATTCTATAATACGACGATAATAAGCAAAGGAACCAATTCCATAACTTTGACTTTCACAAATTCTTCCTTTTTTATATAAATCTTCAATTGTTTCATCTTTTAATATCTTAATCTCGTTAGGAATAGAAATATCTATTTGAGGATATTGCCCAACTTTTTCAATTTTTTCTTCGCTTATTTTTATTAAAAAAATTGCTCTTTCTTGTTGACATTTAGCACATTTATAATCTAAAAATAAAAAACCTTTAATATTTTCTTTATGGGGCACATAACTTGAACAAATACTCCTTCCACCCATCCCGAACTCCCAAAGGTTCTTCCCCTCAAAAAAAGGGGTGTTTAAAATAAAGGTTTGTGTGCTATTACAAGTTTTACAAAATAAATTAATATTTTCTCCTTCCAAGTCTGATGACATGTCTGGAAGACTACTTTCTTTTTTTTGATATAAATTAGATTTTTCCAAAAAATCAGATTCAATTTTTTGTTTACTCATTTCTTTCCACCAACATTTATTTTTATAACTTTTGTTGTATCATTGCCAAAAATGTCTACTACCTTAACAGCTATTTTTCTTAGTCCAACCGGAAATTGTTTGAAGGGGGTTTTTAATTCTAGTTCCCGATTTTTCTTTGTTCTAAACGATTGCCACTCATTTTCGAAGATATATTCTCCCGTCCATACCTCTTCATACTCTTTTTTGTAATCTTGTAAAGTAGTTCCAGATTTAATCTGTTTTTCAGTTTTAATTATTTCCTTTTTATTTTCAAAATCAAAATCGACCGCCCAGTAATCAATCCAATCCGTCCATTTTTTAGTTATAACCTCTTTTGTTATTATCCCCTCATTGTTTTTGGTAAATTTAATTATTTTTCCGCTAGTAATAAGAATTTTATTAGAACCATTTTTAAGAGTTTCATTTATGTGCGCCTCATTGTCTTGATTATAAAAAACAGAAAAATCTGCCAGTTCAATGGATATTTTATCTTTATCATAATGCGCCTTCACTTCTAAGTAAGAGACATCATTAAAAACTACTTGATTTTTTTCTACCGCTCTTTTATCAAATACTTCTTTTGGAATATATTTTAAAGATAAATCAACCCCCCGATTACTTGCTTCTTCTTGAATCTGTGGAACAAGACCCATTTCAAACTCAAATCCCAAAACATCTATTTTTGTTATTTTTTTCTCAATCGCCTCTAAGATTACTTCTTCAACAAATAATCTTCCAACCGGAAGATTTATTGGTCCAATTGCAACCAAACGATTTAATTTTTTACCAGAAAATGTTTTAAAACCGTCTATTTTTTCTGCCTTATACGCATGGAGAATTAACTTAACAAAATTTTCTTCTTTTCTAGCAAGTTGTTTTTGTTTTTCTTCATCTCTTAAGCCGGGATTTACGCCTATATAGTGTTGTCTTTCATATCTTCCCAAGTTTAATATTTCAAATGCACGATAATCTTTTCCTTCTTTTTTTAATTGTCTTTGAACATCAATCATTCTTTTTCTTGTTGTATGAATAGAAAATTTTCCTAAGTCGGAACCAATCCATTTCCTATTTAATTTTTCAGCAACAGCAAAAGTAGTTCCGGAACCACAAAAAAAGTCGCAAACAAGATCTTCTGGATTTGAAGAAGAAATAATTATTCTTTCAATAAGTTCTTCTGGTTTTTGGGTGGGGTATCCTAAATTTTCGGATTGATTTCTGTTCATATTTCCAATGTCCCCCCAGAGATTGTCTATTTGCTTACCAATCTTAATTCTCTCATTTAAATAATATTTTTCTCGAATAGTTTTTCCTCCAAAGTAAAGCCGATTATCATTTTCTAAGGCTTTCATCTTCTCTTGGACCATTCTCCATCCTTTCGCCGGACATTTCCAAATCTTGCCCGAATTATCCTTATAATCATAAATTGTTCCTTTTGTAGGTCCTGCAACTTTTTGCATACTTACTGTGTTATACTTCCCCCTACCATCCCCGTCATCTTTATTAAACGCCTCTTTATCTTTATCACTTAAGGGAGTTGTTACTGAATTGAATATATATTCCCCGCTTTTTGAATACCAAATGATAAAGTCCGTATTATTTGGGATATTCCTGCTAACTGTCTTTCCAGCATAAGTTCTTCTCCACACAATTTCATTTCTAAAATTTCCTTTTCCAAAAACCTCATCTAAAATTAATCTTATATACCCTGCAACCCTATAATCACAATGAACATAGATACTCCCCTCTTTAGCTAACAGATCTCTCATCAGCATCAATCTTTCATACATCATTGCAATAAAACTATCTGCACCTTTCCCCCACGTATCTCTAAATGCTAATTCTTCTAATATGCTTGGTTCTTTTGTAAATTCATGATTGTTTTCTCCAACTTCAATTTTCATTGAAAAATCCGCACCAACATCAAAAGGGGGGTCGATATAAATTAATTTTATTCCACCTTGCTTCTCAATTTCTTCTCTTAATGGTCCATTTTTTAAACTCGAGAGAATCAATTTATTATCCCCCCAAATTAGTTTGTTTGTCCATCCCTGAATTTGTCTGCCTCTAGAATCTAAATTAAAAAGGTTCTTTTGTTTTTCTTCACTATTTACTTCTTTTCTTGGTTCATCTATTTGTTCAATTACTTGAAAGGGAAGAACAACATTAGTAACTTCTCCAGTTTTTCCATTCCAAACTAATTCAACTTCTCGCTTTTCATCAAATAACAAAAAACGATATTTTTCAGATAATGGGATTCCAGCTTCTAAGTGATTTATGATTTCTCTAATTTCATTATCTGAAAGAACCAGTTTAGTCTTTGAATAATACCTTCCTTCAACTGTTTTCTTTTTAGCCATTTTTTATTAATTTACACCACTCACACCCTTCCTCGGGGCATCTTGAATTTAACAACTTTATTGCATTATTAAATATTTTCTCTGCATTATCTGTGTTTATATTCATTTTAACCAAGGTGGTATCAAATATAACTTCCCCAGTTTCTAAAACCTGTTTTGGAACATAAAACAATAAGAAAGCAAAATCTTCAGTGTCATATCCAGAGTTCCTTAAAAGAAAATTGTATATGTCTAATTGATCTTGATAGTGTTTTGCTGTGTCTTCTTTTAATTCATAACCTCGTGTTTTGTAATCGAGAACAATTAATTTCTTTCCTTTCATTAAGATGTTATCTACTGCTCCTTTGAGAATATTTCCTTGTTTATCTGTCCATTGAATCCCCTTGAAATTGCTTCTCCATATTGCAAGTAAAGCATGATTATTAAACAATTTCATGTCTTTACAATGTCCATTATTGCATAATTCTGGAGGAAGTTCTCCTCTTTCCATGAATTTGTTAAAATGTTCCTTTAAAATCTTGTCCATCCCACTTGGAAGGCTTGGAAAAATACTTTCTGGTCTTTTCCATACTTTATGTTGTGTGAGCCAGAAGCATCTTGGGCATTCTTTCATTAAACTAAGTGATGAAGGGGATAATTTGAAGGACATTTTATCTTATTATAAATGTCAAGAAATTAGATGTTTTAAGAGTTTCGCTTTTTATTCTGTTTGTGTAATCTCTTGTCTTCTTTCGTAAAGCTTAGCGACAAGCTTATCCATTTGGTGAGTGGCATGTATATCAATGCGTCTAACTCTTTCCACTGCAGATTTATAAAAATCATGAAATAAATCAAATTGGTCTGGTTTCTCTTCTGCTAATGCCATGGACATGCTCGCGATGTAATCCATGCAACAATCTCTTGCTATTTCATCAACATGCCTTTCTTGTTTCATTTTAAAAAACCCACAATTTGTAAATAACACTTTTCATCTTTTTAAATCTTATCCTTTTATCATTTCGTAGTTACATCACTTTAGGAAGATTTATATATTCGAGAGATTAGATATTATCAGAAACCCTAGATGGCGATAAAGAGTCTGATAGGAGTAAAATGCAAAAACTTCAAACACAACTGAAAGTTGAGCAACCTAGTTTTCTAAATGAACTTATGGCTTCTAATGTATCTAAGAAAGCCAAGAGATTTAAGATAACTATGGCCGCAAGTATGGCAGTTTAATAAATTGTTTATGGCATGGAAGGAAACATGAAATTTAAAAAATTGTTTCCGCCTACAATAGACGGAACTGTGTACCTAGAGATTACACACCGGTGTAATTACTCATGCAAGCATTGCTATGCAAAATGTCCTTCAAATAAAGAAATGTCTTTTAAGGACATTAAAGTATTGGCAAAAATCCTAAGGAGAAATGGCTTCAAGAAAATTCTTATAACTGGTGGAGAGCCATTACTTGTTAGCCATATTAAAAAAACAATTGATCTTCTTGCTAAAGACTTTAAAGTATTGTTAATAACAAATGCAACCTTAATTCAAGATGTTAAAATAGATTACAAAAAACTTGCGGGTGTTTATGTTTCTTATGATGGTCCAACTGAAAATGAGTATAAGTTATTAAGAGGAAAAGAAGGATTAAATAAAGTTCATGAAAATATAAAATATTTAAGAAAATTAAAAGTTCCTGTTGCACTTGGAATAATTCTAACAAAATATAATATTGATAAAATTGATCAATTAGTTAAACAAGCAGAAGAATTAGATGCTGAAAAGATTAATTTGACATTGGTTCAACCTTTTGGGAGAGCATTGGAAAATAAAGACTTAATATTAAAACCAGAAGAATATGTAAAATACTTGCCACAATTAGCAAAAATAAAAAATGTTCATTTTGAAAGCATTTTATGTTTTTCCCCTGAATTAAATAACAACAGCAAAACAATTCAGAATTTATCTTTATTTGATAAATACTTGTCTGGATGTGCGGCAGGAAAGAAATTTATCTATATCAATCCAGAAGGTTATGTCACGCCTTGTGGTTATATTACTGCTGATAAAAGATTATTAAAGCAAACTGGAAACATATTCAAAATGAGTTTAAAGCAAATCTACAAAACACCATTATTTCAATTTTTTATGAATAGAAGTTGGGAAAATGTTTGTGGCAAGTGTGTTTCTTGCAATTATTCTGTTGTTTGCAAGGGTGGTTGTCCATTCAGAGCATTTTATCTAAAGAATAATTTAAATGCTCCAGATCCTTGGTGTTTAAATGAGCCTGAAAAAGGTAATTATCTTGATCTAGGAATTAATATTAAAAATTTTCAGAAAGAAGAATGTATTGTGGAGATGTAAAATGACAATCCAACAAACTCTAGAAGATTATGTGAAAAAAATGGAACTTTATTTAGGACTTGGATTTGATGCCACATTTGGTTATTGTGCTAATATGTTTGCCAAAACAATTAATTCAAATAAGCTAGAACCAGAATACAAACCAATAATAGATAAATACAACTCAATAAAGGCAAGAGCAAAAGAGTTGGGGATTATAAAATGACAAGATTTGCTATAATCGCAACAGAACAAGATCAAGCAAGTAGGAATATTGGAAATAGGATAATTGAATTAGGAAAATTTGAACCAGATAAAGAAAAGCCATATAGAACTTTCAAGAAAGATAATGATATCCTTGTTTGGCATGAAAAAGAATTAATTTTTGCAACTGATTTAAGTGAGCATTATAATCCAGATTGTTTTGTTTGTGTGTTTAGACATAAAAG
>Ga0315277_10003960_pt1 | contig 19879 bp, 17 predicted proteins | sample YL17G05_15_MG_FD_203695 | JGI IMG/M metagenome (GOLD analysis project Ga0315277, IMG submission 203695) | Sediment microbial communities from Yellowstone Lake, YNP, Wyoming, USA - YL17G05_15 | ecosystem: Environmental > Aquatic > Freshwater > Lake > Sediment | place: USA: Wyoming | collected... | reverse complement strand
TTTGAATACACGCCCCTTCAGATCAAACAGGCGGTTGCCGGTTATGGGCGCGCCGGCAAGGATCAAATGTCGCGGATGGTGCAGTTGCTGCTTGGGCTGAAAGAGCCGCCGCGTTCCGACCACACCGCCGACGCCCTGGCCGCCGCCCTCTGCCACGCCCAACATCAGCGGCTCTCCCGACTCATTGCGCTGACAGCCAAACCGAAGTAGAAAACAACCGCGGAGCCGTCGCATCTCGACACTGCCCTCCCTTACGGTCGGGCTACTGCGATTCCTCAGCCTGTCTCCCGCAGTAGCCCAAGCGTAAGCGCGGGCCGCGGTGCCGCCAAGAACGCTATTCTCCAGCTGTGTCAAGATGCGCCCCACGAAGCCGTCGCATTCTTTTCGCTTGCGAGTGACGATTGGGGCAGACAAAAATCCGTTGTGTGGAACAGAAAACCGGGAGTGGCAAACCGATGAACGAATTGATCGAGCAGCTCAAGGCCGTCGAAGAGCGAGTCTCCCACGCCCGGCAGTATCTTTGACCTCGACTCCCGCACCGAGGAGATTCGCAGGCTCGAAGAGGTCGCCAGCCGCCCCGATCTCTGGAACTCGCCCGACCAAGCCCAGGCACACCTGCGGAATCTTAAACAAATCAAAAGCCAGGTCGAACCCTGGCTGGCGCTCGCCACCGACGTCGCCGAAACGATTGAATTGGCCGAGCTCGTCAAGAATGACCCCGACGACGGTTCGGCCTTTGCGGAGATCGAGCGCACCGCGCGCGAGCTAGAGCAACGCCTTCACCGTCTCGAATTCCAGGCCATGCTCGCCGACGAGTTGGACATCAACAACTGCTATCTCTATATCCATCCGGGCGCCGGCGGCACCGAATCGTGCGACTGGGCTTCGATGCTGTTGCGCATGTATTCGCGCTGGGCCGAAGCGAAAAACTACAAGGTCAGGACGATTGACCTCCAGCCGGGCGAATCCGCCGGCATTCGAAGCGCCATGCTGAAAATCGAAGGCGAATGGGCGTATGGCTACCTGAAAGCCGAAACCGGCATCCATCGGCTGGTGCGTATTTCGCCCTTCGACGCCAACCAGCGCCGCCATACTTCGTTCGCGTCCGTCTTTTCCTCGCCGGAAGTGGACGAAACGATTGACGTGGAGATTAAGGAAAGCGATCTGCTCATTGACACCTTCCGCGCCGGCGGCCACGGCGGCCAGCACGTGAACAAAACCGACTCGGCCGTGCGCATCACCCACGTTCCGACGGCCATCGTCGTTCAGTGTCAAAACGAACGCTCGCAGCATCAGAACAAAGCGATCGCGATGGCCGTTCTGCGGTCGCGCCTCTATCAAATGCGTCTCGAGGAGAAGCGGGCGGAACTGGATAGGATCGGCGGCGAAAAGAAAGACATCGCGTGGGGCCACCAGATCCGATCCTACGTTTTCCAGCCTTACACTCTCGTCAAGGACCACCGGACCGATGCGGAGACAAGCAATGTCCAGGCGGTCATGGACGGCGCGATTGATTTGTTTATCGAAGCCTATCTTCGCGCGCGGGCTGGACAGCCAAAAACGGCGTAAAACTCGACAGTTCATGGCGACTCACAAACTCGAGGAGGTCGGTCATGCGTCCATCGCGCAGAAAATTTCTCCAACGTGCGGTCGGCGGCAGCGCGCTCACGGGTTTCTTGTTCGCCGCTTCGGGCGAAGGGGGAGCCGCCCAAGAAAAGACAGACACGCAACGGAAATCCAAACCCGCTTCGGCAAAGGCCGGCGTGGCCTCGCAAACGTCTCGCTTCCGAATCGGTGTCTCGACATACTCGTTCTGGCACTTCCGCGAAGAGCGCGTCGAGGTGGAGGCGTGCATTGACAAGGCCGCCGAAATGGGCTTCGACGGCGTGGAGCTTTTGCACCGGCAAATGAGCGGCGAATCCAACGCCTACTTACAGGCGCTCAAGCGCCGCGCGTTCGTCAACGGGCTCGATCTGATCGGCCTCTCCATTCATCAGGGATTTGTCTCGCCGGACCCCGCCGTGCGGCAAAAGAACATTGACCACACGCTGCATTGCATCGAACTGGCCTACAAGATGGGCATCCCAACGATACGGCTGAATACCGGGCGTTGGGGAACCACCCAGTCGTTTGATGACCTGATGGCCAACAAAGGCATCGAACCGGCGCTACCCGGTGTCACCGAAGACGAAGCGTTCGGGTGGGTAATCGGGGCAATCGAGAAGTGTTTGCCCCGCGCCGAGGAATGTGGGGTGTGCTTGGGATTGGAAAACCATTGGGGACTTGCGCGGACGGCCGCCGGCCTTTTGCGAATCCATGATGCCGTCAAGTCGCCCTGGCTCAAGGTTACGTTGGACACGGGAAATTTCCTCGAGGACATGTATAAGCAAATGGAGATGGTTGCGCCGCACGCGGTGTTTGTGCATGCGAAAACCTATTACGGCGGCGGCGAGTGGTACACGCTTGATATTGATTACGACCGCGTGGCCAAGATTCTGCGCGGCGTCAACTATCGAGGCTACATCTCGCTGGAATTCGAAGGCAAAGAAGACCCGGAGAGCGGCGTGCGCAAGAGCCTGGCCCTGCTGCGCAAAGCGTTCGGCTAGAAATCGGTGGAGATCTCCCATCGGAAATGTGGGATAGAGCCTATCGCAAGATCATCAACGCCTGGGCGCTGTATGACTGGGCCAACTCGGCGTTTGCCACGACGATCATGGCGGCCGTCTTGCCCATTTACTACAGCAAGGTGGCCGCCGCCGATCTTCCTGCCGTTCGGGCCAGCAGCTATTGGGGCTATACCAACACCATCGCCATGTTGCTCGTGGCCTTCATGGCGCCCATCCTGGGGGCCATCGCCGATCACAGTGGAACGCGCAAACGCTTTCTGGCCGGTTTTGCCTCGGTGGGCATTCTGGCCACTGCCCTGATGGTGTTCATAAGCAAGGGCGACTGGCTCTTGGCGTCTGGCTTATTCATCGCAGGCCGAATCGGTTTTGCCGGGAGTAACATCTTCTACGACTCGCTTCTGCCCCATGTCGCGCGTCCCGAGGACATTGACCAGGTATCAGCACGCGGTTATGCGGCGGGCTATCTCGGCGGTGGCCTGCTTCTGGCCCTGAACCTGATTATGATCAAACCCAACCTCATCGGCCTGGAATCATTCCCCGGCATTCCCAACACCGAGTGGGGGACACGCCTCTCGTTCGTAACCGTCGCTGTCTGGTGGGCGATTTTCTCGATCCCCGTCTTGCGCCGCGTGACGGAACCCGCCGCGAGCGGTGCGAACAGCGATAGCGCCAATGCGGTGCGGGCTGGGTTTCAGCGCCTGAAACGCACCTTTCGCGACATCCGCCGCTATCGCCAGCTGCTCAAGTTTCTCGTCGCCTTCTGGCTGTATAATGACGGTATCAGCACCGTGATCCTCATGGCCGTCATTTTTGGAGCGGAAATCGGCGTCGGCGAAGGCCATCTCATCGGTTCACTCCTCATGGCGCAATTTGTCGGCATTCCGTTCGCCATTGCGTTCGGGCGGCTGGCCCGATGGTTGGGAACGAAACGCTCGATCCATCTCGCGCTGGCCGGCTATTCCGTGATCGCCATTGTGGGCTACTTCATGCAGACAGCTCTGCATTTCTGGATTCTGGCCTTCTGTGTGGCCACGGTCCAAGGAGGCGCCCAGGCCCTGAGTCGTTCCCTGTTTGGCGCCATGTCGCCCAAAGCCAAGACGGGCGAGTTCTTCGGCTTTTATGATGTCAGTTCGAAATTCGCCGGCATTATCGGCCCTGCCCTATTCGGCCTGACGGGAACACTGACCGGCTCCAGCCGGTTGAGCATCCTTTCGCTCATCGTCTTTTTCGTTGTCGGCGTCATTCTGCTCATGCGTCTGGACGAGAAAGAGGGCATCCGCGTCGCGCGCGCGGAGGATGCCGCGCAAGAAACCGCTGCCCGGTGAGTTGTTTGCGTGCGGTCGTGCAAAGCCGCTAAGGATTCACTGAGAGGCCTTGGCAACGGGCAAAATCAGCCGCGATGGGTGCCTCTTGTCGAAAAAGAGCGTGTTGGTTGCCTTGAGCGAGGTCCCCGCCGGTTCATCCGAAAACGCACTGTTGGGATTGACATCAAATCGCGGATCATTCGAGCTGCTGACCAGAATGCGGATACGATGGCCTGGCGCGAAAACGATGCTGGTGGACCACAGATCCACACGGATTCGGGTCGGCTTGCCGGGTTTGAGCGCCACGGCGCGGGTCAGACTCTCGCGCAAGGCACAGCGTTGCATTCCATCCGTGATCAGAATGCTTCGCCCATCGGGATAGACGTCGCACAAGCGCACGGCGAAATCCGTGTCGCGCCGGTCGGAAGCGACCCACAGTTCCGCTTCGACGCGACCGGTGACTTCGAGCGGCCGATCAAGCGCATCGGAGGTAAAAGCCAAAACATCGCTGCGGGTTTCGAGCGGGCGCTGATCCTTCGGTCCACCGGGGATATTCATATTCGAGCCGCCAAGGGTCGGGACCGGATTGGCCGGATCGAAAACATAGCCGGCACTCGCGAGTCCTCTGGGTGGTCGCTTCAACGAAAGGCGGCCATCGTCGTACAAGTAGAAGGAAGTTAAGGTGCAAGGCGGCGGCCAATTGTCGGCCGTTCGCCATTCATTCCCCGGACCAGCAGCATCAAATGGTCCCATTACATAGTAAAGCACGGCGGGAATCTTGTTGGCGCCGTTTGGCACGCCTTTCAAATAGCAATCAAACCAGCGTTTGGCCGAGACATCTACGGGGATCGAGCGAGCAGTTTTTGGGAGAGAGAAATCGCCGATCTTCACGGCGCCGGGGCCGCCATGCAGCCAAGGGCCTATGACAAGTTTCTGCGTACCACGCGCGCCTTTGCCGCCGCCGGACTGACGCGAAACGAAGGCATCAATCGTCCCCTGGCTGAAAATGTCGAACCAGCCGCCATAGTGAATGGCAGGCACGCGGATACGACCGGCCTCGCGCACCGAGTCGGCCTTTTGCCAAAAGTCGTCGTACGTCGGATGCTGCCGGATTTCGGCTAAATTCTTTTCAGGAAACCGATTGTCGCGCAGCCAACCTTCGACCAGCGCCTTGCGCAGAACCCCACCATGATAGGCGCCGTGGTGATAGAGACTGGCCGCGCCGACAAGGATATACTGACAGACCAGATGCTCGGGCGCAGAGGGCGCCATCATCGTTTGGGCGATGCCCATCGCGGACGAGCCGACCGTCCCGATTTTGCCATCGCAAAAATCCTGGCGGGCGAGCCATTCGACTGTGTCATAGCCGTCTTGCTTTTCGCCCCAACCCGAGTCCATGAACGGTTTTTGCTCGCCTTCCGAAGCGCCGCGACCGCGCATGTCCTGAATGGCGATTGCATATCCCCACTCCGCCGCCCTCGCACCCCATTCGCGGTTGTAGTTGCCTCTGCCGTAGGGGGTCTGAATCAGGATCAGCGGCAAGCGCTTGGCATCCGGTGTCGGAAGGTAAATGTCGGTGGCGAGACGAACTCCATCGCGCATCGGAATCATCACGGTGCGCGTCGGGCGAATTTCCTGCCCCGAGGCCAACGTAGGGGCGTAACATGTTACGGCCACAGCCAGTGGCAGAAGAAGCCCCGTGATTCGTTTGGCCGGGTCCCGCATCGTTTCTCCTTTCTGCGCGGGAACGCCACGGTGTTTTGAAACCATCCCCGCGCCATTTGCGATCCGCAGCGCAGGTGTCATTGCGATTATTCTTATTGCATTCGCTTGGCAAGCCGAAATCATGCGATCAGCCCGCATTTCTCACCAATCAATAATAGAGGCGACACGCTGAAGCCGCCGAAGTGATGAGGCGGACGCTTTCCCACCCGCAACCTGTCCGCCTCATCACTTCGGCGGCTACAGCGACGGTGAGAAATGCCGATTAGGAAGGAACTTGAACCTGATGTGCGGCGGGTTCCGTTGACCACACCGCTTGGAATGGCGGCGGGCAACTTTTGGACCGACGAAAAAAAATCCCGGATCAAGATCCATCTCAATCCGGGGGCCGTGCTTTTGTCTTGTTGATTCCGTCGTGGTGTTGCACGGCAACTCAACTTGCTGATTGTATTGCACGTCGCCATCATTGCGACGTGTTTTATCGCGGGACTTCCCTGTCCCCGAGTTTCCTCATTAACCGGCGCGACAACACTTCGATTCGCCCAACCTTTTCAACGGCTCCCTTCAGATGGGCATTGACCATCTCATAGGATCCATTCCGAGGAACCTTGCCGGCCAATTGAGCGATTGCCGCGCGCATCTGGTTGCTGATCTCGACAAGCGCTCTGGCCCTCGAAGAATAGACAGACCCTCGCTCCGGTTTAATTGGCCGCTGTTGCTGATTTGTTTCTCCGTCCGCCGCCAATCGTCGGGCCGCTATTGCTGTCAGTGTTTCCATTCTTCTGTCCCTCCCCATGGGTTTCGCTTGGCTTACTTTGGATGGGCGCAACCATGCCAAGAAAAGACTGCACCGCAATCCTCTGGTTAATTTCGCAGGAATCATGCCTGCGAATCGGCCGGAGGGTCAAAAACCTAACCATTTATTTTTCAGCAACCTACAGAAGCGGTCGCTCCGCATCTCTTTCTCGCTTACGAGTTTTGATAAAGGAGAATCCCTCAGATTGAGACAGTGCGAGAGACCAAACAGGAGCCACAGCGAAGCGCGATTGAAGCCGAATCGAATCTTCTGTCACTCGAAAAACTGCCAGTGGCGAACCGCAAGAGGTAGGGGAGCCAAACGGAAAGACCAGCCAAACGCCACACCCCAGGACTGCCCTTGCGCCATCGCTTTGAACTCACACCAACGAATCACATCGGGCGGAATCCAAGTGTCCAGGCAACCGTATTGCTGCGTGGGCGAATCGCGGTAGCCGACGACAGCGACGAAATGATCGGTCTGGCCGTTGGCGTCCGTGTCCACGAGGAAAACCATCGGCCGCCCATTGTTGATCTCCGTGGTCAGGACCGACCAATTCAGCGTGCCGTTGCTCATATAATACTCGGTCCAGAAAGGCCCGTAGCTGGAGTTGCGCAGATTCACATAGGAAGAGAAGGCGGGTCCCACATCATTTGACCAACTCCATCCATAGCGGTTGTTGACCGCGCTCCAGGAGGTTTTCATGAAATCCGCGATGGAGTCGTTAGGGTGCTCGTCGCCAGAGGGAGGCTCGGACTTGTCGGGCAGAATACTAGTGGTAGTATCATCCATCGGAAGGCAGTAGTCCTCGTAGTGCTTGGGATTCCCGGCGTTGGCCTGTGAGGCAATGCACTGGCTAACCGTTTCTGTGTGCGTCGCGGCGCTGCCGGGAATCAGGTCTTCGTAACCCTGCATGTCATAGTAGCCGACGACCATGCCCACCGCCGTGGGCCCACATCCATGGCGCCAGCGGTAACCCGGCACGGGCAAGGTCTGTTCCAGCCCCCCAGGCATGAGAGGCACGACCGGCAGCTTCGGCTTGACGCCCGGCGGAGGCTCAGGACCGGTTTTGCTCTGCTGGGGCTCATCGGGGATTTGGCTAAACGTTGGAAACAATGGTAGAATCAAAACGGCGACCAAGAGCCAAACGAACCCGTTCACTCTCGAGCGACTATAGGTCATCTTTCGAAACCGCATTTCGTTCCTCCTGAAGTCATGGCAAACGGAATCCCGTCAATGGCCACAGAAAAACGGGCAGCAGACCTCTCACCCGAACACACCCCAAGCACACTGCACCCCTGACGCGCTGGTCGTAAAACCGAAGGCGAGCGATTTCAATACAACTCTACGCTCTCCGTATTCGACTCCGGATTGCTGACCGCTGAATGCTGACGGTAAATCGCTCCTAACCCGGCACCGTAGCGAGATGAATCAGGTTCGTAGTTCCCGGCTTGCCCAGCGGAAAACCGGCGACAAGCGCAACTCGCCGGCCCGGATGCAGCCGCCCAATCGCGGCGCAGCGATCCAGAACGCGGTTCATCCATGCTTCCATTCCTTGACCTTCGACGACCCCGGCGTGGGACATGTCGCCGCCTTCCCCCACCGACGGATGGGCCAGCTCAGGCAAGAGAATGGGTTCGACCCCCCAGGAGAGAAGCAACCGCCGAAGCGTCCGAAGGTTGGAAGTCGCCGCGAGAATCGGACAGCGCGGACGGTGCCGCGAAATCCGCCGGGCGGTCGAGCCGCCCTCGGTCAGGCATACGATCGCGTCCAATTTGAGATCGCGGGCCAATTCGCCGGCCGCACGACCGATCGCGGCATCGTCATTTTCCAAATGGCGCTCGGCCTTGAGATGCTTCCGGCCTTCGCGGTCAATGGCCCCGTCGGCCACCTGAGCGACGCGATCCATTGCCCGCACCGCCACGACGGGGAATTCACCAACGGTCGTTTCGCCGCTGAGCATGACTGCATCGGTTCCATCGAAAATGGCATTGGCGATGTCGGTGACTTCGGCGCGCGTTGGGCGGCGGTTGTGGATCATAGACTCAAGCATTTGGGTGGCCGTGATGACGGGCTTGGCGCGTTCGTTGCACGCGCGGATGATTTGCTTTTGAACCAGAGGGACGCGCTCAATGGGAAGTTCGACGCCGAGATCGCCGCGAGCCACCATCGCCCCATCGGCCGCATCGAGAATGTCGGCGAGCCGTTCGACGGCCGAACGCCGTTCGATCTTGGCGATCAGCGCCAGGTCGCCGCCCTGCTCACGGACAATCGTCCGGGCCATTTCTACGTCGGCGGCCGATCCGACGAACGAAAGTCCGAGAAAATCAAACCCTTCCTCGACGGCAAGCGCGATGCTGCGTCGGTCATCGTCGGTGATCGCGGCGATTTGCAGGTCGGTTTCCGGCAAATTGACGCCCTTGTGGGACGACAGCGGTCCGCCCTCCGTCACGCGACAAACCACCCGAACTCCTTCGATTGCCTCGACGCGCAGGCGAACCCGACCATCATCGAGCGCGATCTCCTGGCCGACGCGCACGTCTTCGTGCAAATGGCCATAGGTGACGGAGATCAAAGATTCCGAACCGACGACCTCTTGGCTGGTCAGTGTCACACGCTGGTCGGTTGCGAGATGAACAGGTTCGGGAGCGATGGCGCCGCAGCGCATTTTGGGACCAGCCACATCGCCCAGCAACCCGACCTCGCGGCCCATTTCGCCGGCAACCGACCGCACCAACCGGGCCACCCGACGATGGCCATCCGGTGTCCCATGTGAAAAATTGATTCGAAAAACGTCGGCGCCCGCCTCGACCAGCGCGCGAATGACGGCGGGCGTTTCGCTGACCGGGCCCAACGTCGCGACGATTTTCGTCTGGGCCATGGGATCAGTCCGACTTGCGCGAAGTATCTTCAAAGGGCAGGAACGCCGGCTGGTAGCGGCGACCGATTTCTTTCCAAATTGCATGCAACAATTTGACGGGATTGCCCACGACGCGCTTGGGCTTTCCGCCGACAATGATGGCTGTCGAGCCAAGGCGTTTCGGAATAGCCTTGAACAACGAGGCAAACGATTCATCGCCGTATCGCGGCTGCCCCTCCTGGAGAAGGAGAACGACGTTCTGCGGTTCGGCCTCGACCAATGTTTCCAGCGGCGAGCGGTCGCTCTGGCGTTCGAGCACCAAAAGATCGGCGGCGTAGTTCCTTGCGACCCGTCCGATTTTGTCGCCCAGCATCAGCGCGCGGGCGGGATTGCTCGTGACCATTTTGAGCAATTCGTCCAAGGGGAGTGTCTGGCCGAATACTTGCCCATAGAGACGCACCGCGGTTCGCATTTCGTCGAAAAGATTGAGGCCGCCGGTCAGACTCGAGTCGGTGCCCAACGTCGTGTTGATTCCACGCCGCAACCACCTGGGCACGTCGCCCGTACGACCATAGAGGAATTCGTGGGTGGCGGGACACCAGACCATGTGACAACCGTTCTGGGCGACCAACTCGATATCCTGGTCGTCAAAACCGATTCCGTGGATTAAAATCGAATTGGGACCGAGCACCCCCAGTTTTTCCAAACGGTGCAACTCCGTGCCGGTTTCTTCGTCCACGCCTTCTTCGACGTGAATGATAAAGGGCAAACGGCCCGCGCACCGCTGGAATTCGCTTACGATCCCCTCGCCCCAGGGCGGAAATGACTTGGGCTCATGATACGAACGCACGACAAACTCGCGCCCGAACTCCGTGATGAGGCGTATGGGCAGATGGGAATACTGCGAAGGGGCGAGCCGCACATAGTGGTCCACGACGGTCGTCACACCGGAAAAGAGGTTCTTGTAGGTGGCCAGCCAATACAGATGAGGCATCGAGATGCGGTCGCGTTCGCGCGCCGGCGGAAAAACGCTCGGTTCGGCATGCAAATCCCGCAGCCATTGATAGACATTTTCATAGGGACCGTTGCCGCAACGGGGCAGCCACGTTCCACGGAAATGGTCATGAATGTTGATCAAACCGGGAAAAAGAAGCCATTGGCCGGCATCGAACACCGTCGTGTCGCGACCGCGTCGAACACGGGCTTCGCGCTCGATGCGCGTGAATTTCCCCCGCTCAATGACAACCGTAGAACCTTCGGTGATCCCGTCAGGATTGACGATTGTGGCGTTTTGGAAAATAATTCGCATAGGCAGGCCTTGATCCATTCGAAATGAAACCGGCTCACACCCGATTATCTCTTAGCACCAAGGCAACGACGGCTGCAATCGCTTTTTTACGTTTTGAGACGGTTTCGAGAAGAACTATCCCACACGCGACCCGCCGTTTGGGACTGATCCTGTCTCTTTTCTTTGGTAAGCGAATCGCCGAAAAAGGTTGCATCGCCCGGGCCGACTCAACTACTTTTTCTACAGGAAGAGATGAGAGAGACCTGGCAGACGGCGCGGGGCCGAAGCGTAGAGAGAGCGCGCCGGGTGAATATTCATGACACGCAAACAAGTTAGCCGCTGTTGTGTGTTCGCAATTGTGCTGGGGTTGATTATCGGCGTGGTGGCAGAGTATGTCCTCCTGCTGGCGGGAATCGAACGTCCCCCCTTTTTCAAGAGCGCTTGTACGGCCGCGTGTGTGGCTGTTTGTTTGGCATGTCGGTTTGTGCATGAACGCATCGCCGAGCGCGATTATGAGAAGTTGGCGGAGGCGCGGCGCAAGCGCATGCATTGGTAGCCGATTGCCAAGAGCGGCGGCACATATCCTGGCCGTGATGAAGTTGGTGTTCCGCAGAACCATCAAAGAGCCGCCTTTTCGATCCAGCCTCCCCCAAGAATGGTTTCGTTTGTCGGGTCATAGAAAACCGCTGCCTGACCGGGCGTGACGGCGGGCTGCGGTGCTTCGAAAACGACCCGAACGCGCGAGCGATCGAGCGGTTCGACACGCGCCGGTGTCGCCGCGTGGCGGTAACGAATCTGAACCCGCGCCGTCAAAGGTTCGCGCGGCTCTTCAATTCCAACCCAATTCACTTCGCTCGCTACCAGCCCGCGCGCGAAAGTGTCGCTCTTCTCGCCGACGATGACACGGTTGCTCGCGGAATCGAGCGCGATCACATAGAGCGGCGCCGAATGGGCGATCCGAAGCCCGCGGCGCTGGCCAACCGTGAAATCCATCAAACCATTGTGGCGACCCAAAACGCGCCCCCAGCGATCCACAATTTCGCCCGGTTCAATGGATGCCTGTTGGCCGAGAGAATGGCGGCGAACAAACGCGCGGTAGTCGCGGTCGGGAACAAAACAGATTTCTTGGCTTCCCGGCTTTGTGGCGACGGGCAATCCGAGCCGCTCGGCGACATGGCGGACTTCGGCTTTGGTCATGGCAGCGAGTGGAGCGAGAAAGTGGGCCAACTGCTCCTGGCTGAGGCGGAAGAGATAGTAGCTTTGATCGCGCGATCGGTCATCCGCTCGTCGAATGTTCCACCGTTCGCCGACGCGTTCGATCCGAACGTAGTGGCCCGTCGCGATGGCCGAGCAACCATAGGTTCGCGCCTTGTCCAACAGAATGCCAAGCTTGAGCGCTTGGTTGCAGCGAACACACGGGTTGGGCGTTCGACCCTGCAAATACTCCGCAACAAAAGGCTCTACGACCGCTTGTTCGAACTCGGCTTCCAGGTCAAGGGCGTAAAAGGGAATCTCAAGCCGATCGGCAACCGCACGCGCATCGGCCAGGTCGTGGGGTGAGCAACACGTTCGGTGCGGCGGCGTTGCGGCGGTCTCGCTCGGTCGCCAAACGCGCATCGTGATGCCGACCACGTCATAACCCTGGTTGCGAAGCAACGCGGCGGCTACCGCGCTGTCCACTCCCCCACTCATTGCCACGACAATTCGTTCGCCCATACGCCACTCCGCATCCGATGAAAGCAAAGAGACTTCGCAATCTCCAGAAAAAGATAGGGAGAAGAACGATAAGGATCAAGGCGGAAGGAGGAATCGGAGAAAAGACAAAGAACCGGAAACGTGAACCCTGAAACTTGAGACAAGTTCTTTTGCAAATTGGCGAAGATTTTTCGTTGCACGAACGATTTCTTTGCTCCATCGTCCCGCTCGCAACGGCAGATTTGGCAATGACACCGATCAGCGTTTTGCACATATACAAAGACTACTTTCCTCCGGTTGTCGGCGGGATCGAGAAGCACGTCAACCTGCTGTGCGGCGGCATGCGCAACGATTTCGCGGTCCGAGTCCTCGTTGCCAACCCGGCGGGCCGACGAACCGTACGCGAAACATTGGACGGCGTCGAGGTCGTTCGAGCCGGCCAGTGGGGACGGCCGGGCGGCACACCATTCTGCCCATCCTTTCCTATTTGGATGAGGCGGCTGCGGAGCGATATTCTGCACTTTCAGTGCCCTCACCCGACGGGCGACCTGGCTTGTTTCCTGGCGCGTCCACGCGGTCGGATTGTGGCCACCTACCAGGCCGATGTTGTTCGCCAGGCGAAACTGCTGCGGCTCTATGCGCCGTTTCTGCGCTGGTTTCTGAGACGCGCGGACGTGATCCTGCCCACCTCGCCGCCGTTAATCGAGAGTTCGCCGTTCTTGCAGCGCGTGGCGGACAAGTGCGTCGCCGTGCCGATGGGCGTTCCACTGGAGCAATACGAACGCACTCCTGAAATCGAATCGCGCGCCGCCGCGATCCGCGCTGCACACGACCGGCCTATTGTTCTGTTCGTCGGCCAGCTTCGTTATTACAAGGGCCTTCATATCCTGCTTCAAACATTGCACGACATCGAGGCTGACCTGGTCATCGTCGGCGAAGGAAATGAACGAGCAAGATTGGTCGAGCAAATCGAGCGCCTGGGTCTCGAAGAACAGGTCCGTTTCGTCGGCGAGCGCGTCGGCGACGATCTTCTGTCTTTCTATCATGCCGCCGACGTTTTCTGTCTGCCGTCCCATCTCAAGGCCGAGGCGTTCGGTCTTGTGCAGGTCGAGGCCATGGCCTGCGGCCTTCCGGTGGTCAGCTGCCGAGTGGGCACCGGAGTCGAATGGGTCAATCAGGACGGCGTGACGGGTTTTGTCGTTCCGCCGGGTGTGCCCGAAAAACTCTCCGGGGCAATCAATCGGCTGTTGAACCAACCGCAGCTTCGTCGCCAAATGGGCGAAAAGGCGCGCGAGCGTGCCCGCAAGGAATTCGGCCTCGACCTTATGATCGAACGCATCAAAACGATCTATCAGTGGGTGCTCGATCGCCGCGGTCCGATGCCGAAATTCATATAATCAACGCTGAACGATGAATGATGAACGCTGAACGGAAACAGAAAAGCAAAAAAACGTCGCGATCTGAATTCATTCATCATTCATCGTTCATCATTCATCGCTTATGATTCGAATTCTTGCCGGCGAGAAACGTGGAATGCACCTGCGCGTGGCGCGCACGACGGCGGTTCGTCCGACGGCCTCCAACGCGCGACAGGTGCTGTTTGATATTTTGGGACCCCGGGTGATTGGAACTCGCTGGCTCGATCTCTACGCAGGCAGCGGTGCGGTGGGCCTCGAAGCGCTCAGTCGGGGCGCCGCTCAATGCGTCCTAGTCGAAGCTTCTCATCGCTGCATCGAGGTGATCCATAAGAACATTGCGCATTTGGGATATGAGGATCGCTGTCGGCTCATTGCTGCGCCGGTCGAGAAAACTTTGAGAAAACTGGCAGCGGCCGGCGAGATGTTCGACTTGGTTTTCCTCGATCCTCCTTATGAGGGCAATGAAGCAACGCGTTGCTTGCTCGCACTGGGTACCCCGCCGGCGCCATTGCTGCGGCAATCCGGCGAAAGTCTCGTCGTCGCCCAGCTTTCTTCTCGAAGCAGGATCACGCCTACCTGTGGTTTGCTCACACTCGAGCGCGAACGCAAACTCGGCGACACTTGCCTTTGTTTCTATCGCTTAGACCAGGAAGGCAAACGCATCGCTATTTCCGGGTCGGAAGCCGCAGAATCCCAAAAATAGTGAACATTGAAGTGAAGAACAGGAAGCCCCGTTCTGATTCGCAGAACGATTTTACGAAGCAAGAAGATAGCGCAGGCGGCGGATGGCGGCGCGGACGTAGCGTGCGGCGCGGCGAGGTGAGCCGGCACGGACCAGTGTGCGCATGATATAGCCGGGACGCAAGTAGAGCCGCAGAAGTGTGCGTCGCCGCCAGCGATTCAACTCCTCGCGCGAAAGATGATAGGTTCGGGCCGCCGCTCGCGCGTAACCGGCTTCGGCGTATTCGGCTTCGTCCAGCAGTCCTTCCGCGCGGGCGATCTCGTAGTATTCCGTTCCTGGCAGCGGATAGGCGATATTGAAGTCAAAAAAGTCGGTGTCCAGTTCGCGCGCCAGACGAAATGTCTCCTCGAGCGTCGTCCGGCTTTCCCACGGAAGACCAATCACGTAGAAAGCATGGGTGCGAAGTCCGTGGCGGCGGCAAACCTCGATCGCGTGCCGCGCCTGCTCGACTCGCGCGCCCTTTTTCATCTTGTCGAGCAGTTCCTGCGAACCGCTTTCGACGCCGAAGGCAACCACCCAGCAGCCCGCCCGGCGCATCCACTCGGCGCGTTCATCATCCATCGTGTCCACGCGGCTGTTGCAACCCCAGCGAATTTCCAGCTGCTTCTCGACAATCCGCCGACATAATTCAACGAGCCACTGGCGATTGATTGTGAACGTATCGCCGTGAAAGAGGAATTCGCGGATGCCGAAGTCGCGCGCGCATTGCTCGATCTCGCCGACGACATTTTCCGGCGAGCGGTAGCGCACGCGATAGTTCGACAGCGCACCCGCCGGGCAAAAGATGCAATGAAACGGACAGCCACGATGGGCATGAATGACCGTGAGCAGATGGCCGGTCTCCGGGCTTCGATAGCGCGCATTGTCGAGCAGGTCGCGGGCAGGATACGGAAGCGAGTCAAGATCATCCAGAATGGGCCGCGGTGCTGTGGACACAATGCCTGGTTGGCCGTCTTGAGTGGCGCGGTAATTCAGACCGGCAACCACCGAGAGATCCGTTGCGCCGACCATCTCGGCCAAAGTCGGCTCGGGTTCACCGACAACCACAACATCGAGAGTCGAATCGGCCGCGAGTATTCGATCGCTCTGGAGCGCGAGCGACTCGCCGACACCGATGGTTGTAACCTCCGGTGCGCACTCCTTGGCCGTCTTGCACGCCCTGAGATCGCCTTCCAGAGTCGCCAGGGTCGTCTTGACGACCACAGTGTCGGGATTGAACGCTTTGAGATCGTCGAGATAGTCGTTCCAGCCCAAGTGCAAACCAGGATAGTCGCGCAACCGAACCTCGGCGCCCTTTTGGCGCAAGACAGCCGCATACATCGCCAAGTCAATCGGCGCAAACACGACCTCGATCGTCGGGTCCTCGACGCGCGACTGACACCGGTCGTCGCGGCGATAGAGACCCGTCGGCGGGTTGATCACGAGGAATTTTCGCGGCGGCCGAGAAAGCATCGCTTACAATTCCACCATGCGATCATTATCTTGGATCAAGAAGGGCGTCTCCCGTCATTGGGTTCAACATGTGCTTCGATCCAATGGACAAAACTCTCGGTGCTGCGAAAAATCACCGCAGGCGCTTCTGCATTCAGGCGGTCGAAACTGGCCGACGCGGCCCATGCCGCTCCGAGGGCAATCACGCCGGCTTCTTTCGCTGCTCTCATATCGGCAGCCGAATCTCCGACATAAGCGACACGATGAGGCGGCGCGCCCCAGCGCGTAAGCACGTTGCGAATCTGCAACGACTTGATGTTGCCATCGGGTGAACCGGTTTCAATGGCGTCAAAATGGCCAGCCACACCCAGATAGCGAAGCGAGATCGCCGCCGAGGGTTGGCCTTTGCCCGTGACGATAGCCAGCGACACGCCGCGCTGCTTGAGAAGATCCAAGGCGGTTTCGATGCCGGCGAATGGCGCCCGGCAATCCTCGTGCGCTCGCTCATACGCCTCGAGGAACACTTGAAGGCCGAATTGCCAGCGGTCCGGCATGAGTCGCCGAATGATGCCCTCTTCGGTCGGCCCAAACAGAGCCACAATTTCATGATCTTCGAGATGGGACCCCGCGACTTTGCTCAAAGCTTCGCGGCAGGCGGCAATGCAGATGGGGATCGTGTCCGCCAATGTGCCATCCAGATCGAAGATCACACCATCCAGTATCATGATTCCTCTGATTTAAGAAGCCTCGTATGAGAATTCGGTTTGGAGTCCTGCCTTCAGGCGAAAAAAACACCGGCTGAAGCCGGGACTCCGAACTTTTCATCCCTTTCCGGGAGGCGCAGTGCGCCCTGAGGGCTCTCACGGCACAGCCGAAAACCACGCGAGTGCACAACTGCGCCGACGTTCAAGAACCTATACACCGCCGCCAGCGACCGACAAGTGAAAACCCTGTTTGGCCGGCCTCCCCCCTTTGAAGGGAAACCCTTGCTCTTGACGATGCGATTGCGCTATCGGAGTGTTCGGCATACCGAACCTGCCGATTCCGAATCGTGAAGGTCGTTCGTGACGCCACTGCGCAATGCCTTTGCCCGAATCTGCTCGCGGCTTTCTCCAGTTGCCGCGGTCAGTGTCCCTGAACCGTCCAGGAACGAGCGTTGTGCGTTGTTCGTCATGGTGGGATTGACGGCTGCTGTTTTCTTCGGGTTGGCCATTCTGCCGAAAGGGATATTGGTTGATCTGGCTTCGCGCCTTTCGAAAGACGGTCAGCTGGCTCCTGCGAGCTTCCGCATCATTCGGGCACTATCGCTTATTTCTTACCCGATCGCGGCTGTTCTCATTCTTTTGCTTTGCTTTCGTCGCTGGGAAAGTCGGGTGCTGCGCCGCGTGCTCGAAGCGTTATCGCAACCTTCCACAGAGGTCTTTCTGCCCCTGCTGGTTGGCGGCGCGGTTCTGATACGGCTTGTCTGGATCGTTGCGGTTCCCTCGCTGCCGGTCACCGATTTTCGCCAATACCACGAGCTGGCCCTTCGACTTCTGGAGACGGGACAGTATGTCGGCCCCGATGGAAACCCAACGGCCTTTCGCCCGCCTGGCTATCCTTTCATGCTGGTTTTGCTTTACAGGGTTTTCGGGACAGGGCTCTGGGCGCCGAAAATTCTCAACGCGGCATTGGGAAGCGGAACCGTTCTGCTGGTCTATCTTCTTGCGCGCCGAAGCGCCGGCGAAGCGTGCGCGCGCCTGGCGGCGGCGCTCGTGGCGATCTTCCCGTCGCAGGTGGGCTATAGCAGCCTGCTTTGCACGGAGGTTCCATTCACGTTCCTGATGCTGATGTTTCTGTGGACAGCCGAAAAACTTGAGGAGAGGCGGCGGCGCCGCCTATGGATTCCGGCCGCGTCGCTTGGTTTGCTTTTTGGCATCGCGTCGCTGATGCGCCCCCAACACAGTCTTCTGCCGGTGATGACTTTTTTCCTCCAAGCGCTCCGCAGCGGATGGCGGCGCGCTTTCGCCGTTCACGCGCCGCTGGTCGTGGCTATGGGTTTGTTGGTCTCGCTGTGGGGCTTGCGAAACATCAAAGCCGTGGGAGGATTCGTGCCGTTCTCAACAAACGCGGGCGCGAACTTCTATTACGGAAACAATCCCTGGACGAACGGCACCGGCTTTGAGATTGGCGATCAAGTGCCCGACGAAACTCTCGCCGCCGGCTCGGAGCTCGAGCGCAATCGGTTGGGATTCCATCTTGGCTTCCGATTCCTCCGCGAATATCCTTTGCGCGTTCCCGTTCTGGCTTTTCGAAAAATCGTGATGATGCTGATCAGCGATGGAGCGTGGACACACTGGACATTTGGCGAAACTGCCCGGCCGTTGCCCGCTTCGGCGCGGTCCCTCATGGTCATTGTCGCCAATGCATTCTACTGGCCCATATTGATTCTTTTTGGTTTCGAAATCCTCGTTTTTCGTTGGCGGCGAACGGCCCGAACAGCGGCTAATCCCTATCTTGACCTGTGCCTGTTCTACACGCTTTTGACCACCATGCTGTGGCTCGGACAAGAACGATACCATTTCCCGTTGGTTCCGATACTCTGCGTCGGCGCGGCGACGTTGCTTGCACGCCTCGCAGCGGGATCAGGACAGAACGTCCGCTGCTTGGAGAATTCGAATTCGGAAATGAAAATGGAAAAGGCATGCTGAAAGCATGGACTCCAAACGAGGGAAACGTCGTTCGGAAGTGTCGCGCATCACTGAGACATGACGGACTGCTGAAATCGGAGGCGGGATGACGGCAATGGCTTACGTGCGGGCGATTGTTCAAGGACGCGTCCAGGGCGTCGGCTATCGGTGGTTTGCCCGAGACACTGCGCGACGCCTCGGCGTGAAAGGATTTGTGCGCAATCTGCCCGACAGCGACGTTGAGGTTCAGGCCGTGGGCGATCGCGCGTTGTTGGAGCGATTCGTCGGCCAGCTCCAGCAAGGCCCCGGGTTCGCCTACGTCACGGATATTGTGTGCGAATGGGCCGACGAAGGGCCTGACTTCCGTGACTTTCAAATCGCGTTCTAGCTCGCTTGACTTCCCTCAACCGGCAAGAGGCTATGCACCTCGTCACATTAGTCCAAATAGCGGGTTCCGCTTGACGCAATATCGGAGAGACCTTAAACCTGCGTTCCTCTGCCAAAGCCCTCGTTGAAGGAGAAGGCGCGAGATGTTTGACCCCATGATCCTGGTTTTCGTCGCCGTCGGCTTCGGCGCCCAGATCATTGATGGCGCCCTCGGCATGGGATATGGGGTCATCTCGACCACATTTTTGCTCGGCTTGAGCATCCCACCCGCGGCGGCCAGCGCGAGCGTTCACACGGCTGAGGTCTTCACCACCGCCGCATCGGGTCTTTCGCATTTTCGGTTCGGGAACATTAACAGGAGCCTTTTCCTCCGGCTTCTGATCCCGGGAATGATAGGCGGAGTCGTCGGAGCTTATATTCTTTCCGACTTGCCCGGCGAGAAGATCAAACCGCTCGTCGCTCTTTACCTGCTGATCATGGGACTGGTCATCTTGCGGAAAGCGTGGAATCACAAACACGGGAAACCCTCGGAAATCTGGCCGGTTCCGTTGGCCGCAACCGGAGGATTTCTCGATGCCATTGGAGGCGGGGGCTGGGGACCCATTGTGACCTCGACCATTGTGGCGCGGGGACACGAACCGCGGCTGACGATCGGCTCTGTCAACGCGGCGGAGTTCTTTGTCACCGTCGCGACCTGTGCAACTTTCTTCCTTAAACAACAAGTGTTCCATTGGCACGCCATTGTGGGTTTGCTCATCGGCGGCATGACAGCAGCGCCATTGGCCGCTTACCTTTGCCGAAAACTGTCAACACGCCTGCTGATGATTCTCGTCGGAACGTTGATCGTCCTTCTGAGCTTGCGAACGATCTATCTTGCGCTTCCGGAGAAATCCTTGCTGGCATGGTTGTAAGACACAAGACGGGTCTCCGGTTTCAAGTT
>Ga0315277_10003959_pt1 | contig 19882 bp, 13 predicted proteins | sample YL17G05_15_MG_FD_203695 | JGI IMG/M metagenome (GOLD analysis project Ga0315277, IMG submission 203695) | Sediment microbial communities from Yellowstone Lake, YNP, Wyoming, USA - YL17G05_15 | ecosystem: Environmental > Aquatic > Freshwater > Lake > Sediment | place: USA: Wyoming | collected... | reverse complement strand
CAGCATGGACTTATCCTTGCTCATGGCTTGGATTGTCCCTTCAATACGATCCAACCCCGTCTTTGTGTCTTTCTTCACCTGGGCATAAATCCCAGTTGCCAGCACGAGCGTGAGACCTAAAATCAGAATCATTACTGCCGGAATTCCGCGTCTCATATATCCTCCTCAGTGAAGCAAGTCAAATTTCGCCCATTCTAGTTGATTAACCGGCAAGAGTAAATAACCGTTTCCGACGCCTTCCGCCCGCCTTCTCAGACCTGGTGGGCGAGTTGGTCTTCGATTGTATTCCGCCAGTTCAGGAGAGGCGTGGTGGCCTCCTGGCCGCGCACATGCGCAACAATCTCGAGAAACCCTTATCCAATGCGCGTGCCGCGAGATCAGGGGCTATCGAGCCGTCGAGCCTTTCACGAGGGGAAATGGCTCCCACGGAAGAGCGTCCCGAGCAGCTGGCGCTGTAAATCCGGACGTTGAATCAGAAGGTCGAGGAAGTCTTCGCGGTCCACGCGGAGGAACGTGGCGTCCTCGATGCATCGTGCCCGGCGAACCAGGGGTATTCCAGCCAGCATCTGATACAGTCCCACGGCGTCGCCGGGAGCCGCAGAGACAGCAGCCTCGTCCTCCGTCGACTCCAGAGAGACTGACCCGGAAACCAGCAGATGAAGGGCCGGCGGATCTGTCTCCGCGAAGATCTGGGCTTCGCTTGCAGCCTTCCCCTCCGAGGCGATTGCGGCGAGAGTCAACATATCCTCGCGCGATACCTGGGAAAACACCGGAAGGGCCTCGAGCAAAGTTGCCCTGGCGATAGGATCCACGATCCCCACGCCCCCCGCGAGAGGCGGCACGCCTGCTCCTCGGACGACCGGATCGGAGATTTCTTTCGGCATGCTGGCGCACAGCATTCGGAGCAGGCCTTCCACAAGTCCGGCGCTTTCGGCCATGAGAATTTGCATTTCCGCAAGGGTCAGGGAGAGGCAGATGCAGGGTGTGGCCGCACGCATCGCTCCAGCCATAGTCCTGCTCTCGATCACTTCCTGGAAGCTCAATGGCGCGGGGGCGTCGACGCTTTGTTCAATTCCCGACAGCTCCCCCCGGACAACTCTCCCCTGCATAAGGAACTGGACATCCCCCGGTATTGTGCCATCGCCGTAGATGATGGTGTCAGGCTTGTGATGCACCTGTCGGCCGGCGCAGGCGATGCGGAAAAGCTCGTCGGCACTCACACTGGCGAAGAGCGGCAGCATATTAAGACGCGAGGCGATTTCGACGGCCGGGAGCGGCTCGGCCCAAAGTTCCGACAAGCGATCCTCATTCAAACGGAAGGCTCCGAGCGTCCACGAGGCCGCCTCGAAAACCCACCAGTCGCCACCGTTGCGGGAGGCCACCAGCGTTTCCAGGTCGTTCTGATACTGCCGCTGTTTCGTCTCCCACACGAAGTGAACCGCTGCCGCTGAAATTGCCGGATCCGGATCGTGAATCAGCGCTCGCAGCGAGTCCGCCTGGATTGCATTGCTCGCGGGGGAAACAGAGCTGCCGGATATCGTCGCCATTCCGGATCGCGAGCGCTCCAGGATTGGGAGGACCCGTTTGCGCAGCGCGCCCGGGAGGAGGTTGTCGAGGTACTCCAGAGCCCGTGCCCGGGCTGGACCGCCGCGTTCGATCGACCATCGGGCAGCATAGATATCCTGCCACGGAAAAATCAGGCCGACCAACCGGTAGATGCGGTCAATGCTACGGGCGTCTTTCTCCCAAAGCGCCCGCGCCAGCAGTCGGCCGCGGTCAGGCATGCGATCCCCAAAGCAATTCTGCCGTAGCGTTGCGTAACGTGCACTTTTCTCGCACTCGCCGAAAACCAGGGCCTCCAAGGGTTCGCGCCGGAAGCTCAAATCGGGCCGCCTCCGTCTCATCGTCTCCAGGCCGGCGATGACCTCGAAACGCAGATGCCCGTCCTGCTCCTCAAGGGCTTCCAGCAGTAGGTCTGCCGCGCGCTGACTTAGCATCCTCGCGATCGTCGAGGGAATATGCCGCCGCACGGCTGGGTCCTCGCCTTTGTCACGGAGGAAGTGTCCCAGGACGTCCAGGGCAGCTTCGCCGTAACCCACCAGCAGGTCCCGTGCGCTCTGCTTGAGTCGCGGATGACGCAGCAGGGATATGAGGGCGGGGACGAACATAAAATCGAAATCTCCGAGCTGCCGGACACTGCGAAGTGCCTCCTGCGCTACTTCCAGGCTGCTGTCGGTGAGCAGCGGTATCAGAAGGCGGCGGAAACGGGCATCAGGGATGTGCCGCAGGACTGCGGCAAGCTCTTTGCGCACTTCGACGGCCGAGTCGCGCGGGTCCGCCCGCAGCGCCTGCAGGACGCCTTCCGCGGCAGCGACATCCTGCGGAGCACCGCGCAGGGCCAAGACCATGGCGGCGGTCAGCGCGATTCGCGGGTTTGGATCGGCCAGACTGGGCCGTACGAGTTCCACCACGTCGACCGCCTGAATGTTCGCGAGCGCCCCGACGGCGGCCGCCCGCACTTCCGGGTCCGGATCCGTCAACAGACGCCTGACCGAGGGAAGCCAGCGCGAGGCTGTCTCGGCGGATGCGCCGTCGATGACCGACAGCGCCCGGAGCCGGACCGCGGGAGACTCGTGGAGCAGCAGAAGGGGCGTGACAAGGTTTTTCTTGTCGAGCGATTCCAGGATTTCGATGGCATACAGCACCCTGTGTTCGTCGGGGCTCGACAACTCCGCGACCAGAGCCTCGAGCATCGAGAGATCAGGCATGGAAAGCCTGATCTCGGCCGGCTTGATTTCCTGGTTCTCGATACTTTTGCGAAAGGCCTCGAGATAACCGCGCCGCGCGCGGAGCGCCATAAGGATCCAGACAACCATCATCGTCAGGCTGGCAAAGCTCAACTGCTGCCAGTTCAGATGCAGACCCCAGGGTTTGATCAGTATGAGAAGCAATAGGGCGCCGAGGCCTTTCGCGAAGCGGTCTACCGTCACGTCGACAAAGGGTTTGGCCTGCAGCTTGATGTCACCCGAGAGGGGCATGAAAAGAATCTCACGCGTGGTCTTGTCGACCGTGTAGCGAAGCGATTGGTCGAAAACGCGGGCCAGCCCCGGCGCCCAGAGAGCAGCGTTCAGGAGCATCACCAGACCGGTCGAGCCGAGGCTGACGGGCAGAATCAGCAAGGCAAAACCGATTCCGAGGAAACGATGGATGCGGCTGGTGAGCAGGATCTGGACAAGGAATCCGATTGTGGAAGTCCAGGCCTGGATGACCGCCAGGAAGCCCGCGATAGCACCCTCCTGACCGTGGTGAGCCGCCGCCGTAGCCATGTTGAGTTGCTGCTCGATGATGGCCGCGCCGATAGCGGCAAAACTGATCACGAGCGCGATGATTTGCAGGTGCTTAGACTTGCGCAGAAGATCGAGCGCCTGGCGTCCGCGAACCTCGGGATCTTCCTTTTGGGCGGCAGCCAGCCCGCCGAGCCGCTCGCGGACGATGATGGTCACTACGATCAGCACGCAAATGGTCATCAGAACAGCGCTGACCAGAAGGATGTTGACGCTGCCGATCCGTTTCACGTACCGTGCCGTGATCACCGAACCTGCGATTCCCCCCAGCGAAGCCCCGGCACCGATGAAACCGAACAGGCGCTTGGCCTGGCGCGCATCGTAGACGAGGTTGGCCAGCGTCCAGAACTGGCTGATGAGCAGTATGCCGAGGATCAGCCCCGCCACGTAGAAAGCGACGGCAACCCACGCGCCGCCCGCTCGGAACAGGAACCAGAAGGCCACGAGCACCCCCACGATTCCCACCTGGGTAATCGGCAGACCCCAACGCCGCGGCAGATGTGCCATCAGCCAGCTGTACCCGACCATGATCGCGCCGATGATCGCCCCGGCGGCTAGCAGCACATAAGGGAGGTTATCGACGCCCAGGCTGTCGATGAACTTGCTTCGGGTAATCGGCTTGATGGCGTTGTAACTCGCCATGGCGAAGAATGAATAGCCAAGCATCAGGAAAGCCGTGGCGGCTTCACCGGCCTGGATCTGGCCAAGGCGGCCCAGAATGCGACTGGAGATTGAGCGGTCCATATCCGCCTCCGGTATTCACGTGAGGTAGCAAACGATGGTCCATTCGACGAGCAGTCTAACCCCGTCGGGCAAAAAAGCCAACGTCGACGTTCGGGCCTGGGAGTTTGGTGTCCACAGTTCACAATACCAGCTAGCGGCCGCAATCGGTCTATTGCCCGCGGATTTACTTTGTGTCTTCGTGTTGTCCGTTGAAAAAACAACACGAAGACACAATGACGCCAAGGCTCACCAATATTTCCTCCAGAAAAGCGCGCGGCTATTCTAACCGTGGACACCAAACTTCATGCGGCCGACGGCTCTATTCCGTTGAATTTTGCCTACGACACCGATAAACTCACGCCCCATCAAGGAAGTTGGCTCGGACTTCTGTTCAACGAAGGTTCCCCTTTATGGAACGGCCGGCCCTATTGCGCGTGCTGAAACCGTTTGGCGTAACCCGGCAACGGGAAGCTGTCACCGTGCTCCTCATGTTCGCCTGCTCCTTCCTGGCCATGGCAGCATATAACGTGGTCAAGCCCGCCACGCGCTCGAAATTCATGGAAACCCTGGGCCCTACCAATCTGCCTTTTGTCCAACTGGCTGCGGGCGCCGTTATTGGCGTGGTCATGGCCGGGTACAGCTGGCTGGTCTCGAGACTGCCGCGTCGCTGGTCATTGCCCATGGCCCAAGGCGGCATAGCCCTGCTCCTCTTGTTCTTCTGGTATCTGTTCCAGGACGGCCGGGTGTGGGTCTCGGTAGCGTTCTATTTCGTCAGTCTGATTCTCGGCATCTTGTTATTGAGCCAGTTTTGGACTTTGGCCAACGTGGTCTTCGATCCGAGACAGGCGAAGAGGCTGTTTGGATTCATCGGCGGCGGATCCTCGCTGGGCGGGATTATGGGATCCGTCATCGCCGAGCGTGGCGCCAGACAGTTGGGTACCGCCAACCTCCTCCTCTTCAGTGCGGCATTCATGTTGCTCTGCATGGTGGCAGTGATTCTTGTCGTCCGCAGGGAGCCGATCTCGGAGGAGTTGCACGGCGCCGTGGCCCGAGCCGAAAAGGGCGTGAGCGGCAAGGAAGCGCTCCAGTTGCTGCGGCAATCGGAACACCTTCGCGCGATCGCGCTGGTGATCAGCTGCGCCGCCATTGGCGCGACTATCATCGACCAGCAGCTCAACATGGCTGCTGCCGCAGCCAAAGGTTCTCAAGCCACCGACGCAATTACCGCTTTTCTGGCGCGCGTGCAGCTGTGGACTTCACTCATCGGCTTTCTGGTGCAGGTTCTGCTGACAAGCCGCATTCACCGGCACTTCGGCATCGGATTCGCGTTGCTCCTGCTGCCCGTCAGCCTGGGCAGCTCCGCAGCGCTCATGCTGTTCAACGCCGCGCTTTGGGCCCCGGCAGTCGCCCGTGTGATGGACCAGTCGTTGCGTTATTCGATCGACAAGACCTCGCGCGAGATTCTGTACATGCCGCTCCCATCCGACATCAAATTCACCGCTATACCGTTTGTCGATGTCACGGTGGACCGCTATGCCCGCGGTTTGGCGGCAGTGCTAATTCTATTTTTAATCAAGCCATGGGGATTAGAGCTAAGCTGGCAGAAGCTCAGTTATGTGAGCATCGCCATGACCGCCGTGTGGATTGTCATGGCGCTGCGAGCCAGTCACGGGTACCAGGCGACGTTGCGTCATGGCATTGCGGCACGGGAGATCAAGCCTGCGGAGGTAACGCCTGCGGTTGCGGACTTGTCCACGATCGAGGAGTTGATCCAGGAGTTGGCCAGTCCCGACGAGCGCCGCGTCGTATACGCCATCGACTTTCTCGAGTCGCTCGACAAGAGACATCTCATCACCCCTTTGCTGCTCTATCATGAATCCCCCGTGGTGCGGGCGCGTGCGCTGTCGGTGATTCGCTTGCTGCAGCCGGACATAGCCGCGCGCTGGCTTCCGGCCATCGAGGTCATGTTTAGAGACGAGGATCCGGAGGTGCGGTCGGCGGCGATCGGGGCACTGGCGAACCTCAATGACCGACAGGGGTACAACCTTGTCCGCCCGCTTCTGCAGGACAAGGATCCGCGCATTGCATTGACTGCGGCCATGGTGCTGTCAGGCAGCGACCGGGAAGAGGATGCGGCGCTGGGGGAGACTGTGCTCACCGGGCTGGTAACGGACACGCGGGAGTCGGCCGCTCCGCTGCGGAGGGACTTTGCGGTGGCGATCCGCCACGTGCAGATTCCGCATTTCAGGCGGCTGCTGATACCGCTTTTGAACGATCCTGATCCGCAGGTAGCGGAGGAAGCGATGCGCACGACCCGCAAGCTGGGGGCGTCTGATTTCATGTTCGTTACCACGTTGATCTCCTTGCTGCGCAACCGGCGGCAGAAGAGCAACGCGCGGGAGCTGCTGGTAGCATTTGGCGAGCAGGTGCTTCCCATCTTGCGCCATTTTCTGCACGATCCGGCGGAGGACATGTGGATTCGGCGGCACATTCCGGCCACCATAGCAAGGATACCCTGCCAGCAATCTCTGGATATTCTGGTTGAGGCACTGCAGGAGCGCGATGGATTTCTGCGCTATCACGTTATTGCCGCGATCGAGAGGATACACCGTCTTAAGCCGGAGCTGACCTTCAAGCGTGGACCGATCGAAGACCTGGTGATCAAGGAGGTGGAGCGGTATTCGGAGTATCGGAACCTGCACCGTGCGCTGTTCGAGAGGGGGAACTTTCCGGACTCGTGTCTGTTGGCGCGCGCGCTTGCGGAAAAGACGAGGCGCGGCATCGACCGGATCTATCGTCTGCTGGGATTGCTTTATCCCTGGAAGGAGATTGCGGCGGCGCGCCACACGATGGAGCATGGCGACGCGCGGTCGCGCGCCGATACGCTCGAATACCTCGACAATGTGCTGACCGGAGTGCTGAGGCGGAAACTGATCCCGTTGCTGGAGGAGACGCCGGATACGGATTCAAGCGTGGTATTTGGCGGGAGGGAGGATCGAGCGGCACTGGAGAAAGCGGTACGTCGGCTTATCAACCATGAGGATCCGATGTTGTCGGCGGCGGCAATCCACTTCATCTGGCAGCACCAGCCAGCGCAGTTCACTGAGGATCTGAAGCAGCTTCTATCGGAGCGCGAGGCGCGGCATCATTACGTGCTTGAGGCTGCTTCGTGGGTGCTGGCGGCGTTGCGTTCGCCGGTTGCCCGAGGGCGGGTGAGCTGGCTGGAGCCGTTGCCGTCGGTCGATCTTGCGGACGAGATGCGGCGGTTGCCGATATTCGGGTCTGTCAGCGTCGACGAACTGTTCGGCATCTGCGACGCCGGGAGGCAGGTGCGGCATGATCCCGGGCAGGTGCTCTGCCAGGAAGCGCGTGTCCCCGAATGCGTTCAGTTCCTGCTGAGCGGCCGGGTAGCCCTCAACCGACCCGGCCACGATGCCAGAATCCTCGAAGCCCCGGCTGCCCTCGGCTTCCAGGAAGTGCTTGAAGAACGAGAAATGAATGAAACCGTCCGCACCCTCGAAACTGCGGTTTGTGTCGCGTTGACGAACGAGGAACTGCTCACGATGCTCGGCGACAACAGCGAGCTGGTGCAGGGTCTTTTCCAGATGCTGTCCGGCGAGTCAGACCCGGGGAAGCGGTTGGTCATAAAAGGGAATCCGTTGGAACAGGACATCCGGATTGCGGGCACCGGCTTGAGACCGATTGAAAAGGGGCTGGTGCTCAAGACGATTCCTACCTTTTCGGAAGTATCTCCGGAGGAGATCATCCATCTGGCCGCAGTCGCCACTGAAGTGCACCTGACGCCCGGCGCGCAACTGTTCAGCGAGGGAGACCCGCCTGCTCTCTATGCCGTTCTCTCCGGCGAGCTTGCCATCGAGTCGTCGGGCAATTGGGAGAGCGTCCAGGCCGGCCCGACGGACATTGTGGGTATCTTCGAGACGCTCGCCGGAACGGACTTTGCCTGCTGCGCGCGGGTTTTGCGGGAAGGGATGGCGTTGCGGGTCGACCGTGAGGATCTGTTCGATCTCTTGTCGCAACGATCGGGACTGCTGCGGCAGGTGTTCAGCGCGTTGTTCAGGAAGCGGCCGCCCAGAAACACGGAGCAAACGGCATGAGCTAATCGTGGGGTGGCGTCCGGATCGGGGCGCGGCGCTGGTGGTTACCCGTAAAGATGGATGAAGCGCAGAGGCTGCAGAACAAGATAACACCGCCCGACCCTGAGGCCTGAAACAAGCAGATGCACAGGAGGCGCGTGTTTGCGCAACTGGTCTACGATACCGACCGCAACCTTGGAAATGTGCTCATTTCGGAGAACTGGCACCTTTGGATGATCGACTTCAGCCGGGCTTTCCGCCTGTATCACGAGCTCGAAAATAGGAAGAATCTCGAACGGTGCGGCCGCCAACTCCTGGAGAGGCTGCGCCAGCTGGACGCCGCGGAAGTAAAGGCAAAGACCAAGGACTACCTGAATAAGATGGAGATCGACGGAGTCATGGCGCGGCGCGATGCAATCGTCAAGCTCTATGAGAATCTCATCAAGGAGAAGGGCGAGGCGCAAGTCCTCTATTGAAATCCCGTGGGGATCACAGCCTGGCAGCCAACTTCTATTCTTTCTCGACGAGCACCTGCCAATGGCTGTGTCGATTCCCCTCCTCGGTGTTTTCATCGAGCTCAACCCGGCGGATCACAAAGCGCTCGAATAGGGTTTCGATGTCCGCCAGATCGCTGTAGTGATGAATTTCGCCGGCATCCGGACCCACATTTGGTACAAAGGTATGCGGCTCGATTTCTTCTCCAGAACCATAGCGGTATCCGCGTTTCGATTGCAGGCTGACGAGCGCAAGGCCGCCGGATTGCAGGACGCGATAAATCTCTGCGGCGACGCGCCGCATTCCCGCGATGGTCTTGTGGTAGATCACGTAAACGCTGATCACGGCGTCGAAAGATCCATCGGGATAGGGTATCTGCTCGATGTCGGCGCGCTTCAACTCTGCCGACAGGTTTTCCCGAACCAACCAGGCGCGCGTGTTTGCCAGCCCGTTCTCGGCGATGTCAACCGCGCACACCTGAAAACCTTCGCGAGCCAGATAAACGGTATGTCGTCCGGCACCGCATCCGAGATCAAGCACGCGTTGTGCGCTGCGTTCTCTCAGCCTGGGGACCAGTGCAACGACATGCTCCTGTGGTTTTTTCCAACGAAATTCCTCTTGCGTGAACAGTTCATTCCAGGTTGGCACCCTTCTCTCCTTTGTCGGTATTAGACCTGTAGCATGTCGTCTTTCTGTCTGCAATTGCGCCTTAACGCGAGGAGGGCGTGACTTGCTGCCGGATTTGGGGCTCTCCTTTTTGCCCGGGCTTAGGGTAGCAGGCCGACGCGGCGCAGGAGGTTCTGGAAGCGCGGGTCGGACCGCAGAGGATCCAGCAAGGGTTCTACCTTGCATTGGACAAACCATCTGGAGCGCTCTTCGTAAGCTCTCTCGAGCCATGCGAAGGCCTGATCCTTGTCGCCAAGACCTACCGCCACCACCGCGATGTCGTAAGGTATCACATACTCATGCCGCGGCCGGAGTACGGTGCAGGATCGCATCGAAGATTGCCCCCGACGTGGCCCCAGAGAATGCGCACCTGCCTGTCGCCATTTCGTAAAGCACTACGCCCAGGGAAAACAGGTCCGTACGCGTGTCCAGTTCCTTTCCCCACACTTGCTCGGGTGACATGTAGGCCAGGGTGCCGACTGCCGCCCCAGGACTGGTCAGCTGTTCCTCCTCCAGCGTCGTGGCGGTTTGTGTTTCGGCGACACCCGTTGCCTTCACGGCCTGCCCCCGTTCCGGCAGCAGCTTGGCCAGCCCGAAGTCCAGGATTTTGGCCTGTCCGCGCTCGGTGACGAAAATGTTCGCGGGCTTGATGTCACGGTGGATAATCCCCTTTTTGTGCGCCGCATCGAGCGCATCAGCGATCTGGATGCCCAGATCGAGCAATTCATCGGTCGGCAGCGGTTTCCCTGTAATCTTGTGTTTCAGCGTCTCTCCTTCCAGCAACTCCATCACGATGAAGTGCCGGCCGGAGGCTTCGTCGATGTCGTGGATGGTGCAGATGTTGGGGTGGCTCAGCGCCGAAGCTGCGCGTGCCTCACGCTGAAATCGCGCGAGGGCGTGTTTGTCGCGGGAGAACTCTTCGGGCAGGAATTTCAGCGCGACCTGGCGGCCGAGTTTAGCGTCCTCGGCTTTACAGAGGACACCCATCCCCCCGCCGCCCAGCTTCTCGAGAACCCGGTAGTGCGAAATGGTCTCGCCGATCATGATGAGCCTTTCCTCCAACCGGACAACCGATATGCTGAATCCGCGCGCGCACTCGGAGCGATGCCATTTTAACCCAGGCTTTGATTATGACAGCGGCGATAATGAAAATACGGTGACAGGCTACGCAATCCGCGAATTCCCCCAGGCTATGTCCTCGGATGGCTCCGGATGAGTTTGGGGATTGCATAGCCTGTCAACTTTTAGTAAAGCACGGCCTTTTCCCCGTTCCTTGCGATGAGCCTGTCGAAATGCGCCACCAGCTTGCGCCTGCGCGTCATTACGGCGCCTATTTCCTCTTTGGAGAGGTAGCGCCTGGTTTTCGCGACCACTTCGTCTTCTTTCAGCCTGCGCAGTTTTTCCAGCAACTGCCTATCACAGCGGGCCAAATCGCCGAGATCCTCCAGTTCGGTTTCGAGGCGGAAGGCACGGGTAAAATCTATCATCCACAAGCGCCAATCTCTGGAGATAAGGACGTTGCCGGGATTGCGATCGGTGTCATATACGAGGTCGCTGAACACTAGTATTTTAAGCATCTGCCGGTTGTACGCCTCGGGATCGGGAGGCTGGATGTTGTCTTTCGAACGCATGCCCTCGTCCATCATGACATCGAGCCACCAGCTCAGGGCCCCGTTTTTGCCCTTCCACTTCCGCTCCACTGTGACCGGCATCATGTCTCCCAGGCCCACCAGCCCTGCGAGTTCATAGGCCGCCAAGTTGAATTGATAGGTGTCGCGGAAGTTGGCCTCTGTCTTGCCATCCGCATAGCGCATCAGGTCCTTGTAGATGTCGACCGACTGGAAAGCCGCATCATGCGTGACGCGGCCGTCGGTCAAGGTGAGCCTGGAGATTCCCGTTTTCCCTTTTTTCACCGGAACGCTATTGATCACCCGGGCGTTCAGAAGGAAATTTTTCATCTCTTCCTCGCCGAGATTTGGCTCCTGCGGCGCGGACAGAGCAAACGGGACGGCCAGGCAAAACGAAGCCGCCACCAACATCATTCGATGACGAAGCGTAAACATGGGAACTCCGTGATGATTGAAATCGTGCCTCATATCCAAGCCCCGCGGCGGGTTTCCCTGCCATGGCCTCGACGGCGCGCGGGGCCGTGCAGGGCCCGCTGACATGATGATTGATTTATAGGACATTGCGTCGCGATAGTAAAGGGTGTCCGCTTCAGAGGCGGGATGCACCCGGGCGGCCGGTGCTGCGATGAATGGTGGACAAGGATCGCCCGCGCGGCGCGACAGCTTGCTCGGGTTGAGGCGGACCCTGATCCCTCCAGCAATGAGCGCATGCCGTTCAGATTCCGCCGCCTGCTTTCAATTGTGGTAACAGGGGACGCAACCCTATATATTGCCAAGACCGCTGCAGCGGCCATCAATACCAGCCCACGCCTCGCAACATATAGGGTAGCGTCCCCAATCTCCGAAGCTTCATTAATTACACGTACCTCTCAAAGCACGACACTCTGCTGCGGGAGATCAAAGACGAGGAGCGATTCAGGCCGTTGATGATGAAAATAAAGAAGCGTTGGGAGGAGTTCGAGGTATGAGGAGGACTTGTCCTGCATGATCAACCAATCCCTATCCCACCACCGAGTCCTCGAAAAGCCCGGCGTAGGCGGCATGGGCGTCGTCTGCCGCGCCCCTTCGGGCTGCGGCCCGCAGCAAAATGCCAATTAATTTTTGCGCGGGCCCTTAGTCCAGAATCCAGGCCAAACAAATGCTCCGTACTGCTCGGGAGGGTACAAGATTGTTATTGCAGCTTCACGGGACCAAGGATGGGTTCAACGGGCCGCGTCTCGCTTGCCAGCACCGAACCATCGGGTGTAGATTGTGGAAAGTATTGTTAGTTTGCCGCTCTGGTCCATCAAGGAGGATTCTATGAAAAGGTTCAACGTCCTCGCAGCCATTTTGTTTGGAATCGCAGTCCTGGCAGCTTCTTTAGCCTCCCGCGCCCAGGACGAACCGCAACTGACGGTGGAGCAGCAGAAGGAGTTTCTGCTTAACGCGAAAGTGATCAAGAGCAAGGAGACCAGCAAGGGAATAACCGCGCCCCGGCGCTGCACGATGAGTGACGGGCGGATCACGCATGATGCTCATTTCCAGTCCATAAATGAGCGCAGGAGCTCAAAGGATCTGGGTGGGAGGGCGGAGATCAACTTCGTTGACTCTTACCTTTACAACATCGCCGCTTTCGAACTCGCGCAGCTGGTGGGACTCGGAGAAATGATGCCAGTGACCGTCGAAAGGAAACTGTTTGGGCAGATAGGGGCCCTTGCATGGTGGCTCCCAGTCCAGATGGACGAACTTCAGCGCATACGGAAGAAGATCGAGCCTCCCGATCCCGCCGCCTGGAATGCTCAGATGTACAGCATGCGCGTGTTCAGCCAACTGGTCTACGATACCGACCGAAACTTGGGGAATGTCCTGATCAGCAAAGACTGGAAACTTTACATGATCGACTTCACGCGCGCGTTCCGGCTGTATCACGACCTCGAGAATCCCAAGAACCTGGTAAAGTGCAGTCGCGAACTGCTCGACAGGCTTCGGAAACTGGACAGGGCAGAGGTGACCGCTCGGACGAAGAAATATCTGAGGCCCCCCGAGATCGAAGGAGTTATGGCGCGGCGCGATAAGATCGTCGCCTATTTCGAAAAACTCATCGCCGAGAAGGGCGAAGGGCAGGTTCTCTTTTAGGAAATCGTGGGAGAGATTGCTCCGCCCCGGATTTGCACCCCTTCTTACGGCACGGGATCTTCTACGCGGCTCTCGGGGTAAACAGGGAGTCGCGGCTTTCTCTGGAAGTGGTGGATGAGGGCCACGGCAAACCGCAGATTGATCCCGTTGTATCCTTCTCCGATCGTCTTATCGAGAAGCCGAAGCTCGGGTCGAAAATCGCGATCGTTGACGAGAATGGGGGAACGGTCCCAGCGGATTCCGAGTTTTTAGAACTTGCCGACGATACGCGCTCTAAGGCTGATCCATGCGCCCTTTGCGACTGGCTGGGCCCGCCCTAATCGGGCTTGCTGTCCTGTTGCTGACCTCGCAGGAGGCGGCTTAAGTATCTGCGCAGCGGGGAATCCGGTGGTTCCAAGAACTCCGCCCTTCTCAGATAGCCGAGGATGTCCCCATCGGTGGGCAGCTGTAACTTGGAGCCGCGATGCAGCGCAAAAGGCTCTGATCCCTCGAACAGGAGGCAGGCGCGCGCTTCCCCGTAGATCTTCGAGAGCCCGACGTCGATCCGGATGACTTTGCCGCCGAATCTCGGCAGGATGACACTTGGGGTGGGGGTGTGCGCAGTTACGATGTATTTCACCTTGTAAGCCGCGAGCAGGGCTTCGACATGAGAGGCGAGCTCGGATTCAGGAACTTCAGAAAGATCCCGATACCACAGGGGGCCCTGGGCGCCCATAACCATTCCGCCCCGCAACTTGGTGAAGTCCCTTAATTCCGCGCGGCACTGTTCGTTTATTTCCCGCAGGCTGAGCGATGCGTACTTCGGACTGATTCCCCCGTGCGCGAACAGGGCATTGTTGATCCTAATCACGACATTCTTCTGCCGAAGCCATTTTCCATAACGCCCAGTCTGGCCAAAAGCCTGACGGTGTTCGACCCATCCCAACGGATGCTCGTCCTCCCACTTTTTGCGATACTTCCGATCCGCTTTCTGAGCAGGGTCCGCCGTTGCCTCGAAGGCTTGTTCGCGCAGTTGGTCGGATTCCGGGGTCCTGTAGGAGTTAAATTCCCCGTGTGAAACGTAACGGAGATCCCCGTACATATTCATGGCTTCGTGGTTGCCGAGGAGCACATGAACCATCCCGCCGGCCTTTTGCGCCTGAGACTCCAGGTCAATGAGCAGGTCCAAAACCTTACGGGAATTATCACCGCGATCCAGAAGATCGCCGGTCTGGACCAGATGGGCTTTACCTCCTACCCAGCGGTTGCGGCCATCCACAATGCGCGCTGCTCGGAGAACGCTGACAAGATCTTCGAAGCCGCCGTGTACATCACCAACCGCTACAATCCGTTCGACCCCGTCAAATTCATCCTGGCAGGGCGCAATGGAACAGAGTAGTAGAAGAAAGACAAGGAAGAGGAGAGCCGGCCGTGCAACTTTTTTCTGGTCGGGGAAAACGGCTTTTGATCGGTCAATCATGATTACTCCCGGGGTAGTGCGAGAAAAACACTTACCCCATAATATCGGCTGATCCCGGCCTCATGATGACATTGGGAACGCTGCCGCATGCCGGTCCTACAAGTCGCGACCCGCGAAAAGCACACAACATGCCTGACACCATTAATCAATACCCATGAGGTCAGGCGTTGGGGAATTGCGCTCAGGGTTGAGGCGTAGTGTCGCGGTACTTCATGCGCTGCGGCGGCGCTGCTGCACTGCTTGAATACTTCGTTGCACGCCCGTTCGAGCAAAGCTCGAGAAGGATCAGCTACTTTCCTTCCCGCACATCGACACGCACCGCTACCAGGTCTTTCTGGTTGGCATCGCAAAGGATGATCACCCGCCGTCCCTCCTTTACGTCGTCAATCGTGCCGGGCTTGTTTCTGTAAGAAAATACCGTTTTGTCGGTGTATTTGATGTGCACGACGCCGGACTTAGCCTGAATGGTGATGGATTTGGCATCCTTGCTCATCACGTTGACCATGCCGCTATAGCGGATGGGTTCTTTGCCTGCCTTCTTTTCCTGTGCGACAGCCTGGGTGGCCAGCGCAAATACCAGGGCAATGCCCAGGCAGATTGCCAGTGTCACCAGTGAGCCCTTCTTCATAGGCACATCTCCTTCCTGTTAATAGTCAATACCTCAAAGCCATTCGCAGATAGACCAAAAACAAAATGATTATTTGAAACATTATCACGAAATACGGTGACAGGCTACGCAATCCCTAAACTGATCCGGAGCTATCCGAGGACATAGGCTTGGGGAATTCGGGGGTTGCGTAGCCTATCACCATATTGCGCTATAGGATAGGATACCGTCAGTACAATTCGATTTTCCCCCAGCTTCCTGGCACCCTTTTCCCCGAATCCGTCGCTGCTCCTCCGAGGCGCATGGTATGGGGTGATTGGACTAAATCCCGCCATACGCGGATTTAATCCAATGACTAGTTGTTCCCCCGCAGACCAGAGAAGGCTAAAATGTGCTAAGATCGACAGCTAGCCGTTGATCCAGAGAGCCCGTGGGCAGCCGCGGAGGTTGCACCTCATGATCGGCAGAACGCTCGGCGATTACCGAATCGTCGAAAAGCTCGGGGCTGGCGGCATGGGCGTGGTCTACAAGGCCCGCGATCAGCACCTGGACCGATTCGTTGCCATCAAACTCCTCCCCCCCGAGAAGGTTGCCAACCCCGACCGCAAACGCCGCTTCGTCCAGGAAGCCAAGGCCGCCTCTGCCCTCCACCACTCCAATATCGTTCACATCTACGACATCTCCTCCGATGAAGGCATGGATTTCATCGCTATGGAGTTCGTCGACGGCAAGACTCTCGATCATCGCATCAGCCACCGCAGCCTTCCCCTCGGTGACGCACTCAAGTACGGCGTCCAGATTGCCGATGCCCTCGCCAAGGCCCACTCCACCGGCATCGTGCACCGGGACCTGAAACCCTCCAACCTCATCGTGAACGAGGAAGGCGTCCTGAAAATCCTCGACTTCGGCCTCGCCAAGCTCACGGAACAAATCCAAGGTGATGGGTTCGCTTCTACCGCCACGGTGGACGGCGGGGAAAGACCCGTCACGGAAAAGGGCGCCATTGTTGGAACCGTCGCCTACATGTCGCCGGAACAGGCCGAGGGCAAGCCGGTGGACGCGCGCTCGGACATCTTTTCGTTCGGCTCGGTGCTGTACGAAATGGTGACGGGACGCAAGGCGTTTCAAGGCGACAGCAAGATCTCGACGCTGGCGGCGATTCTGCGGGAGGAACCGGCACCGGTCAGCCGGGTATCAGGAGGGATCCCGCAGGAACTGGAGCGGGTCATTACTCGCTGCCTGAGAAAGGACCCGGTGCGGCGCTTTCAGCACATGGATGACGTGAAGATCGCGCTGGAGGAGCTGAAGGAGGAATCCGACTCGGGCAAATCGGCGAGCCAGCCAGCTGTAGTGCCGAGCAAGCCCTGGATTTCAAAGCGGCTGATGGCCGGGATTGCTGTTGCTGTGATGCTCATCGCGGCCGGGATCGGGGTGTGGCTATGGAAGGGAAGGATCGCCGCGAAAGGCCCGAGCCTCGATCCCAAACGGGTGGTGGTGGCTATTTTTGAGAATCGGACGGGGGATCCGTCGCTCGACTACCTGGGCAAGACGGCCGCGGAATCGATCACGGAGGGGCTGTCGGGGATCGGGGCGGTCGAAGTCTTGCCAAGTTCGAGTGTCCTGCATATTGCGGCCGCGGGCGCGGAGGCCAGACCGGGACGGGATCCCATACGCGCGCTGGCGGAGGCGACCCGGTCCGGGCTGGTGCTTTCCGGTGCATATTACGTCGAAGGCCGAACACTCCAGATTCAGGCCAAGATCACTGACGCGGGCGCCAACAAACTGCTCTACGCGGTGGAGCCAGGCAATTCACCGCGAGAGAAGCCGCTGGAGGCCGTGGAAGCAGTCCGGCGCCGCGTCATGGACGTGATCGCCGCCTGGTACCTTAGTCCGAAATTCGACATGTTGAGCGAAGAGACTAAGCCGCCACGCTACGAAGCGTACAAGGAGTTCCTTATAGGTATGGAGCTTTTGATGTCAGATCCTCCCGCGGCGGTGACCTGCTTCGAGCGCGCGCTGCAACTCGACCCCGATTTTGTCTCTCCCCGCATTCGTCTGGTCACTACGCTCTCCAACCAGGCGAAACTGGCCGAAGCAGAGGAACAGCTCAACACCATCGGGAAGAGGCAGGAGCTGCTGACCCCCCTCAACCGCCGGCGAATGGAATGGTGGCGGGCGAATGTAGCGGGCCACCCGGACGAAATGCTCTCCGCCAGCCGCGACATCGTGGAACTCGCCCCGGGCAGTGTTGCAGACGGTGGGAACCTGGCATTCGCAGCGCATCTGGCCAACCGCCCGCGCGAAACCGTGGAGGCCCTGGGCAGACCCCTGCAATGGGAGCTCCTCGTCAGACCAGCAAACCCCTTTAGCTCTGTCTTTTTCTTTCTCCTGACCGGAGCGCTTCACCAGCTCGGCGAGCACGGAAAGGAGCTCGAGGAGGCCCGGCGCGGCCGTTCTGTTTACCCGGACTTGCTCGTCGTCCGCACGTTCGAGGTCCGGGCGCTCGTGGCCCTGGGGCGGCTGGATGAGGTTGACAAGCTCGTAGCCGAAGTTCTGGCCATGTCGTCATCTCGCTGGGGCTTGTTCAACATCGGGCCGCGGGGATCACCCGGCCTTGTGATGTCTGCCGCGGCCGAAGAACTGCGCGCCCACGGCTGGCGGGAAGCATCACTCAAGATGGCCGGCCGGGCGGCCGACTGGTTCCGCAACCGCCCCGGCGAGGAAGCCCGGCAAGAACAGACCCGCTCGGAGCTCGGCGCCAGCCTGTACCAGGCGGAACGGTGGGACGAGGCGCGGGCCGCACTCGCCACCGAACATCCCGAGAAAATCGACTACAAAGGGTACCTTGGGACCCTTGCCGTGCGGCAGGGCGACCGAGCCGAAGCGCAGCGGATTTCGGAAGAGCTGCGGCTCATTCAGCGGCCGTATTTGTACGGCAGCCAGATATGGTGGCGTGCGCGCATCGCCGCGCTTCTCGGTGATAAAGGAGGCGCCGTCGCCCTGCTGCGGGAAGCCGTCGCTCAGGGATTGGGATCTGCCGAGTCGGAGGCCTATGGGTACGGATTCATCTATCGGCACCGCATGGACCTCGAGCCGCTGTACGCCTATCCGCCGTTCGAGGAGCTGATCAAGCCGAAGGGATGACTCGTGATGATCGGCAAGAACCGCATGCTGCGTCAAAAACAGGTGAGAGGCTACCCTTTCCCCAATTTCGAGTCTGTCGCGGGAGAGCGTGACTCAATAGCTACGCAGGCCCGTGGGGCTAATTGGGGAAAGAGTAGCGTCCCCGGTTTCCGGTTTAGAGTCCTACCAACGTCGCCCTGGTGTTGAGGTGAAGCCCGTTTATGGTCCGCCGGGGACACCGATTCCTTGTGGGAAGGGGATTTGTACTAACCCGCTTCGCGGGAGTAGAATGACGGTCGATGGTGATCCCTCGGCGCTGTCCCTTCGCGTGGGCACTCAACCCCTTTTGATACATCAGCTTACGATTGAATCCCCATAGCGGGTTCAGTACAAATCATCGTATCGGCACTGCTCCGGCGCCGCCCCGACTTCCGCTGTTCAGAGACAGCTCCCCGCCGGAGCACTGCCGATACAGCCCTTCGGATCCTGGCGGCGGAATCTGCACGTGGGTCAGCGCGGCGAAAGCGCTGCGGCAAGTCGGAGCCAAGGCCTTCGCCAGCGTCGATGACTTGGTCAAAGCTGCGGGACTGCCATCGATCAACCAACTCGGAGGCGTGTTCGTCGACCAAGTCGCTCCGGTGTTACAGAGATTAGGCGCGCGTGTAACTCATCTTGGAAGGCCGGCAGATCTCCAAGCTGTGAATGCGGCAACGCGACGGGATGGCCTTGTGCTGTTCAGTGTTCAATGGACGCGAGCTGGAAAAGAAGTCGGGCATACGATTTATGCCTTTCGCGACTCTATCGGGCGGCTACTGTATGCTGATCGTACGGGAGCTGTCGTGAAGGGCCTGCAAGAGCTGGAGCACTTGTACAGTGGTATCGGATCATCGAAAGTGTACGGCACGGCCGCCCTGGTTGAAGGCCCGCGCATTCTGCTCGTGAACGGGATAGGCGTCCTGTGTATGGAAGTACTTGCCAAACTGGCTGTCCCTCCGGAAATCGCAGCTGAGACGCTGGAAATCAGGAAACAGTTGGCGGCCAGCCCAACACCTCCTGCCTCGGCACGCTATCACGTGGTGCAGAACGGTGACTGGCTCTCGAAGCTGGCCCAGCATTACTACGGAAACATGTACAAGTGGCCCATCATATATGAGGCCAACCGCAGGACCCTCGGGCCGAACCCGCATTTGATCAGACCCGGGCAGAAACTATATATCCCCTCGGTTCCGATTGGCGCGGGTGCGACACGGTGAGTTTGGCAATCATAAGAATACGTGGGAATACAGGGTGCTGCGCATCATCACAAGCTGGAGTCGGTGCCAGGGCACACCTTCCCCCTTTCAGCTCGGGTTCCATCGTGTGATGGCAAGCGGCACGATCTGCGGCCGGCTTCAGTCGATCCCATCGAAAAGCCGGCCGGCAGCCTCGCCGGCGAGGAAATCAGCATCATAATCTAGGGTTCTGGAAGCTCGAGGCGGAGGCGGGCGCTCGGGCGGATCCTAGAGCTTGAGGTGGCGAAGAATTTTCTCGATGACCGACGGGTCTTCGATGCAACTGATGATGCGTAATTGGCCCGCACATTTGGGACACGTGAGGGGATCATCGAGATAAACTTTGCGAATCAGACG
>Ga0315277_10003957_pt1 | contig 19886 bp, 12 predicted proteins | sample YL17G05_15_MG_FD_203695 | JGI IMG/M metagenome (GOLD analysis project Ga0315277, IMG submission 203695) | Sediment microbial communities from Yellowstone Lake, YNP, Wyoming, USA - YL17G05_15 | ecosystem: Environmental > Aquatic > Freshwater > Lake > Sediment | place: USA: Wyoming | collected... | reverse complement strand
CCTCCCCGGTAATGGGGGGTCTGCCCCGACTTCTCTCTCAACCGTGCTTGCACTTCATCATCTTTCCGCTTGTACCCCAAGATAGAAAGTCCTATAGGTCATTTCCGGCTCCGCAAACGCATCGAAACAGTTTCCTGCCGGTAACTCAAGCTGTGCTCAACGATCCATCAATGGCCTGCTTGACCCAGTCAGGGACAGGAACAGTCCGGATATAACCCACTCTGCCGATCAAATCGACTATTGCCCAACGCTCTTCCCGACGCTGACGGGTGATGCCATCTTGAGAACGCAGCGAAGGGGCCATTGTTGCTATAATAAGACCCTGTCGAGGAGTGCAGTGAAGCACACGGAAAAGCGAGAAAACCATGGATATAAAAATGAATCGACGGCAATTCATTCAAGCAGGTGGCATTCTCATAGCCAGCGCCGCCGCTCCGGCACTGGTGAAGAGTGCGTCAGCACAAGAACCCGCTGGGCGCATCAGGAAGGCGGTCGGATGGAGCATGATCGATCGCAGCCTCTCGGTCGAAGACAGGTTCCGTCTGGCCAAGGATGTCGGGTTCGCAGGTGTGGAGGTAACCAGGCACAGCAGAGAGGAGGGCTCAAAACCGCCGGAGCTTGCCCGGGCCAGTGAGAAGATTGGGATACCCATCCACGGCGTGGTAAATGGCACCTATCCCGACCTCGAAGCGGCTATCGACGACGCAGCAACCTACGGCGCAACCACGCTTCTGCACGTCGCCCGCACCGATCCCGAGGGTTCGTACCTGGAGAATTACCGGCGCACGCAGGAGCTGATCCGAGGGGCAATTCCCCATGCCGAGAGCAAAAAAATCAAAATCCTCGTCGAGAACGTCTGGGCCACGTTCCTTATCGAACCGCTCACAATGGCCCGGTACATCGACGAGTTGGGCAGCCCCTGGGTCAAAGCCTACTTCGATGTGGGAAATGTGATGCGCTGGGGCTATCCGCAGCACTGGATCGAGGTGCTTGGCAAGCGGATCGACAAAATCCACATCAAGGAATACAGCCTGAAGGTGGCCATGAAAGAGGGGATGAGCAAGGGTTTCGATTTGCCCATCGGACAAGGCGACATCAACTGGGCGCGGGTTCGCGAGGAGTTAAGGAAGATCGGATTTCAGGACTGGGCAACGGCTGAGGTGTCCGGCGGTGATCGCCAGAAGCTCGCAGACATCTCCGCGCAGATGGATCGTGTGCTTTACGCCTGAGCATTTTCTCCTCTGAAAATGGTGTCAGACTACAATTGACCTGTTTTCTTTGTTGGAATGCTATGCCGGCAGGGTCTCCGAAAACGGGGCAATTGTAGCTTGACACCGAATTCTCCCCCTGTCGGCTGACAAAACTGAATCGGAGCTGAATTCCTGCCTCACCCGCTCTGAGGGCTCACCGTGACCAATTGCCACATAGGCCAGCAAGCCACCCTGCTGTACTTCGCGGCGCTATCAGGGGTTGGATCCGCGCCTGTACGACGGCCAATTCCAGGACTGGAGCAGCCGGTCGGAGTTTCCCGTCAAAAGCGGAAATTAAGACAGTCAATCGATTCTCCAGTCCTCATATAATTGGCCTACGGAGGATATAGAGAATCATGAGTACCATCAACCGACGGGAATTTGCCCGGCGTGTCGGTGCTGCGGGGCTCGGTCTCGGGCTGGCTCCCGGGTGGGTGGAAGCGGCGCGGCCCGGCTCCTATGATGCGGAATTTGGAAACATGCTGCTGAGCCTCCTGGCCAAGCGGCATTCGACGTGGTCGGATAAGTGGGACCAGGAACGCGCGCGAATCCGGACGGCAGCGGACTTGGAAGCGCGGAATCGTTTCGTGCGCGACAAGATGCGCGAGATGCTGCGCGGTTATCCCCATAGAACAGCGCTCGCGCCGGTGATTGTGAAGACCCAGGAACGCACCGGATACCGCCTCGAAAACGTCATGTTCCAGAGCCGGCCCAACTTCTGGGTAACCGGCAACCTGTACATCCCCACCACGGGCAGCGGGCCGTTCCCCGGGATCATCTCGCCCTGCGGGCATTATCCGGTCGCCCGGATGGAGCCCGAATACCAGTTCGCATACATCAATCTGGTGAAGAACGGATTCGCGGTCCTGGCCTATGATCCTGTCGGGCAGGGTGAGCGGCGGCAGTACTGGAATCCGGAGACGGGCGCGGAAGAAGTCGGCGGGCCGATTTACGAGCACTCGATGCCCGGCCAGCTTCTGATCCTGATGGGGGAGAACCTCACGCAGTACCGGGTGTGGGACGGGATGCGCGCGATCGACTACCTGCTGACCCGGCCGGAGGTGGACAAGAAGAAGATCGGTTGCGCGGGACACTCGGGCGGAGGCACGCTGACCAAGTTCATCGCGGCGGTGGACGAGCGGGTGCAGTGCGCGGTGATCAACGAGGGCGGGACGATGCATCGGTTTCCGCCACGCTTCAGTCCGGGGGGGCGGGTGGGTCCGTCGGACGTCGAGCAGAATCTCTTCCCGGCGGCAATCTACGGGGTGGATGCCTGCGACCTGCACGTTGCGGTGGCGCCGCGTCCGCTGCTGGCGCTGATCGAGGATTTCTCACCGGGTTTCGACGAGACGGCGGGCCATGTCAAAGAGCGATACCGGCTGATGGGCATTCCCGAACGGTTCGAGACCGAAGAGGCCGCAGACCCACACGCCTGGACCGTGAAGCTGCGCTTGGCGACGACTAATTGGTTCTGCCGCTGGTTCTATGACCGGAAAGGCCCGGACCGCGAGCCGGATTTCGAGCCGGAACCCGAGCGAGTGCTCTATTGCATGCCCAACGGCTCGATACGCTACTCCCGGCAGGGCGAGACAGTTTTTTCGCTGATCCTCAAGAAACGAGCGCAACTGCCGCCGGAGCGGAAAGCCCCCGCCTCGCCCGAGGAGATCGAGAAACTAATCCGCTACCGGAAGTGCCAGGACCCGCTGGGTGTGCGGCGTCTGGTGACCACGCCGAGGAAGGGATACCAGGTTGAGAAACTGGAATTCCTCTCCGAGCCCGGCATCTACATCCCCACATGGGTCTTCCTGCCGGAGAAGCGGGGTGAAGCCCAGCAGGCGTTGCTCTTTGTCAACGAGGCCGGCAAGCAAGCCGATGGGATGGAGTTCGGCGCGCTCGAGGCGCTGGCCCGGAAGGGACAACTGATAGTGGCGGTGGACGTCCGCGGGATGGGTGAGACGCGGCCGTCGAGTGCTTCGTCGATCAGCGGAGGCGAATTTCAGCATCTCTTCTCGACCGAGACCGCAATGGCCTATCTGGCGTGGTACATCGACGAGTCGCTGTTCGGAATGCGGGTACAGGATGTGATCCGAAGTGTGGACTACACGCTCAGCCGCGCGGATGTGGACCGTATCGGAGTGCGCGTGATCGGGCGTGGCGCGGGGGCGTTGTGGGCGATGTACGCGGCGGCGCTCGATCCGCGCATTTCCAGCGTGATCCTGGATGGAGGGCTGCTCTCTTACAGGGCCTTGACCGGCGTGGACCGGTATCTGCACGATGCCAGCGTCTTCATCCCGGACGTGTTGCTCAACTTCGACCTGCCCCATGTGGCCGCGGCGATCGCAAGCCGCAATTTGGTGTTGCTCTCGCCCGTGGACGCCATGAAGAAGCCGGTGCCGTTGCCCGAGGCGCAGAAAGCATATGCCTTCACCGAACAAGCCTATCAACGGGCCGGCGCGGCCAATCGCTTCCGGGTCGCGGGGCGCCGGGCCGACCCGGCGGAACAGTATCTCGAATTGCTTTGAGAAAAGGAGGACGAACGATGCGTGAATTGCCTTTCCGGTGGACGGTCGCGTTGCCGCTGCTTCTCAGTTTGGGCCGGGCGGACGCGCAGTCATTGCCCAGGCCGAACTGGCTGAAAACCGAGCCGCTAATCATTGTGGGCAGTTGGGACGACATGGCGATTTTCCGCCGGCGGGTCGGCGGGAACCCGGTGTGGCAAGAGGAGGATTACGCTCGCTCCCACACCGAGGAAGCAGTCCAGAAGCTGAAGGACTTGGGTGTCACCATGATGGTGATCCATTTCTACAAGGGATTTGGCCTGGACGCCGAACGGGAACACCAGGAGGACGCGCGCAAAATCACCGCCTGGTGCAAGAAGCACGGGCTGCGCGTGGGAGTCTACATCGGCAGCACCATCGGCTTCGAGACATTTCTGATCGAGAAACCGGATGCCGAGAGTTGGTTTGTGCGCCCGTTTCTAGGGCGGCCGGTCCTCTACGGCGACCAGACGTTCCGCAAGCGGGTGTACTTCATGCACCCCGGTTATCGGGAGTACATCAAGCGGGTGCTCAAGCTGGCGGTGGAGGACTTCAAGGTTGATCTGATTCACTTTGACAACACCAGCATGCAGGCCCAGCCGCCGGTGTTCCTTCATCCGCAAGCGGTCGAGGACTTTCGCGAGTTCCTCCGGAAAAAGTATTCGCCGGAGATGCTGAAGAAGCGATTCGGGATCTCGGATGTGCGCTACATGGAGCCACCGGAAGCTGACCGGCCGCTCCTGCAGATCAACGATCCGATGTTCCAGGAGTGGTCGGACTTCCGTTCGCAGCAATTGGTGGATTACTACGCGGAGATGGAGCGCTTCATCCGCGGAATGAACCCGGAGGTTGCGGTTGAGTCAAATCCCCACTCGGGCATTTCGGGTGTGAACACAGTGTGGCAGCAAGGGATCGACTATCCGCGACTGCTGGCGCACATGGACGTGGTCTGGACCGAGGAGGGGAACGAGGCCGGGGTGAGCCCGGATGGAATCCTGATCTCCAAGATCCGCACCTACAAAATGGCCACCTTGCTGAACAACAAGATCTTCACCTACACCGCCGGGGGACGGGGCGGCAAGCTGGCGCTCGCGGAAGCGATGACTTACAACCGGCAGTGCCTGGGGATGGTGGGCGGCGCTCTCGCTGGGTATCAGGTTCCCGAGAATCAGAGGAATTACATTCAGTTTTACCGGAAACACTTTGATAATTATCGAGATGTGGAGAGCCGTGCGGACCTGGCGGTACTGCAATCCTACTCGAGCATGGCCTACAACAACGACCTGCCCTGGCAGAGCGCGATGCTGTTTGAGCAGGCGCTGATTCAAGCTAAGGTCCCGTTTGAGATCATCTTCGACGATAACCTTAAAAATCTTTCGAAGTATCGGGTGCTCGTGCTGCCGGATCAGGAGTGCTTGACCGACGAGCAGATGGGACTGATCCGTGAGTACGTCAAGCGCGGGGGCGGGCTGGTGGCGACCGAACTCACCTCTCTATACACGGAATGGAGGCAACGCCGGCGGGACTTCGGATTGGGCGATCTGTTTGCGGTAAGGGCACCGGCCTGGAGCGGTGCCCGCGAAATGGACCAAACGCCTGGAGGGGCTCCCGTGAGAAGGGAGGTGGGGCAGGGAAGAGTGGCCTACTTCGGCAGTGTGAAACCCGCGATGGCCAAACCACCCGGAGTGCCAATGAGCAGCCGGTACTGGAAACTGCCGGTGAACTGGCAGGAGCTGGTAGCGGCGGTGAAGTGGGCAGCCCGTGACAAGCTCTCCTTCGAGGTCAAGGCGCCTTTAACCGTGACTGCGGAGCTGCTGGAGCAAAAGGCGAAAGGGCGACTGCTGCTTCACCTGATCAACTATGGAGTGGAGCGGACGCCCGAGGTGGCGAAGGTCGAGGTGAGTCTGGAAATTCCGGTGGGTAAGCGTGTCAGTGAGCTGACACTCCTGTCTCCAGACGAACCGAAGCCCGTGCCGCTCGCGCACGTGACCGAGAAAGGACGCGCGGTGTTCACGGTACCGAGCCTCAAGACCTACGCCGTCGCGGTGGCGCAGTTGGCCGAATAGGGCGCTACAACGGCCCCGTAAGTGGTTGGAAAGAACCGAGACAAGAGAGCTGGTAGGGACCCTGTGTGCAGTACGTGATCCCAGCCCGACAAGTTGTGTGCCGCAGCCGCATTATCTAAATAGGAGCAATTTCCTTTTCAACAACCAAGACGCCGAAACAAGGAAAAGACGTCCCGGTGCCGTGGTGGTTCTTTTCTACCAGGGATTGGGGTCGGTAAGTGCGAAAATCGTAGCCTGTTCCTAATCGACTCATCTTCCGGACCAGGGCAGTGTCACTCACTCGGATTTCGCCCAGGCGACGGCGCGCTCCAGCGCCGCATCCCGGCCTGCCCGTATGTCTGTTATCGTCGGCGGCACCTCGATGTCGGGCTTTATGCCGACACCCTCAAACAGCGAGCCATCCGGAAACCTCAGACGCTTCGTTCCGATGTAGAAGTACATACCGTTCGGGAAAAAGAAGGAGTACGGCTCCCCGCTCGAACCGCCCGTGGTCTCGCCGATGACCACCGCGCGCCCGTTGTTCTTGAACGGGACCACGAAGTCCTCGGACGCGGAGGCGGCGAACATATCCACAAGAATTGCGATGCGCCCGCGATACAAGCCTTTGCCTTGGTATACCTTGGCCGGAATCTGGAATGACGGGTGATCGAAGAGATCGTACGGGTAACCGCGGTCCGCGGCGGCGCGCGAGTTCATGATCCCGATGAGGAATGGCGTCGTCTCGACGAGTAACGAAATGGGCGGTCCATTAACGCTTCAACCAGGCTGGTAGCTGTGCTGCCGCCGCCATTGCGGCGGACATCGATGATGATGCTCTGCGCGCTGCTGAATTGCTTGACCAATTCCAGCGCGGTGTCCTGGTAGTTCGAACCGCCAAACGAGGGGATCCGGATGTACGCGATGCGTCCTTCCTCGATCCAGCGGCCCTCGGACGCCTGAGGCGTTGGCGGCCGATTCACCGGGGCCTGGCGGTCGATCACAACGGTGCGCCCCGCCTGGAGCGTCACGGTGAACTTCTGCGGGAAAAGGAAGGCGCGATAGAAGAGTGCCTCTCGCTCCCCGCGCGCGCCCGGCGCCAGTCCAAAGTACTTGCGCCTATTCTGGAGAAACTGATCGCAGGGAACGCCGTCGATTGCTTCAATAATGTCTCCGCGCTCGATACCTTTACGGAAGCTTTCGCTCACGACCCATTTGCTGTCGATCCATCTGACGTTAAATCCCACGCTCGCGCCGTGGTTCTTTATCAGCCACGGATCGCTGAATCCCGTGTGGCCGTTGCGTAGCTGCGCCAGCAGTTCGATAGTGGCCAGGTCGAATTCGCGCCGATCGGCCGTGTTCAGAATCTGGTCCAGGTACTTCCGATAGGCGGTTTCGAAATCCAGCTCGGGAACACCGTCCCAATGAGCAAAATATATCTGTACGGCCGAATAGATGCGGCTGGCGATGTAAGTGCGGTCCACAAGCGGCACCCGGTCTTCTGCTTACTGGCTTGCGGCCGTCGAAGCACCCAGGCAAAGCGAAAGGAGAGCGACGAGTAAGCAGCGCATGGCACCTCCAGGTTGCAGCGAAATTGATGCCGATTATAGCTCCGTCGATTCGCGTTGTGTGAGTTTCCGCAGGTGAGAGGCTGCAAATCGGTGACAAATCGGTGACAGGCAACTATATTTCAAATTCATCCTTGCTGTGGCTACTCTGGGGCTTGCGCCCCCTTCTCCTCGGCAGCAACCGCCTGCCCAGTTCCCGTTCCAGTCTTTGTGCGGTCGCATCGCTCCCTAAGAGGTGTCCTGTTGCCGTGGCCGAGCGAATTCGAGCAGTCGTCAGATTCTCACAGAAAATGGTGTCAGGCCACATCTGACCTATTTTCTTTGTTGGAATGCTGTGCCGGCAGGTTCTCAGAAAATGGGGCAATTGTAGCCTGACACCGATTTCTTCAGAGTCTAAGGTCAAACCTGGGCCTGATCGTCGAGGCAAACTTGCCCTGGTTGATCTTCAGGCCGAAGCCAGGCGCATCCGGCACCGTGGCACTGCCATTCCTGATGGTATAGCCGTCGGCAATCAATACATCGCTGTCAAGCGGATCATTCTCTGCACGGTAGAAATTGATAATGGCCCGCCCTATATGCAGGATCATGAAGAAACCGACCAGCGATCCCCAATTGTGCGGGGCAATGAATCCTCGAGTCCCGACCGAGGCCGCTTCCTGCATTATGCCTTCGAAGCCGAAGCGATTCATGTCCGCCTGATACACGTCGACGGCTTGTGCCTCGAGGAAGGGCATCAGGCCCTCGAGCGTGGACTGGCCTTCACCGTCGGCAATCAGAGTTTTAAGCCGCTGCTTCTTGAGGAAGGCTTTCAGCTCGAGATACTGGTCCACCTGTTCCGGAAACATCTCCTCCACGAATTCCAGCTGGTCACCCGGCAACTCCGTCAGCAGGCGCTTGGTCAGCTCCAGACTGTAGCCGTCGTTGGCGTCGGCAGCCAGCAGGATGTTTGCTCCGGCATGGCGGCGTATGAGTTGAAGAACATCCTTGTCGCGCGCATAGCCTTCCTCGGCCGGCATCCACTTGGCGCCGCGGCCGATCTTGATCTTGAAGGCCCGATGCCCTCGCCTGAAACCGAGGTCGATTTCCTCTTTGAACCGGTCCTGCCATCGGCCGGCGTATTGAGGGAGCAGATCGGAGAAGTAAATGGAGCCATCGTAGCAGGGGACGCGCCGCGTTCCTTTGCCTCCGAGCAACTGGTAGACTGGCTTCTTCAGCACCTTGCCGGCTAAGTCCCACAGAGGCATGGTGCCGGCAACCAGCGGGCTTCGCATGGCCCGTTCATCCCATTTGAAAAAATCGAAGAGGTTGCGTCCGAGCAGTGAGGACAGCTCGACTTCGCCAGCGCGGCAATTTCCGAGACCCTCCACGCCTGCGCTGGTAAACAAACGGACCATGCGGTCCCTGGCCTGGTCTCCGTGGTCGTCCAGCCGGGAGTTTTTCCCGCAGAACTTGGCTCTTCGGCTGACAAGATCGAACCCGATCACTCGCGTAATCCTGATGTCCCGCGGCAGAGCCGCCGCCCACCCCCATTGTGGAATTACGCCGGCTCCGGCCATCCCACCGCAGATGGAAAGAAACTCACGACGATGCATGATCGGTCTCCTGTGTGCGTTCCCACCATGATTGCATTCACGGGGCATGAAACAAAACTGATTTTCCGACACTTTGCCGTAACCTTTCTTCAGCAGAAGTGGTCAGTGGTCAGTGCGGGTTCGAATGATGATTCAAAAAAAGAGTCACCCTTCATATAGCCGCAGCCTGAAGGGAAGTGTAAAAAGCGATTGTGCCAGAGGTGGCAGCTTTGGTTGTGCTGCACGGTCACCGATTTGCCGGCAATCGCGGGGACATGCAGCCTTGCCTCATGCGGGCAGCACAAGCGGACGGTCCTGGAAAACAATCCTCCAATCCAGGGTCTCGTTGATCATCAACCTCGCGGCCTGCTCGACGATTCTTCGCATCTCCTGAGATTTCAGTTCATCGCCACGTGGAGCGATTTGGGAGAGCGCGAGTTTCAATTCGTCCAGTTCCTCCCTCATCGCCAGCGACCGCTGGGCAACGCGGTGAAACTCGCCCTGGCTTCGGATCGCTGCAATTGCCGCTCCGAATGCGGGCAAGAGTGCGTTAAGCGTGACAAGCCATATTTGTCTCTGGATTGTCCGCTTACGATGTTCCAGAAAGGGCAGGCACGCCCACGAGAACATTATCCGCCGTCTCCCCTACCTTGGCTCAAATCCCGTTGGGACAGTTAGATCTATTGCGGCCCTGCAGCCGCAGGAGGTCTGCTGCCTGCCATGCCATTGCCCGGCCAGCCAATCGGTACACCCTACGCATCCGAGAATCCTTTCTTTCCCGCTGACGCTCCCGGCGGCTGGGTCATTTCGGAATCCGCCCCGCAATATCGGCCGAGACATCCGGAGCAAACTGCCGTTTACCAGCTTTTCGAAAACCACTTCGACAGTTACGTCCGATGTTATGAAGAACGCTTCGAAGCCCGCTCGGGACCATTGCGCCCTGTGGTAGTTTGTTCCGTAGAAGAGTTCTTGGCCTGTGGCCGGCTTCAAGGAGGTTTCGCCCGCATCCGGTGTCCGAAGTGCCATGCCGAACACCTTCTGGCCTTTTCCTGCCGCACCAGGAATCTCTGCGCCAGTTGCCAGGCCAAGCGCGCCGTCCTCTTTGCCGAAAAACTCACAAGCGAGATTCTCGCTCCCGTCCCCCACCGCCACTGGACCTTTTCCATCCCGCGCCTCCTGCGCAGCCTCTTCGAGCGCGACCGCAAGCTGCTTGGCGTGCTGTCGCAAACGGCCTATGCGGCGATCCTGAAGTCCTTCCAGGCGCTCTTTGGCCGCACCGACGTCCGCCCCGGCTGCGTCGTCTCTCTGCAAACGTTCGGGGCCTATGGGGGAAATTGGAATCCCCATGCCCACGCCCTGGTTTCTGATGGCGTGTTCTCGCCCGAAGGGGAGTTCCTGCCGCTGCCTTCGCTGGATCCCTCTGCTGTCATGCAGCTCTTCCGGCGCCTCCTTTTGGAGCGTCTTCACCAGGCCGAACGTCTTTCCGAGGCCTTCATGCGGAACCTCCTCTGCTGGACTCATCCCGGCTTTTCTGCGTTTGCTGGACCGCCCGTCGATGCCGGCCAAACACAGTCGCTCGAATCCCAGGCCCGATACATCACCCGTCCTGGCTTGTCCATGGACGCGCTCAAAAAACAACCGGATGGGAGCTTCACCGTGCAGACTCCCCCCGATCCTCGCACCGGCGTCACCTCCATCACCCTCGATCCGTTGGAATGGATTCACAGGATCGTCGCGCACATTCCAGATCCAGGCCAGCATACGCGACGCTCGTATGGGGCTTACAGCAACCGCTCCAGAGTGTCTGCCCGAGTGGCGCAGGAATTCTCCGGCAGTGCCGCACATCCCTGCGAGGATGACGAGGATTCCGAGTTTATCAGGGAAAGACGCCGCACGTGGGCTCGCCTGCTGCGCAAGATTTTCGAAGTCGACCCCATGCTCTGTTCCTGTGGCGCCGAGATGAAGATTATCTCCATTATAACTGAGCCACGGGTGGTGGATCGCATCCTGCGGCATCTCCAGAGCGAGCACTGCAGAGCCCGAGATCCCTTCCAATGCCGTCCGCCGCCCCAGCGCGCAGCGGCTCGCCCGCAATAACTTCACCAAGTCTGCAAGCTTCCGTTGCCGCATGGGTGCCCGCTGGGTCAAAGTGTGCCCGATGTTAGGAGGCCCATGTCCCACCGTGCGTGCGGCACCAGAGGATATTACCCTTCGCAGCCCGGAAGTCGGGGCATACAGCGAATTGCCGGGCTGCGCTGGCCCCAGTTGCTCAATCCTTCCCGGTAATTCGCTGTCTGCCCCGACTTCTCTCTTAATCGTGCTTGGACTTCATCATCTTTCCGCTGGTACCCCAAGATAGAAAGTCCTATAGGTCAGCTTTGGATGACCTGCTTGAAGCCGTGGGCCTTGAGGCCGCGTAGGAGCAACCGATGAGATTCTACCTTCTGGCTCCTTGCTTCTAATGATTCATTGACCCGACAGTGGCGAGCCGAATCATCGAATCACCTCGAATCAAATAGCAGTTGACAGCTATCCCAAGTCATGATATAGAGCCAAGGGATTTTCGCTTTTTGAGGCTAATTTTCAAAATCTAACGGATTTTCGCTTTTTGAGGCTAATTTTCAAAATCTAACGACTTTCATCTGATACTTATTAACCCGCGTTTCTCACCAGGTTTTGTGGCGAGGCGGTAGGCGGGCATGGATGCAAGATGCGCGACCGAGGGCCCCGCAGGTGTACTCGACAGTACGTCGAGGAGCCGAAGGGAGCGCAATCCAGTGAACCTGCCCGGATCCGACGCGGCAGTAGGAAGCTGGTGAGAAAAGTCAAGATCCACGGAGGCGAAGATGCGACGATACGGAATTTTTATGTTGTTCCTCGTGATCATCGGTGTACAGCTCGTCACGGGGCAGGTGATTACCTCCACAATATATGGATCCGTCACAGATCCGAGCCGGGCAGCTATCCCCGGCGCGATCGTTACGGCCACCAACGAGGACTCCGGTGCCACCACATCGGTCGTGACAAACACCGCCGGTGAGTTTACTTTGGGTTCGCTACAACCGGGACATTACACAATCAGGATCGAAGTGAGCGGATTCAGAACGCAGAAGCAAACGGGGCTCCTACTGGCTGGCGGACAAAGTGTCCGGGTCACGTACTCCCTCCAGGTGGGGGCGGTGGAGACTACGGTGGAAATTACGGCGGCCACCCCTCTGATCAACACCGTAAACGCAGAACAGAGGAACAACATCGAAACTCAACAGATGACCGAGCTTCCCACCTCCCGCCGCGACTGGACTTCATTATTGAACCTAACCCCCGGAGTCAATACCAGCGGCGCGAATGTTTCCCTGAACGGCCTGGCCGGAGCTTCGTTCCGTATCACCGTCGATGGCACGGATTCGTCTTCCGACTACGAGCAGCCATCTCTTTCAATGAACGGAAACTTTAATTTCATCAAGGGTGTCAGCCTCGAGGCGGTTGAAGAGGTGAACATAGCCAGGGGCATCGCCTCCGCCGAAATCGCCAACACGATGTCCGGTAATGTCAACATCAACACGAAGCGCGGAACCAACGAGTTCCACGGAAGCCTTTTCCACCTTATTCAGAATAACAATCTGAATGCGCGCAACCAGTTCCTCACCACCAATCCGAACCTTGTCTATAACCAGTTTGGCGGTTCCTTCGGCGGTCCCGTCATCAAGAACAAACTGTTTGCTTTCGGCGTCTACGAGGGTTACCGCCTGCGCGGATTCCAGGCTTTGAACGGCAATGTTCCGACTCCGGAATTCGTGGCCAAAGCCCTGGCCGCCCTGCCGGCCTACAAGCCATATTTCGACTTGTTTCCTTCGCCCAACCAGGCGTACACACCCGGCTCCATAGTGGGAAGGTATGTGGGAGCAGGCACGGAACAAGCCTATGACAATCACGCCGTGCTGCGGGTCGATTACAACCTGCGCAACGACACGATCATGAGCGTCCGCTACACACGAGGACGCCCCTTCCGCCAGATTCCGTCTGTGGTTCAGAAGAACTTCCGTTTCTGGGCCGGCAAGGACGAAATCGGCAGCTTGAACGTCACACACACTCGCGGCCGCTGGACGTCAGAAACGCGGTTCGGAGCCAACTATAACACCATCTACCGCCTGGACAACATGTATGCGCTCGGCGTTTGTGCCATAGGCGGCAATCTCGGATTCAGTGCCACCGGAGAGACTTTTTATGGGGAAGGCATGACCTGGAGCCTTGAAGAGGTCTTCGGAATCACAGAGGGCCGGCATTCCCTGCGGATGGGCACCATATTCACCAGGATGTATGGCGGCCGGCAAAACATAGAGATGCCGAATCTCACGTACGCCAATGAGGCCGACTTTCTGGCGAACATTCCGACGACCACGAAGGTCAAGTGGGGCGTGAAGCAATACAGGATCTTCGACTGGTCGCTCGGCTTCTTCGTTCAGGACGACTTCAAGGTCAGCCGCCGGCTTGTCATGAATATGGGAATCCGCTATGACTATTTTTCCGTCCCGCAGGAAAGGGACAAACGCCTGTTCAACCGGGACGGCCCATTCGGCACCGGCAAGTATCGCGACGGGGACAGCATCTGGAATGCCGTCTACACCAATTTCGCGCCTCGCCTCGGTTTTGCCTATACGCTGGATGAGGCCGCCAAGACGGTTGTCCGGGCCGGATTCGGCATTTTCTACAGTCCGCGGCCCATCTACGGCGGCGTAGTGGATGCTGTTCAAAATGCGATCGACGAACCCATGACCATCACTTACAGCAGGGCCGACGTGCTGAAATACGGGGATATCCTCCGCTATCCGGTGGTAAATGAAAAGGTGCTGCCCATCGCCAAGGGCTCGCAAGCCCTTTTGGGCGGCCAGGTCCTCGATCCCGAATGGGGGTATCCGCACAGCTATCAGTGGACTTTGAGCTTGCAGCGGCAGTTGACGAAAGACTTCGCTCTCGAGACGGCTTATGTCGGCACGCGCGGGTTACAGGTGATGATGGTCCGTGATTGGAACCCTCCGGACCGCCTCACGGGCATCCGGCCCTATGCGGGCTTTACGACCTTCCGCTACCGGAACGCCGACGGATCCTCGAACTATCACGCCTGGCAGACAACGCTGCACCAGCGTCTGGCTCACGGCCTTTCGGCGGAATTCAACTACACGTGGTCCAAGAACATGAATTACGACGGCGCCGGAGATCTGCTGCTGCCTAGTTCTATTCAGAACGTTTACGATGCAAGGTCGGACTACGGCGTCGCCAACAGCAACCTTCCCCATCAGTTCTTCACGGATATCCTCTACCAGCTGCCCTTCAATCGCTTGAACTCGTCAAAGTCGCTGGGGTCCAGACTGCTGCTGGAAGGCTGGCAGATCGGCACCATTTTCAACGCACAAAGCGGAGCGGCGACGAATATTACACAGCCCTCAGGTCTGTCGAGCAGCCGCCCCGACTTCATCGGCGGCAACGCGTACCTCTCCAACTATAACAGCACGCTCTCCTATCTGAACCCGGCCGCCTTCGCCAGGGTACCGCTCAGCTCTGTCAGCGGCCTTCCCATCAGGCCCGGCAACGTCGGTCGCAACGCGATCAGAGGACCCGCATGGTGGATGGTAAACCTCTCGCTTGCCAAAAAGATGAATCTCGCAGAGCGTGTGTGGTTCCAGATACATGCCGATTTCTTCAACGCTTTCAACCACACCATCTTCTCCAGCTTCATCAGCGACATAACCCAGTCGAGCTTCGGGCGGTTCACCGCTACCCGGGGGCCGCGCACGATCCAGATCGGATTGCGCCTGAACTTCTAACTTCCTGGAACAGGGATCGCTCCCACAAGGAGGGGGCGATCCCCCTGAACGGAACGGAGATGGGGTAAGAGGAGCGGAGACACGGAACCGGAAGCGCTTGGTCTCGGAGTAAGAAACGTGTCAAAGTCCGTATTGCCCGTCGCTTGATCGCTCCGCACTTGAATTCGAAGTCGACGATTCGAATTTTTGCCTCCTCGCGGTCCGAGTGGAGAGCCTGGTTGGAGCTGTTTGCAGGCCAAACTACGAGCCTAAATCGAAGGGGTGTTGCCATGTGTCACGCGCTCGATTGCAGGAATCCAGGTGCAGTATCCATGCGGCGAAAACGCAGGGTCCGCCTGCCCGGTGTGGCGGCGTCGAAATGCCTCGTCTGTCTTATGCTTCTTGCCCTTGGATGGCCGTCGCCGGCGCAGCAGGCGGACCGCCGGCTGAACGTGCTGTTCATTGTTTCGGACGACTTGAACAACAGCCTGGGTTGCTACGGCAACCCCACCGTGAGGACTCCCAATCTGGACCGGCTGGCCGAACGCGGTGTACGGTTCGATCGGGCTTATGTTCAGACTGCTCTCTGCAACCCCTCGCGCGTTTCTTTCCTCAGCGGCCTGCGTCCCGACACCACGGGCATCCATGACCTGAAGACGCCTACACGCACCTACCTCAAAGATTACGTGTTTCTCCCGGGGTATTTCCGGAATTCAGGTTACTTCTCGGCCGGGGTGGGAAAGGTCTTCCATACGGGCGAAGGGTTTGAAGACCCCGCCTCCTGGGACATTGAAATCCGGGAGTGGGGCAAGACTCCCCTGGCCAACCAGATCATTTCCTCCTACGAAACAAAAGGTTATCGAAGCAGTTGGGATTGGCAGCGGCTGAACATCTCCGATGCGGAGATGCCCGACGGGACCGTGGTCACTAATGTCGTGCAGATCCTGGAGAGAAAACGGCCAAGCAACAAACCGTTCTTCCTGGGAGTAGGTTTCCGGCGCCCGCATCGTCCTTACGCCGCGCCCACCAGGTATTTTGACCTGTATCCTCCCGATAAGATGTTGCTCCCCGACGAGCCGCCGGAACATCTGCGGCATATACCGCTCGCCGCTTTTACTTACGATCCCTCCTTGCCGGACATGCCTCCGGATAAGAAACGCGAGGGCATTGCTGCCTACTACGCTTGCGTGACCTTCGTGGATGCTCAAGTGGGCCGGTTGATGGAAGCCCTGGATCGGAATCAACTCTGGGACAGCACGGTGGTTGTTTTCATCGGAGACCACGGATATCACCTTGGAGAGCACGGCGGAATGTGGCACAAACAATCCAATTTTGAGGAATCCGCACGGGCCCCGCTGATTATTGTCGCTCCGGGCAAACAGCGGAACGCGGCATCGGCTCGGGTGGTGGAGTTTTTGGATCTCTATCCCACCGTGGTGGAACTCGCGGGCCTGGCTGTTCCCAAGGGGCTGCAAGGAGTGAGCCTGGTCCCGTTGCTGGAAGATCCCAAGCATCCCTGGGACCACCCGGCATTCACCCAGAATGCGCGCCCGGGCTTCATGGGCCGCTCTGTCAGGACCGAACGTTGGCGTTATATCGAATGGGACGATGGCAGGAAGGGTGTCCAGCTTTACGACCACGATACTGACCCCAGGGAATACGTTAACCTGGCGCAGGATCCGAAACACGCAGACACGATCAAGAGTCTGAAGAAAATCTTGCGCGAAAGCACCCAAGCCACTCCAGTGGCAGGAATGATCCGGAAGACGACCGGCAAGTGAACGATCGGAATTTCATCGCTTCGGCCACTCGGCGAGACCGCAGAGCCGTCAGTGGTTCATAGCCGGCGTTGCGGTTCAGAGCAAAACATGGATCACAATAGCTTATGTGCCATTCCTCGTTGGTTGCTCCCCCTCCTTTTCATTGGCCTGTATGCCGGCTGGTGGTACTCCCTTCGACGGAGAGCGTACTGGTCCCGCAGCGGGGCGTGCGACTGGGAAACTTCGGAGTGACGAGCGTCAGTCGGAACGAAACCTGGGTGACTGTGAGCGAGTGGATGCAGGATATCGGTCCCAATCGCGTCATTCCGGTGGATAACAGGCACGGAGCCGATAACAGCATCTTTGTCGCAAGGATCCGTTGGACAGAACCGAATCGGCTCGTGCGCTGAGAATTTGTGTGAACCAAGGATAAGCCAGCTAGATTTCAGTCAGGAATCGCGCTGCGGCGGGAGGTTCGGTATCGTCCTCTGAGTACTCCCCCGGACGGTCCAGCCTGTGGTGGACAAAGACTGAAATGCACGAAAACAAACAGAAGTGGGAGGTTAGTCATGACTCGGTCATCGATTGGAATGAGGGTTGCTCTGCCTGTGCTGGCAGCTCTCATGATTGGACCCGTAGGATCGCCCCTCGTTGCTCAGTCCGGTAGGAACTCCGAGCCCACAGACTACGCGGTCCACGTTCAGAACAAAGAGGTGGTGCTCTTCCCGTTTGACGATTACGCCATCCCCTTTCGGTCGGGTCTCGAGTTGAAGCTCGTTGAAGCCCAGCGATACGAAGGGAATCCCGTACTCCGGCGTGGTGAGCCGGGAAAACCCGATTCGACAGGGGTCGCCTTCTACGGCACGATCATGCCCATCGGGAACGAACTGCGCATGTGGTATTCCTGTGCGGGCGATCGCGAAGAAGGTTTCGGATATACCTGGCTGCGCGGCGTGCGCTGGAAGGTGTGTTATGCAACCAGCACCGATGGCATCACATGGAAAAAGCCCGACCTCGGCCTGATGGATTACGGGGGCAGCAGGCAGAACAACCTAGTCTACTATCGGCCGCCGGTGGGTGAGATCTGGGCATGCGTCGTGCTCCATGATCCCGACGATCCGAATCCCGCCCGGCGCTTCAAGATGCTGACCGAGGCTCCGCGCGCGCGGGGCATCTTCGCAGCCTACAGCCCCGACGGGCTTACCTGGACAAATTTTTCGGATAAGCCTGTCATCACGAGTCCGCTCGAGCCCAGCGGCCTTGTCAAGCGCAATGGCCTCTATTATGTCGTCGGGCACGGAAGTCGCTACACCAAGCGGGTTCTCGTCGTACACGCGTCGCCGGACTTTGAGCATTGGACCGAAGCCAGTCATATGGGATTCCGGCGGGACAATGTCGGACCGCTTCACGCACCCCTATCCGGTGGCCCGACCGGCGAGCAAGTACACCTGGGTGCGAGCCTGTGGGACCGGGACAACGTGCTTCTAGGCTTTTACGGACAGTGGCATGGACCAAGCCCCGTCAGCAATGATCGCCGGGACCTGCGCATAGACATAGGCTTGATTGTCAGCCACGATGTCCTCCACTATGAGGAACCCGTCCCTGACTTCAAGATTGTGCCTTCTGGGGAGGAAAAATTTCCAGCCGTGGGCACCGGCGTTTGTCTGGCGCAGGGACAGTCCCCGCAAAACGTCGGGGACAAAACCCTCGCATGGTATTCCATCTGGGGACCGGGAGGCGCCGATGGTGTCCGGGTTGCGACATGGACCCGCGACCGGCTGGGCTATTACTCGGTTCCGGCGGCGCCGACCGAAGGGCAGACACCGATTCAGGGAGTCGAGCCCCAGTTCATTTCCTGTCCAATCAGGCTCGACAACCCGGAAACCAAAGTCTATATCAACGCTGCGGAATTGGGCGAACACAGCCATATAACGGTTGAAATCCTGGATGACAAATTCCAGGAAATGCCCGATTACTCGGGTTCCGACAGCATACCCATCACGGAGTCCGGACTGCGGCAACAGGTAAAGTGGCGCAACCGGCAGACGGTGGGCAAATCAAGCCATCCGGTCCGCCTGCGGGTCAAGTTCGGCGGCCTGCAAATGGAACATGCTCAGGTGTACGCCGTGTACCTGGAGTAGGGTCGGAACTCCCGATGTCAACACCCTGTCAGCTTCCGGTTCATGGCTTTCCATATCTGCAGAGCGCGCCCCTGAGACGCCGGGACGCAAAGGAAACAAAGATGTACTTTTTGCTCGACATAACGGTCTGAGCCGATTCGTCCCCTGGATTGGAGGAACCATGAAGGCTCTGACTTCAGATGAACTGCGCGGCGTCTGGGCGGCGCTCCCCACGCCTTGGAGTGCGGATGGCCGGATTGACGCGGGCCTACTCGAGGAGAATGTGCGCCGGTACAAGGAACGCGGAATCCACGGCGTATATACCACCGACAGCGACGGCGAGTTCTACGCTATTGAGATTGACCAGTTCCGTGAGCTGGCAAAAATCTTCGGCCGGGCAGTGGCGACCGCGTCCCTGCCCGCGGCGATGGGCGTGACCTGGTCGCATACCGCGGGGATCGCGGACCGGATCCGCGCCTCTCTCGACGCGGGCATACCCAACGTACACGTGGCTTTCCCTTTCTGGATGCCCCTGGCGAAGCCCGACGTGCCGAGGTTTTTCGAGGATCTCGCGCGGGCGGCGCCGGAGGCGCGCTGGATTCACTACCGCACGCCGCGCGGTCACATCCTGCCGAGCGGGAGGGAGTACGCACGCTATCAACAGACCTTCCCAAACCAGTTTATCGGGACTAAATTGGGAAGCACGGACATTACGGAGATCATCGAGATCATCGCGCATGCTCCGGCACTGACGCACTTCGCCGTGGAGTATACGGCAGTGCCGGCGGCCCTTGCCGGGGCGCGGGGCGTCTACAGCTACTGGGTCAAAACGATGCCGGGTTGGACATTGGGCACCTGGCGGCTTTGCGAGGAGGGGAGAAATCTCAGACAGTAGGTCAGAATCCCGGCAAAGCCCGGGAGTTTACCCATAGGCAATCAAACCACAAACACCTCGAAGACCGCAAAGAATCTCTCCCAATAATGCGCTGAGGCCACATCAAGAGTTTACCCGTTTAGAACCCCGCTGTCCCGACGTATGATGCCAGCTTCCGGACGGTCGGCCATCCGGAAGGATTTGATCGTAATTCTGTGCCCGGTGACGTAACTGCACCGGAAAGAGCGTGCCCATCTACTCTATCTTGGCTCAAATCCCGTCGGGACAGTTAGATCTATTGCGGCCCTGCAGCCGCAGGAGGTCTGCTGCCTGCCATGCCATTGCCCGGCCAGCCAATCGGTA
>Ga0315277_10003956_pt1 | contig 19888 bp, 18 predicted proteins | sample YL17G05_15_MG_FD_203695 | JGI IMG/M metagenome (GOLD analysis project Ga0315277, IMG submission 203695) | Sediment microbial communities from Yellowstone Lake, YNP, Wyoming, USA - YL17G05_15 | ecosystem: Environmental > Aquatic > Freshwater > Lake > Sediment | place: USA: Wyoming | collected... | reverse complement strand
CATGAGGATCACGGGCGGTTTTTGGAAATCGCGGCAAGACATCACGCGCGACGTGTCCATTCCCGCAACTTTCAAGCAAATCAAGGTTACAGGTCGCATCGATGCGTTCAAGCTAGACTGGAAGCCTGATGCAGCTTCCAGCCCGCCTCACATTTTCTGGGACTCCGACACCGCCAAATGGGTGGAGACCGTCGGGTACTCGCTGGTCACGAAGCCAGACAAGATCCTGGAAAAACAGCTCGATGCTCTCGTCGACTCGATCGTGGCTGCACAGCAACCAGATGGATACTTGAACACGCACTTCACGGTTGTCGACCGGGACAAGCGATTCACGAACCTCCGCGACTTGCACGAGCTCTACTGCGCCGGCCATCTCATGGAGGCTGCGATCGCGCACTTCCAGTCAACGGGAAAGATGAACTTCCTCAATGCCATGGCAAGGTATGCGGATTACCTCGATTCTGTTTTCGGCCCAGCCGAGACGGGCAAGAAGCCGGGGTATTGCGGCCACCCGGAAATCGAGCTGGCCCTGGTCAAGCTCGCCAAGGCGACGGGCAAAAAGAAATACCTGGATCTCGCCACGTTCTTCATCAACCAGCGGGGCCAAATGCCCTTCTATTTCGAACAAGAAGCGGAAAAACGCGGTGAAAAGCCCAAGGATTATCTCGGCGCGCTGCGAGACCGGGAATACCGGCAGTCGCATATACCCATCCGCGAGATGGAGGAAATTGTCGGGCACGCAGTACGAGCGCAATATCTTATGTCAGGTGCCGTCGATGTAGCCCGGGAAACCGGGGATGAGGATTTGATGCGAGCATGCCGCGCTGTTTGGAACAATGCTTCAATGAGAAAGAATTACATAACTGGTGGTATGGGTGCTCGCGCGGAAGGCGAGGCCTTCGGCGAGGACTACGAATTGCCCAACGAAAGCGCGTACGCTGAGACGTGCGCCGCCATCGCCTTCTTTTTCTGGGGGCATCGGCTGCTCCAAATAGATGGTGACGCCAAGTACGCGGATGCGATGGAGAGAGCCTTGTACAACGGCATCTTGAGCGGCGTCTCGCTCTCCGGGGATCAATTCTTGTACGTCAACCCGCTCGCGGCGAATTTGGGCGCGGGCAAGCTCGAGCGAACCACGTGGTTTGGCTGCTCCTGCTGCCCGAACAACCTCACGCGCCTCGTGCTCTCGCTCGGGCAATACATCTACTCGGTGTCGTCCGATGCCGTGTACATCCATTTCTTCGTCGAGGGCGAAGCGAAAATCTCCCTCGCCACGGCAGGTGGCCAAGAAATCACCCTCCGCCAGAAAACGATCTATCCGTGGGAAGGGAAGGTCGATATCACGCTATCTATGGCCAAGGAAGCCGAGTTTGCGGTCAAGGTGCGCATACCGGGCTGGTGCAAATCGGTCGCAGTCGGGATCAACGGGAACGAGATGGACGCGAGCACCATCCCCGTCGAGAAGGGGTACATGGTGCTGTCGGGCGCGTGGAACGATGGCGACGTGATCGAGATCGTGCTCGATATGCCCGTGGAGCGCGTCCGCGCGCATCCCTCGATCGATGCGGATCGGGGACTCGTTGCCCTGCAGCGTGGCCCAGTCGTCTATTGCCTCGAGGAAATCGACAATGGCAAGAACCTCGGTGGCATCGCGCTGCCGAGGAGCTCCAAGCTCCTGCCCACGTTCGAGCCTGGCTTGCTCGGCGGTGTCGTGGCCATCTCGGCCGACGCATCGAGGCTCGATATGGGTGGCTGGGAGGGCATCTTATACGCGAACAAGGAAGCCAAGCATCGATCGACAACCATCAAGGCTGTCCCGTATTTCACGTGGGGGAACCGCGGTAAAAGCCAAGAAATGATCGTCTGGGTTCGCGAGCAATGAAATGGCTGAGAAAAACTCGTAGCTCGGCAGAAGATGGTGCCAAGCCAAAAAAAGACGAGTGGAGCGAGCCAGGTTTTCATAGGCCTCTTGGAGGCATGTTTTTTAATCTCGTGCCGGTTTTCCTGGCGTCGGGGTTCGGGTTGCTGTTCAACGTATGGCTCATCCCGAGCGTGATATTTCCCTTCCCGGAAGCTATGGGTTACCAGAACCTCAACAGCCAGATCTTCGGCGTTTTTTTCACGTTATTTGATATCGGGATCGGGGTAGCATTGCAACGATTCATTGCGGAGAAAAACATCTCAAATCCTCGTAGATCTGTCGATTATATCCGGTTCTACATATTTTTCCAAGTTTTCACGGGCTTAATCCAGGTTTCAATTATTGCAATTTATGTACTCTGGTTTTTGCAAGGAACAACGCTTTCGTATGCAGCGTGGTTTTTTCTTGTCTATTCGACCATTCAGGTCCCGGGTATGCTCTGGGTCTTCAACGGGGCATTACAGGGATATCAACGGTTCGATAAGGCCAATTTGGTGGCATTTCTCGATACCGTCATCTTCGAGAACACGACCCGCGTGGCTTGCATCCTCCTTGGTCGCTGGCTCGGTGCCCAGGATCCTTCCTTTGGCGAGGTTATGGGCGCCGCCGCGGGGAGCATCGTGGGCGTGTATCTCGACGATTTCGTAGCCGCGGCGATCAGCGCGCATTGGCTCTCGCCCGTCATCAAGAAGATCGATCCAACACTGCGGGTGTGGAAGCTGTTCATCCCGCGCTTCGACAAGCAAGTCGTGAAGGATTGCTTCTCGTTCGGAGCCCGCGTCATCGTCCCGACCCTGATCTGGCCCGCCGCGAACTTCGTCTCGGTCTATATATTGCTCAATTGGATGCCAAACTACGCAACTTATATCGGAATCTTTTCCCTCGCGGATTTGTTATCGAGCCTCGTGTACTCGTTTAGTTTATCGCTCGCGCCGCCAGTTTCCGAAGCATGGAACAACAAGAAAGTGGCTTTGACGAAATATTACCTCGCGCGCAATTATCAATGGTATGCCTTGACCGGTGGGTTTATGGCCGGGTTGCTCGTCGCCGGGGCGCCGCTGCTTGGCCTGATCGCTGGTCCCGGGTTCGAGCTGGTCGTCCCTATGCTTCAATACCTCACTATCTTCAAGTTTGTCGACCTATTCGCCATCATCCACGATTCTATCTACAACGGTCTCGGGCACCCTGAATGGAACATCTTGCTCGTCGGGGTCGATCAAGGCATTAGATTATTCATCACGTGGTTGTTGCTTATACCGTTCCCATGTGGCTGGCTTGCGCTCGTTTGGGCGTTAGGGCTAGGGCGTGGCGTCAAGTGGGCCATCGGCTACGTTGCCTTGTGGAAGAAATATTTCCACTTCAAGGTCAACTGGTGGCAATCGTTCGGCGCAACATTTATCGCAATGGGAGCCGAGCTGGTCGTCGTGTTCAGCCTGGTGTACGGGATCCATCCCCTTCTCGCAAGCGTGGTCGGCGACCTTGTATCGGCGCTCGTCATCATCCTCGCGTGCATCATCATCGGCCCGTTCTTCGTGTTCTTGCCCGTGTATGCCATCGCTGGGGGCTGGGATGACGAGGCCCTCAAGGTTTTCGAGCGCGCGGTTTCGTTGAGCGGGCCTTCCAAGGGGCTGGCTCGATTCTTGCTCGTCATCTCCAAAAAATTCAGCAAAATATCTCGATTACACGGCAAATTCCAGACCGATGTCACCGGCGTCGACGAGGACATCGCGGCGCTGATGGCTGAGCGTGCTGCAAAACTCGGGCTTATGAAGGAATGAACCATTCAATTAATGCCCATTTTTTCCTAAAATTCTTCATTCTCATTACGATTTTTTCCATAATCTTTCAAAAACTTATCGAGGCCTTGAATTGCCACGAGTGGTGAGATGTTTTCCTTTTTCACTCTTTCATGGTAGGTTAAAAAATCATGATACCACGCGGGATGAGGTTCTGGCAGTTGTGGAACATCAATCCAATCGTGAAAAGTAATATGCGTGAATAATTTGGTGGATGTATCGTAAACTCCTTGCACAAGCACCGAAACGATATAATCTGGTCGAGGCAACCACTTGGTTTTGACTAAGAAACGAATATTCACTTTTCCAAGAAGATCTTTCTCTATTCCTTCACCATGAACGGTTGCGCTCATAAATTTGAATTCCCTTTTTTTATCCATCGTCAATCACCATCATCGGTCGATTTTTCATTTAATGAGGTAGCGGAATGAACAACTGATCTCTCCTATTTAATGCTTGTTCTTATTCCTAGTATTTGGTGTTGGGTTCGATTAGCCTCCCTCGATATACAAGAGATTGCTAATCAACGGAATCCAGATTGAATGAACTTGGCGCACGCGATGCCTTGTTCGCCCTTCACGCAATAAAAAAGATAGAGGTCGTTGCCGTCAACCAACAAGGCCGGGTCCCGCAATGCATTGGCCGGCCCCGTGGAGCCGTGCTTGGAAGGGATGAGCGGCAACTTGCTCCCTTCCCACTCGAACTCGGGCTCGAGAATGGTCACCGGCACCGAAAACTGCCAATCCCTCCAATCACGAGTGATGTCGACGGTCGAGAGCAATATCCTTTCCGGTGCATCTCCGACACGGGTAAAAAAAACCAGGAGACTGTCTTCCCTCACCAGCACGTCACAATGCCTGAACCCCGGGATTAACTCGGGACCGCGCTCAAACATGGTCTTCCCGTCACGCGACCGGACGAGGATCCCGTCCTTGTTGTCGTTTTTTGCGAGGCCGTAGACATACCCTCCATGCTTGAACACGCGCAGGTAAAACGGCGCTAGTTGTTGCTGCCCGGGGGTGAAGGCAATCCCGTCACGCGACGTGGCAAGGAAGGTCATTTGCCCCTGGTCCTTGTAGGGCTTTTTGCCTTTGCAAGGCACGTGAAAGTACATGTATATTAAGCGCTCTGACTCGTCGATGACGATTTCTGGGGATGCCACGTGTTTTTTATCACCGATCTGGTCGAGATGCAACGTGCCTGGCTTGTATACCGTGTAAGGCCCTTCCACGGCATCGGCATACGCGAGCCGGATGTATTTACCCCCGTGATGCGCAAAATACAAGTAATACTTGCCAAGGGGGTCATGAATCCATCCCGGTACATTGATCGGGTATGGCCCGTTGATGTTGCTGCCCAGCTCGCCTTCCAGCCCCGGCATGCCTGGCCAGATGACGGGATTCACCCTCGCCCGGTCGAAACGCCCTCCAAGTATGGCCGCGATAGTGGGCTTCATCACGTCACCGGCTTGGCACTTCGTCTCCCGTTCATCCATATGCCCAAAATTAATACAACAAAGACCATCCCGATGGAAACCGGATGGATGATAAGAATTGTTATTTCAGCGCCTTGCCAAGGGAGTCCGGTATGGAAAATATAAGACAGATATAGGAGAAGCATGCCGGCGAGATAAGAGCCAGTTTTTTTTGTGATCACGCAGAGCAAGAAGCCGAAGATCATGAACGTGATGGCAAAACCAACCGTGTGCCACGGGTAGCAAAGCCCGAAAAGAACCGACGTCACGACATATGCGAACTTCACCCCGCGGTTCATGAACATCTTGAAGCCCCACTTGAAGAAGAAACTGCACATGCCCCAAAGTTGTACGATCTTCGTGACGAAATAGAAGAAATATATCTTCGGTTCGAAAAACGAGCAGCAATGCCAGATACTCGATACCAGGCCATACCCGAAGGCAGCGATGGCCATAGGAATGGCAGTTTTCTTGAACGTGGCCGTGTTACTTGCAAACTCGTTGCGATCCAGCTTGAATACCTTGCTAGCGATAGCGGGAATGCAGCCGAGCACGACCAGGCTCGCGATGGAGGGGAAAAATAAGGAGCCCATGCCCAGGAAGCCCGCGGGATCCCACCAGGCATACCCGATCGCGAAGTTGACAACGAAAAAAATCCCCGTCGAGATAAAAAAGAGGGCGTATTCGGCCCGCGTCACCTCCCGCCGCGTGGCGGTCGTTGGTGGTTCTTGTTGCTTCAAGAACCACGACGCCACCGTGACCATTATCACGATCCCCCATGTGGCGAGCAGTCGCATGGAAAGAGGACCACCCAGGGCATCGACGCCTTCCATCCAGGTCATGCCATTGATCGGCGGCTCCCCGACCACGTTCAGCGATAAATATTCGAGTATATCGAGCGGTATAACCATTACAAGCAAAACCAGAATAGCAACCAGCAAGAGGAGCAGTTTCCCGATCCGGGAGATTCGCAAGTCGATAGAGGGTCACCCGTTACTTCATCATCTCCCTCGGATAAAAAATGTGTTCTTTCCTACGCGCACACACCGGCATATTGCGCATAGGTGATTTCTATGTCCCCGCGTCGATCCATGGCCTTGAAAGACGAGAGCACCGCGGAATTGAGGGCCTCGACGCTCGGCAGGTTCAAGAGCCACGATGCAAATACCACGGTCTTTTCGGTCACGGTCGTGATGATGCCTGCGTCTAGGAGGACCATGGTCATCCGTTCAAGATCATCGTTTCCAGTGTCGCCTTCCAATCTCGACCAGAGCGCGAGCCGGATGGTTGCAATTCGCGAGAGCTTGGACTTGAGCACGCGCCCGCTTTTCGTGAACATTGCACCTTCTTTCATGCACGACAGCACTGCCAGACACTTGAGCTTGATGGCATCGAGTTTCACGACGCGCTTGTGCATTGAATCGTGTAAAGGTGTGATATGCATAAACTTTTGGCCGCAAATTGGGCAATACACCGCTGGGCTGACATCGTCTCGGGTTGCATCCACGCTCATGGTGCAACTTGTGCAAAACATCATCTCGGAGGGATCGACTTGTACCTGTAATTCATTAACTTTTGCGAGATCTATGTAGGATCTGTTCGACTTGGATGCCGATGAATGAACTTTTCCGGATTCAACGGCGTAATCAGTAGCTCCCGAGTAATCAAACAGCAACGCATTCACCGGGGATGGCATGACCCAGCAAGAGTCATCCCACGTCTCGAGTGACGCGATCGCCGCGGCATCCATAACCGGCGTGATGTACTCATTTTGTATTGACGAAGGAGACGGGTTCTGCGGGATTGGTAGCACTTGGTTCGCGGCAAGCTTGTGCCATTTCTTCACGATGTGATCAATGCACGCGATCGTTGCGGCGAATGCGATGAACAAGCACGTTGCAAGAAATGCTGGCAAAAATGGCGCAGTTACTGCTAACATGCTTCCTATCATGCATGCCACAAACAACTCCAAAGCCATTTTCCTATTTTTCGCATTCATCTTGCATCACGTTGAATTGATTGTCAAGGATGACCTATGGTTTATCCAAGAGATTTAAATGACGTATGGAGAACATATGTTTTTGAAAAAACGGGCAGTTCGCTTATTGCGATTAATTCGGATTGCGTTATTAGTCATGATGCGGTATTGACATTCGTGATATCCATGAACGGCACGAGCTCGACACTGGTCTCGAAAATATGGGGTTGCTTGCTCGGCAGCGCCATTGGAAACGCTATGGGATCGATCGTGGAAAACTGGCCATACGAGCGCATTGAAAAAACCTACGGGAAAATAGAGATGCCGCTGCACTTGGAGCGCATCAGGACGGAAGATGATCACCGGATCGCGATGCTCTACACGGAGGCGTACTTGAAATACCAGCGCAGCATCACGCCAGAAGATCTTGCTGAGATCTGGAAGGAAAAATTTACGAACTCGGACCAATTTTTCTGGTGCATGCGCAATTCGCTGGAACTATTGCGACGTGGCATCTCGCCGCGGCAAACTGGCATGTACAACATAAACACGGGCAGCGCCATTATGGCCATCGCCCCCATTGGCATCTACAACATGTTCGAGCCGGACAAGGCCTATGCGGAAGCCCTCGACCTGGCATACATGTACCAGCCCGAACCCGATGCCCAGTGCGCAGCCGCCATGGCCGCGGGATTCGCCGAGGCATTCTCGCCGGACGCGACAGTGGATAGCATTGTTGCCACGATCCACGACCATGCGCTCGACAAGGATATGGTGTACTGGGATGACCGCAAGGTGAACAATCTCAAGACCGCGGTAGACATCGGGATCGACATCGCCGACAAGCACGGGGCCGACTGGTGGTCGGCACGCAAAGATGTTTGCGACCGGCTCGGGCAATGGCACGCCATCGAGCCTATCGAGGTCCTCTCGATCACGGTCTCCCTTTTCAAGATGACTGGCGGAAATTATACCGAAGGGGTCATCGCGGGCACTAATACAGGCCGGGACTCAGACACGATCTCGAACTTGATCGGCGGTCTATGCTGTGCCATGCACGGGCTGGAAGCCATCCCCGCCGATTGGCGCGAGGGCGTTCTAGAAGTCAATCCAGCCCTCCACGACAAGTTCGGCCAAGTGTCCCGGGAGTTTGCGGCGATCCTCGTGAAAAAATTCGAGATGTACAAGAAATACTGGAGCTACGCGGATAAATTGACCCGCCTCGTTTAAAAAAATTCAAGGGAACCCGGTGTCCCGGGTTCCCCATTTCTCCCGAAAAAAGGGAAAATCCTGACCGGATTGCCTTCCCCATTGACAAGTTCTCTCTCACGCAATTAGAAGCCGTATCATCCAAAAACGGACAGCGTGGGATAAAAATGGGAGTTTTTATCTACGGTGAGGCTTTGGTATCTGAGCACGAGCAGCCGATACTTATTTATCCATCAAGCGTTCCGCCTGGGCAAACGTCCTTTCAGCGAGTTTCTGCAAAGACATTTCCTTCCAATTCGCCAGCGGTGACAAGATCTCGCCTCGCGCGAACCGTTTCTCGTAGCTCGGGATAAGCTTATTACCAAGGTATGCACCAAGGATCGCGGCCGCGTTGCCCGCGTTGCAGTCAGTGTCGAGGCCGCACTCGGTAGCTCGGTGCATGGTCTGGAACATGTCGCCGTCGCCGTAGATCAAGCCGATGACGATTGCCGCGTTGTTCGGCACGGTGTGCACGCCGAACGCGCGATCCTTCTTGAGCAAATTCAGTCGCTCCTTGAGCCAGGCCTTGTTGTTGCTGAGGCGCTGGCGTGCATCATCCACGAGCTCCCGGCGGTATTTTTCAGATGCTTCCTCGGCTGCAGCCCAGGCTTGTTCCCAGAACCTGGGATCGTGATTTAATTCAAAGGTCGCGACCACCGCGTCGATGCATTCATAGAATTTCGCGATATTTGGCTTGGAAATGCGCTTGTCGTCGAGCAAGAGCAGCGCATCTTTCACGCGAACGATGTCGGATTTCAAGATCTCCGCCGTGACGCCGTGCTGCTCGATGGTCTCCCACTTGGAAGGCCGGTCGGGAAGTGGCGATCTCGCTAGGAACTTGACCGCGGCGGGATAGGTGATGGTCGTCTTGACATCTATGGGATTAAAGTCGATGCCGACGGCCACCATTGCGGAGACAAACAGCTCGCCAGCGATGCCGACCCCCCGGTGGGCGATCCATGCATCTTCAAGCGATAGTTGCACGCACAATCGCAAGCGTTTCAAGTCGTTCTCCGCAGTGGGGCTCTGGTCTGAATGCCAGCCACTCGCGGGCGCGAGCATACCGAACAGTTCTCCTTTCATCTGTGCGCCGATCCAGTCGAAATACGCGTTTTGATATCTGTTCTCGTATATTTCATCTGCCGCGTGTTCCCACGGCACGCCGTGATCGACGGCATTTTCCAGCGCGGCCTTCTCGGCGGTGAACACGTACCGGCGATCGAGATTCTCCTTCCAGAAACGACCAAGCAATTCCGGGGACAATATCTCATGTTTTGTTTTGCCAGCTTTGATCATCGCATCGTCGAGCGATTCCAGGGCAAGCAGAGCGATGAGTTCGTATTGCTCGTCATCGTTGATCTGCTGCCTGTGGGTTTCGATCCAGCCCGTGAGCGGTGGTACCATCTTTTGAATAAACTTCTTGGTGCGGCCTTCCACGCGAGACCCGTACATGCCACCTGAAATCTTGCCCGTCCAGCAGCCCCAGATCTTGTCGAGAAGCGTGTTCTTGTCGTGATCTACCATGCTATCATCTCGTCATGGGTTTCGTTTTGACATCTCCAGTTCCTGTCAGCTTGAGCAATCCGAATGCTGTGACGACCGGCCTCCCAATGAGGAAGACCAGGAATTCCACCCACAAGGATCCATGCTCTGGAGGGATTTTTTTCAGGCGACTCCTGAACGCGTCCAAAGTGTTACCCATGTAATTTCCCACGGTGATACCATAAATGCATTGCAAGATTGCCTTGCTCTTTTGCACGCCATATGCATGCACGAGGCGCTGGATGGCTTGTTTTTCTGGCTTCCCTTGGGTTTCGGCGTAATGCTGGGCGAACGCGAGGGCGACGAGCTCATCACGCTCAGCGCCATCAAATTGCGAGCCAAGGATTGCAGCGATCTCCCGGTCCGAGCATCCTGCTTCCAATGCCAGGCGGGTGTGGATCCAAGAGCAGTACCGGCAACCGTTAACACCCGTCACCGCGAGCATGATGCGCTCCGCGAAACCGGGCGAGATGCTTGTCGACATTTTCGTCATTCCGCACCGGATAACCGTGACAATGTCCCGGATGAACAAGCGAAAGGTGTAACTCCGTTTTGGGTACCACCCATGATGCGCAGCCGGGATCGATGCCATGAACGATCCTAAGTCGTGAGAAATGATAAATGAAGCTCCCAAAAATAGAAGGAGGTGAAAAAAAGAATGAGGTGAAGAAATTATTCGGCTTTGCCTTTTTCTTGGAGCTTGATATACTGGTCCCTATACTCTTTCTTGAGAACCTTGCCGAGCGAATTGGTCTGGAGCTGGTTCTTGAACCACCAGACACGGGGCACCTTGTACTTGGCAAGCTCCTTTTCGGCAAGGGCTTTCAATTCCCGCTCGAGATCCTCGGTCTTGTCCTTGAATTCCGCGGAGGGAATGATGACGGCCAGAAGTTGCTCGCCATAGATCTTGTGCGGCACGCCGAGGACCGCGAGTTCCTTGACGCCGCGGTGGTTACGTAGCACCATCTCGATCTCGCTCGGGTACACGAGCCGCTCGCTCACCTTGGCAATGTCCTTCGACCTGTCGGTCAAATAACACACGCCGGCCTCATCGCGGTATCCGACGTCACCGCTCCAGTACCAGATACCTTCCCGTCCCTTGATCGGCTTCATGACCGGGTCGGAGAGCTTATGGTCGATCAAGTCCTTCGAGTCGCGGTTCAAGTATCCAACCATAATGTGTGGCCCCTTGTTGACCAGCTCGCCGACGTTCTGCTTCCCGAGTGGGAGGATGTTGCCTTTGTCATCGACGTATTCGATCTCGGCGCCGGGCATGGGTTTTCCGATGGCACCTGGCACGGCTTTTTCGATGTTCGCGGTGCCGACGCAGATGTCCTCGGTGCCACCGTATGCTTGGCAGACCCTGCCCCTGCCTCGCAAGAGGCGCTTGTTCAAGTCGGCCTCCGTCTCGGGTGGCAGCGGGCCTGCACCGCTGATAAACCACCGGTTCTTCGGGCAGATGGTGAAGTTTTCGACGTTGTCTTGCGCCATCAGCATCTTGTAGATCGACGGGACACCGCAAAAGAGGGTCATGTTCGGGTCCTCGAGTGCCTTTAGCAAGACTTGCGGGTCGAACTTGTCGAGCATGCGGATCGTGCCGCCGACGTAAATTGTGGAGGCGAGGTTTACAAACCCGAAGATGTGGTACATAGGAAGCACGAGGTTGATGTACTCGTTTGCAGTCAGGTCGAACGTCGCCGTGTGGACGCGGCCTGCGTAGATGTAGCCCTTGTGGTCGTGGAGCACGCCCTTGGAATTGCCGGTGGTCCCGCTCGTGAAATGGCACGAAGCGAGGTCCTCCTCTTTCACCGGTATCTTGGGATCCTTTGCGGGGGCTTTCTCGATCATCTCCCAGAACTCGCCCTTGACCGCCGGCGTGTCGGCGTACTCGTCACTCTTGCCGATAATGATGATGCTCTTGACCGGCTCCGTTTTCGCTGCCTTCTTCACCACGGCGGTGATAGATGCTTTGATGACCATGATCTCCATCTTCGCCCGCTGGATTGCTTCTGCGACCTCCCTCGCCATCCACAGCGAGATGAGCGGTGTGGCCACGGCGCCGATGCGATAGCACGCGTAAATGGCAACGCAGAACTCGATGCTATTAGTCGTCTGGATCCCGATGAAGTCGCCCTTCTTTGCACCAAGCGACAAGAAGACGTTGGCGAGTTTCAAGACTGTTTCATAAAACTGCTTGTATGTGAGCTTTTTCCCCTCGTAAATCACGAAAGCCTTGTCCGACTTAGCCTTGTCATCAAGGACTTCATTTAAATTTTGGAATTTTGCTTCTGGTAATTTCTTGGCTGTCATAGCTGCCGGTTTTTCAAGTGGTGTCATGATAAATCCCTCGATAATTTGGAAAAATCAAAGACCTTCTCGAATTGGTCGATATTATTTGGTTGCATAGTAAAAATTAAAGCCTTTCCAGCGATATCGGGAGAGGATTCATGGGGCACCGGAAGGATTCTTTTCCGGATTGTCGTTTGTCGGTTTGAACCGTTTTATCCAATCGGTGATCAATGTCTGTTTCGGCGGGTTCAAAACCTTGTAATATAAGACTTTAAAAAAAGGTCTCATGTCCGAAAAATTGCACTTGAGCTTGAAAACTTTCGAGAGTAGAAGCATTTTTTCCTCGATTTCCGTGAAAGCCTTTACCATCGAATCATCCGCCGGGAACGATCGCGCAAGCTTGGACTTGATGGAGGCAACGCTGTATGGCTTCGCCCGCAATGCCTTTCCAAAATCAAGCAACTCTGTTTCAACTTGCTTGATGAAAAACCGGATCTTGCGCAGGTCCTCGGGAGCTTCATGTGCCATGGTCGTGTCACGCGGCCAATCGTGTGTTGCTTGAACACCCCTTGCTGCTGCCGGTTAAAAAAGAAATGGATTAATCCACGGTCATCCCGCGGGGATCATTCGGGCACGAATAAGAACTCAGTCGTATAAAACGAGATATCCTTCTGTTCTTCCTCCATGACCGCGACCATGGATATCCGGTAGAAGCCTGGTGCTGAGACGAGATGCAATTGTTGTGATTTCAAGTTCTCGTTGTACCGGATGTAGAATGGTTTCACGTATTCTTTAAGAAAATCGATCGTCTCGAAGTCCAAGCTAGCAAACTTGTTCTTGATCAGGTCTTTCGTCTGGTCATTGGTTTGCACGCTCTCGCCAGCCCAGGTCCTCCGGACTTGGTCACGTGTCAAATCCTGGTTGAAGAAGGATAGCATGGGGATACTTTTTTCGATGCTGGGGAATCAATACTCGTCCCCCCACCTTAATCGCTTTGTCAATGCAAACTTGTGTGAAGTATGCAATCGACCTTCAAATCCGGTTCTGGCTTCGTCTGCAAGGCCATCTGGCGCTCGAATCGCTGCTGTTCCTTCCGGCGCTGGCCACTCTGCAAGAGCCAGCCAATAACGAGTCCTACGATGCCAAAAACGCCCGACAAAATCTGCGGCATCAATGTCATTATATCTACTTGCAACATGGTTGTTCACTTCGGCCATAAATGGCATTCCACAAAATCTCCTGGGAATATCTCGACCTCCGCACCTTCGACCTATATACTTTTCACGAACCAGTCTCGTGGACGGCCAAGATGGGTTTTTATGCCCTGGCGCGGATTTGAAACACATGAGTATCGAAGTAAAATTTGATCCCGCATCGGGCGATATCGAGATTTTATACAATTCCGCGTTAGTTTTTTCGTCGATCACGCCGGTTCTTTTCTACGACGACGAATGGCTCTCCGAGGATGGCGAGCAGCTTGCCTTCGAGAAAATCTCATCCCAGAAAGGAACAAATTATGCATCGAACGTGAAATTTACCGAGTTCCAGGACATATCAAAATTTTACTTCGTTAAAAAGGGAGAGGAGACTTTCAATTGCACCCTCCATGTAATCGTCTTTCCCAGAAGCCAAACGATTTATCTGACTATGGATATCCTGGGGAATGGCCCTAAATCCGATATGATTGGCGGTTATATCGATCTCGGGGTTCCACAAGGAGTTTCTCGGTACCGGTTGTTCCGGCCCAGCAATGCTCCTGTTGATAAGCCTGCGGGCAAGTCGTTGCGTCTTGGTATGAGCTTTTTCAATCCATCGCAAGGGTCCTGGGAGCATCCTGCTATGGTCGGCCTTTTACCCGACAACGAGGACCTCGCGATCACGTATATGCTCGGCAAACTCGGCAACGGGGGCATCGTCGCGTTCGTGCCGGTTGACCGCTTCGGGCAAATCACGACGATCCGATGCTGCAGCTTCCTAGAGTTTCCCAACGGCGTGAAGTACGTCTCAGGCAATTTTATGAAGGATCAAAAATATGAACACATTGCCGGGGGACTCATCGCCTTCGGGGAGGATCCGGTGGAGCTATCCTCCTCTATTTTCAAATCCTATATGCAACTCGTTAATCGCGAGCACGCGCTGCGTGAAAAGAAAGCCTATCCCGAAGCATTCGAGCATATCGGATTCTGCACGTGGAATACCTTTTACCAGGCCGTCGATATGAAGTCGATCAAAGACCTCTGCGAGGACAATTTCACAACCGAGAAGGGTACCGATCGCTTCAGGTACCTCATCGTTGACGATGGCTGGCAATCCATCAACGGGCTCTCGACTGCGGATGATAAGCAAGAGGATATAAACAAGACCGACCGGGGACTCCGGCGATTCGAGGCCAATAGTAAGTTTCCAAACGGCATTGGCGAGGTCGTGCGCCTGGCGAAAAAAAAATACCACATGCAATGGGTCGGCGTCTGGCACGCGACATTCGGGTACTGGCAAGGCGTTGAGCCGAACTCGGTGCTTGGGAAAACCTATCCCATCGTTCACAACCAAGGCAACGGCATCCCGGACCCCCGGGACTACAAGGGTTACAAGTTCTGGCACGATTACTATGCCCATTTGCGCGCACAAGGCATCGATCTTCTCAAGATCGACAATCAATCTGCAACCGCGCATGCATTGCAAGGGCTCGGCCCGCTCGATGACGTGATCGAGATGCACTATGACATGCAGCAAGGGGCGGCTTACTCGCAAAACCTGGCAATTTTAAACTGCATGTGCATGCCGAGCTATTGTTACACGCATTGGAAGATGTCCAACATTTCTCGTGTAGGCGATGACTTCGGGCCGGGCAATATCCCTGGGCTCAAGAACCAGATCAAGCAAAGTACGTTCAATCCTTTATCTTACGGGCAATTCTGCTGGCCAGACCATGACATGTTCCAGACGAAACCAGCGAATGGTTGCCCCGTGCACCCGCTCGCCCTGATGCACGCGGTGTCCGGCGGGCCGATCTACATCGCCGACGAGGTCGGGGAGACCAATGGAAAGGTCATCGAGAAATTGAGCTTCCCCGATGGCCGCATCCCGCGGCTTGAAGGGGTCAGCATGCCCACAGTCGATGCGGTCTTCGCGGACACGGATAGAGATGCACCATGTAAAGCATGGAATTTCGACGATATCCCTGGCTGGGGCCGAGTCTTTTACTATTTCATGTCCAACATGGTTAAGGACGACAAGCCCGTGGCCGCTGCCATCGCCCTCGAGGACTTGGGCAATATGGCGTATGCGGGAAACACGGTCCCGTCCGAGCACGTGATCAAGGACATCGAATCGAGCTTCACCCGTGCTGTCGCGGCACCGAACGAGCGCGTGAAGACCGACCTTGCCCCGCTGCAAGTGAAGTATTACATCATCAGCCCCGTTATCCACGGGGTCGCCTTGCTCGGCGTTTTGGAAGTCTACAACGGGACGAAAGCTATAACCCGCGCGTGCTGGGAAAGCGACAAGGTGCTCTACGTGGACCTGAAATATGCAGGGACGCTCCAGCTCTATGCGAAGAATCCCGACTGGATCACGGTAAAAGACATGTCCGGTAGGAACGTTCCCGTGGAAAAAGAACCGGTGAATCCCCAGATCCTTCGTTTCAAGGTCGAGAACGCGTGCATGATCCATCTCGCGTGATGTTCCTCCTTTTTTATCCATCCTTTTGCGGGCTGGTCGCGTCATGAAATCAAACGAGGTTCGATTTGCCATCTTGAAAAACTTGAGCCTCGGTCCCGGCCATGGGTACGATCTCTACACGGTCTTGAAGGACGAGTTCGAGATCAAGCACCCTTCCGAGTTGTACAAGATCTTGCGGGCGATGAAAGAGGAAGGCGTCGTGCGCGTTGCGTCCGTTGCGGTCAGCGGTGGAAGGGAGCGGGAAATACTCGAGCTTTCTCCCGCAGGCTTCGAAGCATATTATCAAGGCCTGCTCAAGGCATCGAAGAACTTTCTTGATTTGATCAGCGAAACCATGGTGCGAAAGCTCGGCGAGGGCATCGTGCGCCGGCTGAAGGAGATGAACATGCAGCCGATTTTCGACGAGACCGAGAACATATTCGTCAGCCTCGCGATACCTATCGAGCGTCAATTGCAGATCATCAATCAAGTTTCCAGGTATTTCAAGAAAGGACCCGAGATATACATAAAACCTGTAAAGGATCGGCGAAATGAAACCGAACTCTTGAAAACAAGCCCCAAGATCCATTTTCTCGATGATCGGTTGGCCATCAAGCCAGGATCAATTGATCTCGTGATCTTGTTTGGTCCGATCTTGAAACCAATGTTCGACGAGGCATCGATAGACAACGTCGTGTCGGTGCTCAAGCCCGGTGGTTCATTACTCGCGGCAACGTTACAAGAAAACTTGCGTAATATCACGCCCGGCCTCTTGAACGGGTTAACGAACGTATTCTCCGACTTGTTTGACGAGCCCGTGGCAAAGAAATTGGTCGATAGCTTGTCTAAGCTACTCATGTCCGAATTATTCTACAACAGTTTCGTCCCCGACAAGGACATCAAGCAATTTCTCGATAAGTACTTCGAGGATATCACACCCTTAACGCCGTCAAAGACGCGACTCGCGCCATTTTTCGATGCATTTATCGCCCGCAAACGTGCGACGTAGCGTTTTTATAGTTGTTTACATGCTCAGCTCGAAATCGCAGATCGGCGACCCCTTGCCCATGAAATTGCTCCTTTTCACGCGAATCGCGGGATTGATCGATGCGATTGCTTCCTTGTAGATGGGAATGCAGATGTCGGTGCAGATCCGGGGAATGATGTCCTTGCGAGCAGGATTTCGATCCATGATTTCCTTGTAAGGGCATTTCTTGATGGTCGCTTTCCCTTTATCCGGGCTTGCCACGTCGATGGTGAAGTCCCACTTCTCGCACGCCCACCGAAACGCCAGGAGGTCCATCACCTCGGCAACCGTCTTCCCTTCAATCTTGAGATAGTCCTTGATCCGGCGATAGATGATCTTCAGCAATTCTTTCCACACCGCGAGGTCGATCTTCAACGCGGTGTCGAAGTCCGTCGCCTTCTCGGTTTCCAAAATCCAGAGGCCATCGAGCGTGTAATAGTTCTTTTCGTAGTAAAACAGACGATCATCTTTCGACAGTGCTTTCATACGTTCTTCTATTTAAGATCGAAAATAAGAATGCTGGTGGGTCTAATTCTGTGCAACAACGGCGTTCAGAATAATAGAAATAGGAACAAACCCTAAAAGTTTTTTTTCCTTAAGCAATTTTTCACGTCCAAACGTGTGCATATAATGCGTCTGACGGAAGACGGAAAAAAGGTAAAAGATAAAGAAGATCTCGCTTTATTTTTTCAGGCCAAACCCGCAGCCGGAACAAACCACGTCCGTTGCTATGAGATCTTTTCCGCAGTTTGGGCATTTGGTCGAGGATGGCCCATTATTACCCCGGTCGATCGGAGGGGAAATCCGGGAATCCGATGCAGGTTTTGGTTCCACATTGACTGCATCCGTTATTGGTTCCTCCACGTGGAGACCAGATCCATCCTGATTGAGAGAGGCTATATTTAACGTCTTATTCTCGTTGAGGGCTTCACCTAACGGTGCTATTGTCTCGATATCAAGTACCTCCTGCTTGGGTATATCGGGGGTTTTCTTATCATCCAGGATTTCCTGCGCTATGGAAGCGGGGGCTGGATGCACCAACTCCTGTTCTCTCTGCTGCTGTTCGACGGGCGCCTGTACCACTTGCTCTCCTTCACCCGCGCAACCGATTTGCACATCGAGCTGGATCGCATCATGCCGCTCGCTCTCAGTCGATGATTGAAGGCTTTCATGCCCTTCCGGAGCTAGGTGATCTGTCATAATGCCATCCGGACGGGCCATTGGAGCCTCCAACCGTTGATCCTCCCTCGATACTTCGTCACGCAATTGCGAATCGAGCCAACTAATCGAAGCGTTCTGCGACTGACTTCCCTCACCCTCCGTGGCGTCTTGAGGTGGGCTGGTCGGGACAATAACTTGGTGATCTGCCTGGATCGTCTCGGTTTCAAGCACCGGCCCTCCTGCCGAGTGGGTTTCTTGCGCGTCGTTACCTCCTGACCCTCCTTTTTGTGTTATTATAGTGGGATCCTCTACCGGGCTTCTCGCCTCTGTGGATGCCGTCGGTGTCACATCGGAATTCCCACCCGCAATGTCAAAAACAAGGGGAACGTCCTGAACCCGTGCACTCGATCCGTGCAGTGGTGAACTCGTTTGCACGTTATTAAGCTGCGGGTTGTAGGGTTGCTCTGTTATGCTTGTGTTAGTTGTTGTTTGTTTGGAAGGGGCAGGCTGCGGCAATGCAACCTCGCCTTTTACGGGCGTGGGTGTCACGGGTGATGGTATCGTGACAACAATCGACTTCAACGCAGCAGCCTTGGCTGATCCTAATAAAATACCCAACACCATCAGAAACACCGCCGTGTACACGAAACCCCAGAGCCAGTTAAGCACGTTCGTCTGCAAGAGGAATACGATGGGAACCGGGGCTGGAACGAGGAATCCGAATAATGGCGAGAATATCATCAAGATCTTCGCAATCTTCATCAACCACAATGGTGTATCAGCAGCTGCTTCCAAGCACCAGATGCAGACGCTGCCATGCTTCGTGTAACAGTTTTTGCACAAGTCCATCGAGCACTTCCGGCACTTCTTGACGTCAATCGAAGAAGTGATCGCCTGGTTACACTCCATACACGAGTAGCTGGATCCCTGAAAAGTTCTGTATGGCATCTCAATATGCACCTCGTTCAGAAAACTGGTGGTGAGTACCCGCAAATCACGCACCGTCCTGCAACTATTGCACCACCACATCTGATACAGAACCTTGAGGCTGGTTGCTGCAAAGACGCACGCCTTTCCTTATCCAGCTGATCTAGGATTTTCTGGATCAATATCGTCTTGACCAGCTCACGCTGTTGGGGTGGAAGCCTTTCAAGTTGACGTTGGATCTCGTATGGTAAGATTATTGAGGGTTGTGGGTATGCGCGTAGTGTAGGCGATCCATACGAAGTCCGGTAGCTCGGCGGGCTGCTGTATGATCGCTGTGAAGGGGCCATTTGGATACTCGGTATATGCCGGGAAAGGGTGCTCGGTCGTGGGCCCGGCACGCGAGGCCGGGGATATGCATGCTTCTTCCCGCGTTGCTTTGCTCCAACGATTGCAAAGATGACCAATAAAACGATTATAGAGAAGGCGAAGATATGCAAAAGCGGTGTGTCACTTGCATTTCCCGGATCACTTCCTAAGGAGTACTCCATATAATCATCGAAGCCATCCCCGTCAGATTCTAACTCATTCGGCTTGCTCCCGAGCAAATATTCGAGGTAATCATCCAAGCCATCCCTGTCCGTGTCCGTGATGGTGGGATCGGCACCCGTTGCGTATTCCAGGTAGTTAGTTAAGTCATCATGATCGAGATCGCCCAAACCATCATTCAACGCTAATATCAAGCCGTACGCGTGCTCCCAGGCGTCCGGCATCCCGTCGCCGTCCGAGTCCGTGGAACCCGGGTTGGAGCCGTGCTGGTACTCGTGGATGTTCAACAGGCCGTCGCCGTCGGGGTCGGTATCGTTGT
>Ga0315277_10003955_pt1 | contig 19892 bp, 12 predicted proteins | sample YL17G05_15_MG_FD_203695 | JGI IMG/M metagenome (GOLD analysis project Ga0315277, IMG submission 203695) | Sediment microbial communities from Yellowstone Lake, YNP, Wyoming, USA - YL17G05_15 | ecosystem: Environmental > Aquatic > Freshwater > Lake > Sediment | place: USA: Wyoming | collected... | reverse complement strand
CCAGTGTCGCCGGTGTTGGTGACAACATACGTGTAGGTAACATCAGTGCCTGTCTCAACCTTGGTTGCGCTGGGAGTCTTGGTCAGCGAAATGCCTGGGTGAATAACCTTGACCGTAGCCGAAGCAGTCGTACTGACCTTAGCACCAGTCTGATCCACACCAGTCGCAGTAGCTACGTTGGTCGTATCAGCGGTAAGCGTCGCAACGTGGGTCAAAGTCTTAGAGTCACCTGGCGCCATCAATGTGGGTGCCAGTATGACGCCAAACTTATCATCAGACACATCAACGGTCAACGCTGTGTCACCGGTGTTGGTGACAACATACGTGTAAGTGACGTCAGTGCCGCTCTCAACCTTGGGTGAGCTAGGAGTCTTAGTCAAGGATATGCCATGGTGAATAACCTTCACCGTAGCAGATGCAACCGCGGTTACCTTTGCGCCGGTCTGGTCTGTACCGGTGGCGGTAGCCGTGTTGGTGGTGTCGGCAGTGAGGGTTGCGGTGTGAGTAAAAGTCTGAGAAGCGCCTATGCCCAACACTACTCCTGACGCGATGGTGCCAAAGTGGTCATCCGTTATATCAACGGTCAATCCTGTGTCACCGGTGTTAGAAACAACATACGTGTAGGTAACATCAGTGCCAGTTTCGATCTTGGGCGCGCTAGGTGTCTTCGTCAACGCTATAGCTGGGTGAATGACTTTTACGGTGGCGGTTGCTCTCGCGGTAACCTGAGCCCCTGTCTGATCTACACCAGTGGCAATAGCAATGTTAGTCGTGTCAGTTGTCAGAGTCGTTGTCTTGGTGAACGTCTTGGATTGTCCTACAGCCAAGGATTCTCCTGAGGCTATGGTGCCGAACGTATCATCCGTTATACCTACAGTTAGGCCTGTGTCGCCGGTGTTGGTCACAACATACGTGTAGGTAACACTTGCGCCACTCTCAATCTTGGGCGCGCTAGGAGTCTTCGTCAAAGCAATGGCTGGGTGAAGAACCTTCACCGTTGCAGATGCTGTTGCCGTGACCGATGCGCCACTCTGGTCTACGCCCGTGGCTGTGGCCGTGTTGGTGGTGTCAGTTGTGAGGGTTGTTGTCTTGGTGAATGTTTTGGATTCTCCCACAGCCAAGGATTCTCCTGAGGCTATGGTGCCAAAGTGATCGTCCACTATACCGACAGTCAGCGCTACGTTGCCAGTGTTGGCGACAACATACGTGTAAGTCACACTGCCCCCGTTCTCAATCTTGGTTGTGCTTGGGGTCTTCGTCAAAGTGATGGATGGCTTGGCTACGAATATGGTATCGCTTGTGCCTGGGGTAGAAGGAGTGCCTGTCAACGTTTCGTGATACTTCGCCAGAGCATTGTCGACCAGAAAGCCTGCCGCGCCCGCGTCAACGGTGACGTTGAACGAGACTGTGGCTTGAGGGTCAGTAACGAATGGTCCTGGACCGAAGTCCCAGAACAATTTTTGGCCAGTTTGCGTAAATGAGGCTGATGGCGTGCTTGTCTGAGTGTTCACTGCATAGGTTAAGCCCGTTGGAAGGTCATCAGTGATGTTCAAGTTCTTGATCGATAGAGGAGCCCCAAGATCATCAAGCACTCTGAGCCTGAGGGTGAAGTTGATAGTGTCGCCAGCGTGAAACTTTGTTGCAAGCGGTAAGTGACTCTTCTTGAATTGAACCTCTGTAGCAAGTGCTGTTGGGATGCTTGAAATAACTGCCAGAGAGCATAGCGTCAGAGCCAGAAATGCTATCATGCCTATTTGTGCGCGTTTATGGTTTGGTATCGATTTATTCATTTATATTCTCCCTTCTTTCTTTTTTCTAAACTGTACCGTTATAGAAGAATACTCTATAAATATCTTGTGAAAAAATCCTCTAGAACATAGTACCTGCATACCATAGATGGCTTCTCTGATGGGATTCTTCAAGAATCAAAGCTCGCTGGGAGACTTTCGTCAGTGAGTGGATTTCACTGCTTCGAAGTTCATTGTCTTCATGTTTTCCTCGAGTTGTTCTGGAGTCATTTCAAGGACGCGGAGTTTTCCGTTGCTGTCTTTGTCTACGACCACTATTAGCTTGGGCTTCGTCTTTTTTCACCTCCAGCTCAGCGCGCCTGCGGAACCGCCATGCATTCGTAGCAGGCTTCGTCGTGCTATGTGCAAGAAAGCCTTTTCTCGTTTCACAATACACTTCTGCAGGAAGACGTAGCGAGAGCTTAGGAGATTTCAATATTTCTGTATATGAGATTCCCTGGGCAAAAGTCACGCATCATTTCCACATGTTCAGAAATTCACACATAACTGTTAATTTCGTTGACTCTTTGGAATCAGCCTGCCCGAAGTCCAATGAACATGTTAAAATTCATTCTTTTGCCTACGTCAACTTGTCAATAACGTTCGAGCATCCGGATCGCACGCGCCAATTATGCTCTATTTTGAATATGCACGTAAGTGATAAAAAAAAAAGAGAGATTTTGAAGTGCTTAGCCCATACGAAGCTCGAGGGTCAGTTGTGTATCTGGATGTTTCCGTTGAGCAGCATGCCGCTCGCTGCGTAACCAGTGTTCAGCGTTATCTTGAAAACGTCTTTTGCGCCTGGCTCTCCGTTGTCTTCAACATACACCATGAACGTGTGATCGTCCACACCGTTGATCGTGCACTTGCCGGTGAAAGCTGCCTTCGTTTTGTCAGGCCAAATGCCCAACGTGGTCATCGTGTGGCCATGAACTATTATGCCTGCTGCCTGATCCACGTATTGAAGTTCTCCTCTTGGACCGAGATCCCCTTCTTTGTACATGACATCAAAGCCGAAGCTTGCCTTAGCCTTGGCCCCCACCGTGATCTGGCCTCCTCCTGTCACTTTGCCGACTGCCATGTATATGGGCGCGTCGTGCGGCGCCACTGATTGCAGAACCGTGATGGTCCACTCGGCACCTGGGTCGAGAGAACCGACACACCACTTGAGGGCTCCTGCCACAGCATTCGGGTCTGACCCAGTTGGAGCATCGTAGGAAGCCCAGTTCCGCATGTCGTCATTTTCTACATGCCGCAGTACATCTGAGGGAATCGCTGACGGGCGCCATGGTGGGTTCGGAGTATAATATGGTGGGTCTGGATAGCCGCCGGCATGGCCTACGTCGTGAGCGGTTGGTGCAACATTGGCGCTTAGTCCAGTGTACGCCCATGGAGCAGCTCCTTCTCCATACATGGAGATGTCGAACATGTAGCCCATGGGATCTCCAATTCCTGCATTGTAGTCCACGTGTGAAATCTTTTCAGGCGGATTAGTCGGATATATGCCATAGGGGCCTGCGAAATAGTACATGTAGAAGGCTACGTCACTCAGAGAATCCGATCCTGTGTTTATGACAGTGTAGGTCTGCTTCATCACCCACGGCTCACTTACTACGTAGCTGTAGCCGCGAAGCCCGAGGTGCGTAGTCCCAAGGACCATCCGTGCATCCATGTCAATTGTTACGGCGCCAGCAGGCAATCCGTACGGATTTGTACCCGTGTTTGCCGATGTGCTAATGATGCTTGAAGAAGTCACTATGACAGACGAAGCAGGGAAGTAGGGAGCGTCGATCCAAGCTTGATTACTGCCAATGCGCAAATTGGCACGCCAGCTACCGGAGAACAGGTCAAGCCCCTCACTGTAATACAATAGAACGGTGTCCCAGGCTCCGCCTTGATCATCAATATATTCTTCAAACACAGGATTGCTAATTCCATAATATGGCCAAGTAGCCTTTACTGAACCTAGCAAGACGCCAATAATCATTGTCGCTGCAAGCAAAGTCACTATAACAGTCTTGATCTTTTTTCCATTGTTTAAGCGTATAGACATTTTTCTCCTATCTCCCAAATTCTCCTTTTTACGTACGCAGAAGTTAGACTTCCGCGCACCGCCCTTCTCTAGTAAGTCGCTAATAAAACTTTTGGTATGTCCAATATTGCACCGTCGTCGGTCAACTTTCGGGAATCTTGATTGACAAACATGATAGCGAACCACAAATTGCAGTTTAGCGCGCGCCACGTTCCGTATTTTCTCATTAAACAGACGCACGAGTGCGCGCTCGCTCGGTCGAAAACACTTTTTCGTTAAGGCTTGTAGCCTTGGCTGCAGGTTCCGTTCAGAAAAGACTGGAAGTATCCTCTATAATACAGTTCTAGAAAAGTAAATTAGTCTCGATCATCAGTTTTCCTCTCCCTCTATCGATTCTGGGAGAAAGGAGAATAGCACCCAATGGTATTTCCTCACGACCAAGTATTAGCTCTTGCTTTAGCCGTCTTGCTCTGTGTTCCATTAGGCTACTACCTGCCCTTGGCAATAAACCAGTTTAATGACGCCAATTTCGGCAATATCACACTCTTAGATGAACCAAAATTGGTGGATGCACTGAGATACGCGCAATCTGAAGGCGTTCTCCTCTGCGTCCATGGTTACAAACACGAGAACTACTCTTCTCTGACGCCTGAGCAGGCAAAGGAATGCGTGCAGAAAGCAATCAACGTTTTTCACCAAGCCGGCTTGACTCCTGTCGCGTTCCTCTTTCCCTATGTATGGGGAAGCCAAGTTCCCGCTGAAATACTTTCGGCTGTCAACAGTTCGTTAACTACAAGCCTTCCAGCTTCTAGAGGAAACAATACGCGCAGGCGTTTTGGCGAATACACTTGGAATTGGCGAAACATAAAAAGCGTAAACGATCCCCAATACGTGGCGCAACACAAGGCCATATTAAACGATATGCCTACCACTATACTGCTTCACGTGTATGATTGGAACAATGTTACAAAACAGTTTCTCTGCAATTACCTAATGGAGACCAATGAAACAAAGATCACCATCCGCGTGGACGATGTAGAGCCTAATACCTCTCCTGAAACTGTCCGCGATATGACAGTCGTGCTGAATTACAGTTGCGTAGAACGAGAGGTCTTCGCCGTCATATCCGCAGGAACATGGGTGGGCGGCAACCCGACCGTTTTGGGCCTTAGCACAAACACAATCATGAAATTCTACTGGATCTACTTCCTCTTGACCGCCCTTTTCCCCTTTTCATTTTTCCTCTTTTGGCGGGGAACTGCTAAGCTTCATAGGAGGAATAGTTGTAGCGGAGCCCTGTCCAAAAAAGCTGGGCTTGCTTTCCTAAAGAAATGGAAAATCTTCGATTCAATAGGCATCAGAGCCGCCTCGTCAACGCTTCCCTCTGAGCCGGTCGAAAACCAGCTCGAAGGCTCGATTGGAGATTCCCATATACATTTAGACGCAGAAAATATAGGCGCTCTTAGCAAACCAACCGTTTCGGTCATAATTCCAGCGTACAATGAAGAGAAGAGAATAGCCAAGTGTGTTGAAGCTGCCCTAAACCAGAACTATAGGGGTGAAATAGAAGTAATAGTCGTCAGCGATGGTTCAACTGACCGAACCTGCGAAATTGTCTCAGGGTATCCAGTAAAATTGTTGAATGTTGAGAGTAACAAGGGCAAGGCAAACGCCCTGAACTTGGGGGCGAAAGAAGCAAAGGGCGATGTTCTGGTGTACTCGGATGGAGACTCGTTCATAGCAAACGATGCCGTGAGCTCCTTGATAAGAACCTTGGAAACTAACAAGGATGCCGCGGCAGTTGCTGGAAACGTTTTTATCGATGATGAGGGCAAAAACAATTTTCTGAAAAAGTTTCAGATGATCGAATACTACACCGAGCAGGAGATTGGTCGTCATCTGCAAAGTTTGAAGGGAAGTGTGCTCGTGTGTCCAGGACCGCTTTTCGCTGTCCGGCGACACTTTGCAGAGCAAGTTGTGTTTAGCAACGAAACAGTTGTAGAGGACGCCGATTATACTGTTCATCTTTTGAAGCATGCAAAGGTTGTTCGTGAACCTCAAGCCAAAGTGTTCACGGCTGCCCCCGAATCGCTTGGGGAATGGTTTAGTCAGAGAAAGAGGTGGTGGTACGGTAATCTTCAGATATGGAAGACGCATAAACAGTGGGCTAGAAGAAACCCATGGATGATACTGAACTACCTCGGCTTCGTGTTATCGCTTTGTTCACTCGTTATGTTGCTGTTGCTGCCCCTCTTCTTCCTAACTTATGACAATCTCGCTCTAGCTCTGATAAGGTCCATCCCCTACACCGTCGCGCCAGTATTGATATTTAGCCTACTTGTCCTACCACTGTTCATAAGAAACAAGAAGCTCTCAGCCGCAATCCTTCCGTACGCTATTATATACTTTACGATCAAAACGTTCGTCGTATCCTACATATACCTGTGCTACCTCTTGCGAAAAGGAATGCACATAAGATTCGGTTCACGCATAATAAAGGTGAAATGACATGAAAACACCCATAACACTGCTGCTTACGCTTCTCTGCGTCACAGCAGTTCTTCCTGTTTCAAAAATAGTCAGTGCCACATCTGTCCCCGCAGTGGGCGTGTGGAACAACTCTGATTTTTCAAGACCTGCCTCGGAATGGGTGGATATCGCCAAAAGAATAGGGGGCGACAATGGCACCATTGACTTGACTGTGGCATTAGCAGGGGAAAACGGGGTGGTTTATCTTCCATTTCCATGGGAAAACAGCGGCATATTGTCTGGCACGGGCTCCACTGACAAGCTGGAACCCTACTTGAGCGAGTTTGAGTCAAACGGGCTGCAGGTAATATTGTCATTGCAGCCTTTGTCAGCTGACGTGAAACAGTTGATGGATATTATTCTTTCAAGGTACAGCGGTCACAAGAACATTCTTGGCATAAACGTGGATATGGAATGGAAAGAAACCGGCATTTGGAATCACGTGGACAATGAAGAGAGAGACCTGTGGCTGAATGAACTGAAGAAATACGATTCTAGCTACAGGCTGTTTCTAACCTACTTCAAAGATTACACGTACTTCCCGTATGATCATTCCAATATCGTGGTACTGTACGATGGCGAGGGCGCCACGCAAACGACCCTGCTAAGTCAATACAGCGAACTGGCAAAACACTTCTCCTCTGTGGGGATATACACTGGCTATTCCTCAGCCACGCCGCCAGCAGCATCATACAGCAGAATAATGAGCACGGTGCCAAACACCAAATACATTATTCGCACCGAAGACGTTTTTGCCAGCAAGCCCGCTTTGATTTTCGAGATGGACGATGTGCAAATAGATTGGCTTGAATCTCTAAGCATCAACCTTACAGAAATCCATCTGCAGAAGCAGATACCAGTGCTTGTAGCAGCCATTCCAAACAACTTCAACAACGAAAGCGTGGGAGGCGGCTATCTGCCAGTGTTCCTCAAAAACGTGAGCATCGAGTACTCAGACATTGTAGAAGTAGGCCAACATGGATATACGCATAATGATACCGAGTATCTCAAAGGAAAAAGCTACGAAGACCAAAGGGCAACCATCGCCGCTGGACAGAAGATCTTCAATTCAATTGGAATCAATGCTGCCACGTTCATAGCTCCCTTTGGAGTTGCCGACGAAAACACGACGAAAGTAGCAGTGGATCTGGGATTCAAGAATTTTGTCAGCATTTTCGACGAGCTGAGTTCTCCTAACCTAACAATCGTGAACAACTGGGTTTCTATGACCGAAGAAAATGGAAACAACACAGTGCTCAAATCTGCTGATCAACTCATGAATGAAATAGACAGCAAAAACAGCAACGTCACCATAGTACTATATCAGATCGAGGACTTCCAAGGAAACACACAGAGCAAACTCGCTTCGTTTTCACAACTTTTAGATCAACTAAAGGCCAGCGGCAAATACTCCTTCATGACTCTGGAACAGTACAGAGAAGCAATGTTAGATCCTACACAAGCTGGAATTATTCCTGGACAACCAGATACCCCCCCATACCTCATGATTGCAGCCATCACAACTGGAGCTCTAGTGGTTCTAACAGCAGTCTTCCTGTCAGCCAGGCACATTAGATCCATACAAAAAGCCCCTAAGAAGGAACCTGCAAGTCCTGTTCCTTCAAAGTAGCCCGCTTACCACTAACACTCGCAACGAAGTATTGGCGCGCGCTTTTCAAGATTGTTGAAAAACCATGCTTTTCCTTCCTTTCGGTTTCAGCGCTTCGCTTCTGGAATGGATTCGGTGGAAAAAGAAGGAGTTGCGGTGGTTTGTGTTAAGATTCGCGGGGCAGTACGCAAAAGAGGCGTGAGTCACTCGCATCAAGTGTGGTATCTGATAGTGGCAGCCCAATCAGCTAGGCTGTTTGCTTCGAGCGGATATGGGTTGACAATCGTCAATTTGCCACTGTAATATCCCCATACTTCACCATCGTACCAAACACCAGCCAGGTTTATGGAGCCCCTGCCAGGACCTCTAATTGAGAAGTAGTATTCTCCCGTGGCGCTATCATATTCGATTGTTCCCCTCCAGTCTGTGAAGTAGAGCATATGGCCGTAGTGTGTGAAACAATGGATTGTGCCTTTCTGCGTCTGAGGATGCCAGATTATCAGCATCGTCGCATATCCTATTGTCTGACCCGGTTCGCCCGTAGTAAAGAACCAGTATTCCTCTCCTTTACTTACTCGAATCAATTCACCTGTCCAATGCGCAAAATGATTCGTGCCACTGTCTGAAAACTCTTTCCAGCCATTGTTCGCTGAAACGGTCATAACAGGAACAGCCAACGCAAATGCCACAATCAGGACTGGAATCAACAATTTATTATTCAAACTTTCACCTCCCATACATGCTATCTGACAAGCTGAACGGTTTGGCGTGTTTTGCATAAAACACTTGTGAAAAGCTCTTCTATGGCCAATTCTGTCTAAGCGCGAGGAAGTATTTTCGCTCAATCATCAGATTTATACACAGGCATGAGAATATAGTGCGCTACCTATTGAGCGCGCGCTGATACTATCGTTTTCGCACGTCAGATTTTCCACTATTCAAGAAAAAGGGTTTCCTACCATGAGTAGCCGTCAAATATCAGAAGAGAAGCCGAATCCAGGTAGAGATCGCCCATCACATGCATGTCGCCGTGCCCAACGAATTTGCCGTCAACGTCTGGCGGCTGGTAGGGATTATCTATGTACATCTGTATTTTCGCAGTAAATGTTCCTTCTATAGTCTCACCAGTGTCATAGTTTAGGGTAAAATGTCCTGAGGCAGTTCCACGACCGGTCTTGATACTCACAACTTCTATAATGTCAAATGCAAATGTTCCCACCTGTTGATCTTGCTTGCCTTTGATAATACCTCCTTCCGTGACCTTCATTATAACTTGTGAGTTATCAGCTTGGTGCATCCATTCCATGTTTGAAGTCAGCGCTAATGCTTTCACGTAAAATGGTGTCTCTGTTCTCGAAGCGTTTGCTACAGCTAGTGAAGATGCTAAAAACAGAAGAGCGATTATAGTTAGGATTTTCCCTTTCACAACCATCATAATCATGTTCACCTCCACATACTATTCTGCCATTCTCCTAGAATGATATTGCGTGCGACAAACTCTTAACTGTTTGTGAATCATTCTATAGAAGTATCTTCTACTAGCGCGCGTGTTGCTGAAAGGATTTGGATAAATTCGCAGGGTGTGGTATTTGTGATGAGATAGTAGTCTGTTCAAAATCTGACTGCTGTTTAATTCTAGAACATTGATCGGCATATTCCATGGATCAATAAATACGAGGAAACCAGTACATAGATCACAGGAAAGAGATGGAGAGTTATGAAAAAGACTGAATGCGTTTTGCTATTAAGCATCGTGGCCATTTCGTTCTTGCTGCCAGCTTCGAATGGAATCCTAAGAGAGGCCCATGCCTCTCCCACCTCTTATGACTATGTTATCATAACAACCAACGATATCGTAGCGCACAGTGCTAGACTCGAAGGTTTCATAAGGCTTAAAGAAAGGTTTGGCTACTCTGTAAGAGTTGTCACTGAAACTGATTTCGATGGTTTGGCTGGGCAAGCACCAAACGGGCGGGCTGAGAAGATAAGGCAATGGCTCATCGACAACTACGTATCGCTAGAGATCAAACAAGGTTCGTATGTCTTACTGATTGGAAACCCAGATCCAGCCATTGACGATATACCTATGAAAATGTGTTGGATAAAATTTACTGAGCCTGGAAACGAGGCATATCCCACCGACTTCTTCTATGCTGATTTAACTGGCAATTGGGACCTAGATGGTGACCTCTACTTCGGTGAGCATACAAGGATCGATAATCCTGTTAAGCCAAGTTCACTTTCCAATGGAGACACCTTTTCCATCAGGTGGACAGGGCAGATCGATGCTGAATACAACGAGGCATACTCATTCCTTACTTTCACAGATGATGGTGTCAAATTGTGGATTGACGGAGACCTAATAATAGATGACTGGACAATGCACCCTCCAAAGATTAATGAAGCATCTAAACCTCTATCAGCAGGCAAGCATACAATCAAGCTGGAATATTTTGAAAACACTGAAGATGCAATAGCTAGGCTTTGCTGGAAATCAGAACACCAGACAGGCGGCAGTTGGTTAATCATTCCAAAGGAGCGTCTATTCCACGGTGGCAACGCAGGTGGACTGACTGGCGACTATTATGATAACATAGATTTCACTGATCTTAAGAGCACCCAAGTGGACGAAACCGTCGATTTTGTATGGCTTACAGGAGACTACGGACCGGGGGGAGTAGATTTCAAAGCTGAAGTATATGTCGGCAGAATTCCAGTGTATGACGACGATTACGCTCAATTGGATAAAATCCTACAGAAAATGATTGACTACGAAACTATAGTGGGAGCAGAGGATCTCAGCTGGAAAGAAAAAATACTCTTGCCGACTCATCCTTCGGACGAAGTGACCTATGGGTGGGAACTACAAGAGAAAATCAAAGCCGATATCGCAATCCCCAAAGGCTTCGCCTACTATCGAATCTACAGCCCAGGAATTGATTCACCTCCAACACCTCCGCCTCCGTGTGAAGAAACTCCATGCACTGAGCAGAACGTTGAAGACGAGTGGAAGAATGGCTATGGTATGGTAACGTGGTTCACTCATGGCGGCGCCACAGGCGCTAATTACGTTTTTTCAACTGCACGCTGTCCGAACCTTGACGATACGAAACCGTCCTTCACATTTCAAGCCTCATGCAGTAATGCTGAGCCTGAAACTAAGACTAATCTTGCCTATTCTCTGCTAAAGCATGGAGCAGTTTCTGCTGTGGGTGCAACTCGAATGTCAGGATATGGCATTGGGTGGACCAGCCCAAGTCCCAAATGGGGTGCAAATCAAGATCTTGCATACTATTACACAATGAATATCATTCTAGACGAAGATTCAGCAGGAGAAGCACTGTACCAAACCAAAGACCTGAATGTAGATGAGGCAAACTGGGGAAATCAGGTAGACTACAACCTATATGGCGACCCCTCCTGTTCCCTCTTTAAAACCATAGTGAACAATCCCCCTGTTGCTGACGCTAATGGACCCTACGTGACCAGTCTTGGCTCGAGTGTGCTGCTTGATGCCAGCGCTTCTTATGACCCTGACAGCGACGGGATAATCAAGTATGAATGGGATCTGAACAACGACGGCATATATGACATCGGCACAAACAGCCCCACCTACCTTTACACATGGACTGGTGAGCCGCTTCCTGGAAAAGTAACACTGCAAGTAACTGATCTCCTCGGAGCAACAGATACGGACACAACGACAATCACAACATTTGGAGTTGAGATCTCACTTACACCAGCCACGATATCAGTTAAACCCGGTCAAAGCGCCCTCTACACAATTGAAGTGCATAATCTAGGCAATGTCATAGACACATTCGACATCACTCTAGTCTTCGACGACTTTGGCACAACGTACCAAGCCTTTCCAACAGCGATCCTGCCTGCATGGACAACCCTAGACGATCCTACTATGGCGCTGAATCCATTCAGTTCAGACACCACTACCCTAACCATAACCGTTCCAAATGACTGGGCTGGAATGGAGAACGCAACCTACGAATTTACAGCCACGGCCACAAGCGTAACCTATCCAAGTGCCAAAGACACGGGTTCAGCAGCGTTACAGGTTCAGGCAACAAAACGTAGCATGACGGAGTACATCAAGCTGGAAATCCAGTGGCTAAAAGAGACAGTTAACAGCCTAAATATAAAGGAAGGAACAAGGAGCAGCCTCATATCCAAACTCGCAGACGCCGAGATGAAAGTGGATCGGGCCATACAATGGATTGTTCAGGGAAAAGAAACCGCAGCCAATAACATGCTGAACGCCGCAGAAAACATGCTGCAAGGTTTCGTGAATGAAGTTCAAGCCCAAGGCGGAAAAGCAATATCACCAGCAGACGCCGAAACACTCATTAAAACAGCCCAAAAAATCCAACAAGACATCCAAAAAGCCAAAAAACACCCCTCTGAGCAACTAACGACCACCCTTCAACCCGTCTTTTTTTCTGTATTTTGTGTTGTCTTGGACAAGTCTCACATGAACAGGTCACCCAATAGCGCGCTAGGGTGTTGCTAAATTCTGAGAGTTGACATGTTCTTATCTAAGCCCGTTTGAGTTTGGGTGTTCCTATGTTTGAGTATGGAGGAAACCGAAAGTTCATGTGTCATCTTGTCGAAGCTGGACTTGGACGACGTCGAGGAAGTGGTGTGCCAGGTTTATCATAGTGATGGCTCAGTGGGCAGGCCTCCTAGAAAGCCTATGGGCATCTTCAAAGCGTTGATGGTGAAGAGGCTTCAGCATGTGCCGAGCGACAGGGAGCTGTACCGAAGGCTGTGGAGCGATCCCGATTTGAGGGAGGTGTGCGATTTGGAGGATGAGCAGAAGCCCTATCACCCTTCACAGTTGACACGGTTCAGAAACCGCATCGGAACGAAAAGACTGGAGAGAATCATTTACAAGATAATCAGAAGATCGTTGAAAAACGGGGTCATCAGTGCTGAGACCGTGGTGATGGACGCTACCTTCATCAAAGCATACAGCAAGCGAGACCCGCATCAGAACTCTCGGGGAAGCTCGGACCCGGAGGCCAGGGTGGGCAGGAACGGCAAGACCTACGAGCTCGGCTACAAAGTGCACGTCACGGCAGACGCGAAGTCCGAGCTGCCGCTAGCCGTCATCGTGGCTCCGGCCAACGAGAACGAGAAGAAACACGCTTCAAGACTGTTTGACAAAGCATTCAAGGCAACGGAGAAACAGGTGAAAACGTTGGTTGCTGATTCACAGTATTCGAGCAGAAAACTGAGGAACCATGCCTCCGCTAACGGAGTGAGGACGGTGATTCCTTATCCTGCAAACCAGCGTCGAAGAGAGAAGAGGTTGTTGAGAGTGGACAGATACTTCAGAACCCACGGTCCGCCGCGTGAAACAAGGATTTACAGGCAAAGAGCAGCGGTGGAACGCGTGAATTCAAGACTGAAGGAACACTTGGATCTCAACAGGCACAGGGTCAGAGGCCTCAGAAACATCACCCTCCACGCTTTACTCTGCGTAATCGCCATGCTTCTCACGGCGTTAGCAGCATTACAGCTGAACGAAGTGGAGAAAGCCAGATGCGTAACCCTGCTCGGAAGGTGACCACAAATCGACACAAAGGACGTTATTTGCCAACAGCGCGCGTATAGAAGATCTTTCCACAAACCTTAAGTTGAATCCAAAGGTATAAAGATGGTCGTTTAGAAGGAGAAAGGAAAATGAAGAAAACAATACTTCTCTTGATGGTTCTATTGATAAGTTTTCTGGCATACATCAATTGTGAACCTAGGGTTGCAGTTGCGTCGACACCTTGGACAATAAAGCAGATGACAAAGAACGACGTTGAAGACACGCTCGGAACTTGGCAGTCGATCAGCAGAGACGGTAGAAGAATTGTGTTTGACAGACGGCCCTCCCAATGGGGTCCTGAAGGTTACGGCGTCGATTGGGACGTCTATACCATGAATATCTGGAACACCCCAGGGGAAGAAAGACAAATGACGACGGCTTGGGGTGAAGACGTAGAAGCAGGAATAAGCTACGATGGAAGCATGATCGCATTTGCCTCGGGAAGATTCCATATTGGTGAACCATGGGATCTTGAGATCTTTGCCATGAACTTCACTGACAACCCGGGACAGGAAGTTCAGGTCAGTGACAACTCAGCCTACCTAGATGGTGCTGTCAGGATCAGTGGTGACGGAAAAATCATAGCATGGCATTCGGGACCGGATACGCCCCTCAAACACGCCGAATACATTACTATTGCAGACATCAGCGATGCAAGCCATATTGCATATGCCATTATTGACACCCCGGAGTGGGATTCTGATCCAACATTGAGTCTTGATGGCACGAAGGTATGTTTCAGGCAGTTCACTGATCAGATTAATCTGGGAGTATTCATTGCGAACACGGACGGCACAGGGATTACTAGGATTCCTGGCGCACTCGGTCAAGGCGTTATTTCTGGGGACGGCAGCAAGGTTGCGGTTTCGTACAATGATGGAGATTGGGAGTTTTCCGTAGTCGACGTTGCCACTGGAAACACACTGTTCAGAACAGACAATAGCGTTTACGATACGTTCGGGTCATTCGATCGCGATGGCAACGTAATCGCGTATTCTCGTGCAGGGGATATTTACATCTGCGACTTGCGAACAATGCAAGAAACACGATTAACCTACGATGATTATGAGGATTATTCCCCGAGACTTGATGGAGACGGAGATACTATTGCTTTCGTTTCTATGGGGCGAGATGGCCCAGACGCGGAAATATTCGTGTTAATGCAGGCGCACGCGCCGCGCCTGGTGGACTTTTTCCTGCACGGTGGTGCCTCTCTGGATAATGACTCTCCCACCGCTGTGACAGCTAAGTACAAGGACTCACCAAGCATCAAGTTCGGCGGCGGAAATCCTTGGAAAGAAATTGGCATTTGGACTGGTTCCGCCTCGCTTACTGATGGGAGGCTGGAAGCATTAAGTGGTCTTGACGTGTGGCTTGGGTTGAAGAATAGTGATGATCAAGGGACCAACTTCGACCTGCGGGCTGAGGTGTACAAAGATGGCGTGCTGGTGGCATCAGGCGAAGCCTACTTGATCAAAGGTGTGACCAGAAATCCCGACAAGGCAATGAAGGTCACCGTGTCGTTCGGCTCTTTCTCACCCGTAGACTTTGATGGCATAAGTGACACGCTTTCCTTGAAGATTCTTACTAGGATAGGGACTGATGGGAACGGCAACTTTGGTGGCGGTCACAGCAGTGCAGTCGGTCTCAGATTGTATTTTGACGCAGTCAGTCGACCTGCTATGCTCGCAGCGTCCATCGCTTAGACAAACGCTGAAATTGCGTAATCAGTGCAAGTTAAGGAAAGCCTCCCTTTTTTTCTATGTATTTGTGAATGGTACGATTCCGCGCATGTCTCGTCGTAAGCGCGCTGACGTGTTGCCGGATTCGGAGAATTGACGTTTTCTTGTCAATCGGCAGAAATTGACACAAACAATTCGATTTAGCAACACCCTAGCGCGCTAAAGCTATAAGACAAAGAAGGCTAGTGCTATGGCTTGCTGAGAGGGGAGAATCCTTGAGCGAATCTATTGTAGATGTCTTGCTTGTGAATTATCACGGACAACCAAGCTATCTAGTACTCAGTGAATCAGCCCTAATAGTAGCTGATGTTTTTCCAAAGATTGATCCTGACAAGCTGTTTGCCCAGAGTACGTATGAAGGGTGGAGCAAGAAGGACTGGACAAAATTCGTGGCTGCTTCAGCTGTCTCACCTCTGGCTGCTGTATTGTATGGGCAACACAAGGCCGTTAAAGATAGCACCGTTGACTCGGAACTGAAGCAGTCGATCAGAAAGAAGCTCGAAGCATACAGGGAAACCCGAGACAAGAGCATTCTCAAATCCTTGAGAACAGAGCTGCTTTTCGATGCAGCTCCCACCACGAAGTTTCAAGGAACTATCCCACTGTCTTCTGTAATCAGCATGGATTTGAAACTTGATGACCTGACAATCGTCCAGAAAACTGAAACCGGTCTGAAAGCTCAAATCTATGGAGAAACGCACACTTGGAAGTTCAAGATCCTTGAAGATGAGAAGACCGCAAGGAATTTCATAAATGCTTCACTCGGCGCGCGCGGATCATATTAGCTTGTCTCCTTCTCTTTTGGGCAATGGTTGAAAAACCATGCTGTTCCTTCCTTCTCGGTTCCAGCGCTTCGCGTCTGGAATGGATTCGGTGGAAAAAAGAGAGGCGATTGTTGGGACTCGCCGTGTAGGCTGACTAGTTCTTGATTATCCATGCATCGACCGAGTTGCCTACCCATGCTTGGCTGAGTTGATCGAAGTAGAAGTTTAGGTCTCCCAATTTGGCTGTTGCTGTAGCGTCTTTCATGGCACCATTAAATATCCAATGCTCATCGTGATCAGAGAATTCATTGACATGGGTTTTTTCATTTAGAGCTGTTGAAGTCCAATCGACAGTTAATGGCATGTCAAAGAGTGTCGTCACAAGCTTCGCGTTCCAGCTCCACTTAAACTCGTTGGGACTCAGTTCCTTGTGGAACGAAAACTTGTTAGATCCATCCCACAAAAACCCATCCATGAACATTACCCATTTTGCGGAGCCTATGTCTTTTCCTTCCACGACTGTCAAGTACAGCTCTAGATACGGGCTAGGACAATAGATGTTCCAAACAATCGCGTATCTTCCCATCATGTGATATGTCTCTGTCGCTGCGAGGGCTGGAGTTGCCAACATTACAAATGCGATCGCCAAAACTGGTATCAGTAATTTCTTGTTCATTCTTTTTCATTCTCCTTTGTATCTGATGCGCTGTACAGTTTGCCGTATTTCGCATAAGAAATTTGTGGAAAGCTCTTCATTCATCATTTCTGTTTAAACAAGCGGCAAACTTGCTCTATTCTTTACACAAAACATGTTCCCAAAACATTGTGCTTTGGAGCCAACCGCAAAGCCATAGCGCGCTGCATTCGGCGCTAGCGCGCGTGTTCTGGTTATGCTTCGCGTATTCATGTTGTACACGTGTACGGAAATCTTTATTAAATATTAAGATTAACGATACAGCCCAGAGGCTAAAAAATGAAAACAAAAATAATCGCAGCACTGATAGCGACGATTTTCTTTGCAGCCGCAGTTCCAGTAATTGCAAAACCGACAACAATCACAATTCCTATGAATCAAGCGCAGTTTCAATGGCGAGCACCATCTTGGGGAGGCCCAATAGGCGATTGGACCTACGACTATCAGAATGATGCAACGTCTATGGATCTTGTCCTCACCGGAGACGTGCTCCACACAACGCTTAGCTACTCGCCTTCGGTAACCGACCTAGAAGGCGCTTCCTCAGTTTATGTCTACGACAAGACGAGTGGCCTTTGGATTCAACATGAAGGAACGATTTCATACACTTCACCGTATTCAGGGCTGACCATAACCGAATATTGGCGAGGATACCTGAGGTTCACCGACACTCCAAGCGACACTGCATTCGTGCATGGAGTCGGATACCAGTGGGGATACGTCTACGGCGTGGACGAGGTTACTGTGAAAGCTAGTTATCCATATGCTGTCTGGGACGAAACAATGGGTGCTTGGCTCGTGGGATTCAGCATCTACCTATGGGACCCAACAGCATACACACAAGCATACACAATTCCATTCCCAAGCCCGTTCGTAGAACCAGTTCCAGCAAACAACTACAATCCGCTAGGACTCTAGGTGAAGAGGTACTTCCAAACCTACATTCCCCTTTTTCGCGTGCGCCAGTAATGAAAAGACCACGTTAGGCTGGAGAAAAAAAAGTGGAGTTGAAGAATGATACTCAGTTGCTTAAGGGCGTGTTTTGGGCTTTTAATATGTCTTCTTGGATTGCTTGGGCTATTTGAATGAGGGCGAGAGCGTCCGCTGATGTTATTGCTTTGCCTGATTGGGCCTGAACGTCGTTTATGAAGGCTTGCACTATGTTTTGTGCAGCGCTTAGCAGGTTGTTAGCTGGGGTTTCTCTTCCATTAATGATCCATTGTAAGGCTTGATCTACTTTTGTCTCGGCGTCGGCAAGTTTGGCTAGGAGACTGTTCTTTACTCCTGCTGCTATGTTTAGGCCTTTAACCTTTTGTCGCAACCACTGAATTTCCAGCTTAACATACTCCGCCATGCTGCGCTTCGTGGCCTGCACCGTCAGACTGGCTGAGGCTGATGCGTTAGCCGTCGGATCTGCCTGGCATGTGGCGGTTGCAGTGAACTTGTAAGTTGCGTCTTCCATTCCTGCCCAGTTCTGCGGAACTGTTATGGCGAGTTTGGCGACGTCTGATTGGCCAGGATCCATCGTTAAGGTTGGTTTGTCTATTGTTGTCCAAGCCAACTGGATCGCTGTTGGAAAGGCATGGTACGTTCCATCAAAATCGTCGAAATGCAAGGAAATGCTGAAGCTGTCTCGAACGTTGCCAAGATTGGTTACTTCAATTTTATAGTTGGCGGTTTGGCCAGGTTTAACTGACTCTGAAGGCGGTGTGAGTTCGATTTTGACTTCGTGGAATGGTAAAACGTGAACGTTGCCAAGCTTGGAGTCTGTGGCTGCTAAGCCGTAAATCACGGCTTGTTCACTGGCAGCAGCAACTGTGAAAGGATAGTCTCCGGGTGTCGTGGACCAGTGTCTGTAAGGTGTGATGTAGATCTGTACGGTTGTGGTTCCGAAAGCGGGCAGTAGTGGTGCACTCGACGAAAACGAGTATGCCCAACTGGCTGGGAGGCCAGCCAAAGATAGGTCGAAGGTATCTAGCCCATTTCCCCAGTTCTTTATCGTAAGGTCATAGGTTCCGGTGTCTCCGGGAACTATGTCCTGTGAGAATGGAGACAATGTAAGCTGCACTCCGAATGTAGTGATCGTTGTTGTCGCCATGCTTGTTCCTCCAAGGAGGTCGGTTACACGTAGGGTTACGGTTCCAGGAAGCGCCTCGCCAGACCATGTGTAGCTGTAGGTGGGGCTGGCCGTGCTGATTTCGTATGCGCCGTCGTTGTTTATGTCCCATTCATACTTGACAATCCCTGCAGAGAATAAGTAGCCGTCAGGGTCATAGGAGGCACTGGCATCAAGCAGCACGGTTCCGCCTAGGCTGCAATAGTAAGGTCCGGCTGCGTCTGCTACAGGAACCTGGTTGGGGAAGTGCCGTAACGCTTGAACGTCTGTAATGTGCCAGTTTGTCTCCATTCCAGAAGTGAAGTACCACCAGTTGTTGGTAGTATCATACTGTACCGTCTCGTATCTTAGTTTGTCTGGAGCTGGAGGAGGTTGGACTTGCCCTTTTGAGTCGTCGGAGTCAGTCACGTAGAGTCCTGTGTAATAGTATGGATTCGCCGGGTCCCAGCTAAGACCCCAGACAGTGATTGCGTGACCGCCATCGAAAATGTGTATTCCACACCCGAATCCTCCATGCAAGTAGCCATCTATGGACAGCATCACTAGCGAAGGATCCGTTTGTTGTTGGTAGTAGTCTGAGAGTGCAGTTGATGGCCAGAAGTTGCCTCCGCCTGGGTTATCAAGTGTTCCGTCGATTACTGATCCATCAAACCAGTACTGCCAGGCATTTTGGATCCAGTTACCAGCATCATACCAATGGTCTTGGAAGTGCTGGAACATCTGGTCGCAGTCTGTCATACCGGATACTTTGCCCCATCCTGTCCACTCTAAGACGTTTGACGCAGCGGCTGCCCAGCATAGTAGATCATCGCGTCCGCCAGGATTACCGGAGGGGTTGCCTGCGCCGTCGTCTGGAGGCCTTTTCTCCGCATCGGCGTACGTGCCTCCCCATGTATCCCATAGCATGTATGTAGGATCTGTTGGGGTGGCGTCTGCAACTGTAAGCCCGTCAGGTATGTAATTTCCTGGAATGTTTGATGGTTCAGAATCTTTCAGCGAACTTGCATG